>Ga0272442_10003254_pt1 | contig 22909 bp, 24 predicted proteins | sample SSMForm2O_FD_200262 | JGI IMG/M metagenome (GOLD analysis project Ga0272442, IMG submission 200262) | Marine sediment archaeal communities from Little Sippewissett salt marsh, Falmouth, MA, United States - SSM-Form-2O | ecosystem: Environmental > Aquatic > Marine > Wetlands > Sediment ...
CTCCTTACTCCAGCGATAGAGCTTCTGCTGAAGATGTAGTACCTTAACCTTTGCATCCGCTTCGGGTTTAAGATCCATGAGATTGCCTCTGGACTCCATATCTCAGCATTCGTTCTATCGAACCGGGTGGCGTCCTTCGCCATGTACACAGCTTTCCTGCGCTCAGACTACTATGACGCCTCCGACTCCTACATTGCCCCACAGGCACCGTGTGGAGCCCAAGATGGCTGGCAATGTAAATCTCCTGGGTTCCTCGTTGTTCCCTTTTCGGACTTAGGTTGTATCTTTCTCCCAGATGAAAACACGCACCGACCACAGTATGGTGATTGTCGTCGATTGCTGAAGTGTCCTTTTTAATACTTATGACTGCGCCCCCCCACAAAAAATCTCACTATCCAGATCAACACGAAGACAAGGAATACGAAAAACAGTATTTTAGCAATCAGACCCGCTATCCCGGCAAGCAACCCAAATCCGAGGAAACCTGCCACAAGTGCCAGTACCACAAACACGATCACAAGACCCAGAAATCCCATCAGTTCAGCCATTTATTGTCACCTTATTTGTTGCAACCAATTCTCATCATTATATTCACTCCTAAGTACTATGGATAACATGGACAATTCATCATCATTTTTGTGCATTTTCCCAAAGGGACATGGGACATATGGCCCTGGCGATAAAACCGGACCGGGTCGTTCTCAATATGGATCGACACCCCACCTGAGCGACCATCAAGAACGGGACACTTATGTGATATTATCCTTCAGTAAATGGGACCTCATTGATCCCGAAGGCAAGAAAAAAAGTTCTAGGAAACCCTAAAATGTGAGGTCTCATCGATTAATAGGCAGAGGTGCTGCATATCTTCAATGCATGAAGAGGATCTTCAGGGAGGACATCTGAAATGGATAAGATGACCCTCTATCATGTTCCCCGGATGCTCCTCGACGTCAAGAAGGTAAAGGAAATGGACCCCCTGAAAGAAATCGAAAGGATAAGGACGACACTGTCGGATATCGCAAAGGAGCATCCCGATCTCGAGACCATCGTTCAGGATGCCAACGACGACCTCTGAGCCCTGGGCATAGCCCTGGAAGTGAAAAGAGGAGGGTGAAGAAAATGATGAACGGTAGATGCGATCCCGTGATGGTCACGGCACTGAGAAAGGTCCTGACCTCCACCGACCCCGGAAAGATTGAAGCTGTCCCCCGGAACGGTCATGGAGCTCATGAAGATCTCCAGACCCGGGGAGGTCGAAGTGGTAGAACTCGGTAAGGAGAAGAAGACCAAACATATCGCCTTCAACGGCACCCCCATAATCCTCAGCCTCAAGCTCTCTCATAACCAGCACAGAATAACGATGGGTGAAACATTCCCCTCGAGCAGAAAGATGGCGGAATGCTGATATGACAGCCGCGATCTGCCCGAAATAATGTTCATTCGTTGAACCTTAACTTCCTCATCAGATCGAAAGGATCGACCTGGTTTGCCTTGAATTCTTGTGGCCGGGCTATTTTCTCCTGGATTCTCTATCCTTATCACGTTTCTTCACTATGTCTTTTTTCACCATTTTTTCAAGCGAATTCATTACCTCATCCGTGGCTTTCATAAGATTCCAGTTATGTGATCTTGCAAAATACTTCTTTTTGGAACCATCCATTATTATCCTTATGCTGTACTTGCTACCTCCGGTCTCAATGTTGTATTGAGCTACATGCATTGAGAAAAATGAGGGTGTGGTAACCTTTGCAATTTCCTGTAACGAAGCCTGTATTGTGGAATAGATAGAGTCGAATTCAAAACTGCTTTCTTCACTCAAACCGGTGATCTGGATGTATACTTCATCTCTCTTCTTCCCACTGGCTATGAGCTCGATCATATTCAACTGGGTGACCACGCCCACAGGTTTCTCATCCTCCGTAACGATCACACTCGAAATATTATGCTCCGACATCAGCTGCGCAGCGTTTCCCACACTTGTGCCAGATGGAACCGTTACGGGGGGATTCATAACGCTTTTGATCTCGATATGGGGTGGAAAACTTCCGCCACCGGTCCTACCGTCCTTTTCCAGGGTTTTCATCCCCCAGATATAGGACACGATGTCCTTGGTACCGATTACCCCGGTCAACCTATCATTATCATCCACCACGGGAATGATCTGCTCGGGCAATTCTCGGATCAGGGACCTGGCCTTTCCTATTCCGTCCCTTTCATTGACGCTGACGGGATAGGGGGACATAATGGAGTCCACCGATATATCCTTAAACTCCTTAATCGAAGAGAGGACCTTTACAAGATCTGTCCTGGAAACAATACCCACGAGCTGGTTATCGGATAGAACAGGCAACGTTCGTACCCCAGATATGAGCATTTTTTCAGCCAATGCCGACAGATCATCATCAACCGAAACCTCCGGAGGGATGGAGAGCATGTTGCGGACCCTTGCGGTCAAGGGCAAATTCCTTCTTTTGATCATGAGATCCAGACTGAGCAATCCCATGTATCTGCCATCATTATCCAATACCGGGAGTTCGTGAAAGACCTGCTCATTCATCTTTCCAATTGCCTGTGAGAGCACTCCATCACCGCTGATCGTTATCATTCTCGTAACCATCATGTCTTTGGCAAATATCTTGTCTATCTCAAGGACCCGTGTCATTTTATCACATCCCTAAAATTATTTTGATCAATGTTAATCTTTGTTATATGCTCAGTTAAAGGAAAATGAAGAATATTCAGATCATAATTGCACAGCATTGATTCATTTTCCCGGGCGACGGAGAAATGTCATCTCCCTCTTTTTCACATATGTTCTATCATAACTTTCAAGCTTGTATGAAACGTCCAATTTGTTATCACCTTGAATAACAAAGCGAAACAACATGGTTATCTACATGCCTAATATCCGTTGCGTCAATGGACATTTTTTTACATCCGGTGTCCAGATTACCCAAGGGGCATGATAAAATTGGTCATGATACGAATCATAAAGTGATGTGAATGATCCGACAAGTAAAATATTCCGGGCATAATCAAAACTTTATTCCAATCTATTGGAGATAACCCTTCATTTTCAGGTTTTCAAAGCAAATCTCGGTATTTGAATGGACATACGACTGGCCTATTTGAATTTTCGATAAGATAGAAAAAAAAAGTATGATGGATCAGACGGGAGAGATGTTCAAAATCACGTGGGGATGAGGGGGATCTGATCCATCTGGTGTGGGTATCTCATTTTATTGATCTTCAAACATCATACCATATATTGAATGGAAGTAATAAAAACAAATTTCAATATTGGGTACAACATATATGCAAGAGTCATACATATCAACGATGTAATTAAAATGAACACCGTTTTCCGTGCATTTGGGCCCCCGCACTGTACCTCTATCTGTCAAGCATGAGCACCCTTCTTCAGTGTCCTGCAAGTTATTTCAACCGGAACTGTATTGAAAATGAAAAAATGGTGTGATATTTACACCACTTCATTGTCAGATTTGTAACAAAAATAAATAACCGGTCAGATGGTTTGGTCTATTCATAAAGTTGTGATAATATGGGAATAACAGATCTATTGTATGGTAATGGATCGATCAGTGACCTGTCATTTAACTGGGGTTTCGGATCTTTTGGAATTGTATGGATCATACTCGTGATACTCGGGATACTGCTCTGCATCTGGATCTACAGAGATGCCAACAGACACGGCAGGAGTGGTTTCTTGTGGGCCGCCCTGATGGTATTGGGTATAATATTCTCTCCCATCTGGATCGTGGTTCTGATAGTATATCTGCTGATCAGAAAATGAACACATGGTAAATAAATTCCATTTCCGGTATGTATGAATGATCAACATTCCCGGGATATCTCCCTCAATGTCAGCACCAGGGAAAAGACACTGCCTGACTCGTCCTTCACAGGTACGAGTGACCAGTTCCAGTTTGTACTTCTCTTGTTGAGTTGGTTGATGAATTCATACGGCCTGTCGATGACCTCCTTGGCATTTCCAGATTCCAGAACATTATTGAATATCGCTTCATTTTCCTTGTTCGGGAACAATTTGAAATGGTTCTGCCCGACAATATTTTCCTTACTGTAGCCAGATTCCTTTGCATAGGCGGAGTTCACATTGATGAAATTGAATTCCCTGTCCAGATAGGCCACGCCTGTCCGGATGTTCTCCATGATAATCTCCAGGGTGTCCTTTTTGGTCTTTATCCTGGTCTCGATCCTTTTTCGTTCCGAGATATCCCGGACCATTATGGAATATCCGATGACATCATTATTTTCGTTCCGGATAGGATCGATCGTAATGTTGATATCGAGCCGCTCCCCAGACCTGGTCCTCCCCTGGGTTTCCACATCGTCCAATCGCTCATCACTGACCAGTATCTTCTTTATTTCGGAGAATTTCGATTCATCCAGGAATATATCCAAAGGGAAATGCAGGATATCCTCGTCATGATAGTCGAATATTCTGGATGCGCTTTTATTCCAGAACAGTACCTCCCATTCGATATCTACGATGATGACCCCCTCGTAGGTCTTTTCCAGAACGGTCTTGAAGAATAGGGGGGAATCCGTGAAATCTCTGAGCTGTTTAACAGTGTCAATTTTTTTTATTATCCCATCATAGAGTTGCATGTTCCCCTCAAGGTCCGGGGAGAGGAAGAACACATCACCGTATCCTCCGGTCTTGGAGGAACTTATCAATTGATATTTCAAAAGGGCTTCCACGTGGTGTTTGACCGTTCTGTAATTGAGATCAAGCAGTTCAGCCATCTGATTCATGTTGTATGGCCGGTCGCGAAGAAGATCAATGATCTTGATCCTGTTCTTTCCTCCTTTCTGACCGAGGATCAGGAATGAAAGGACTTTTTTCAGTTGACCGGATTGTGCCAAGTGATCCGTCGACATTTTGGCATTCGCTCCTAATAGATCATCTTGATGATCTTCTCCATTTTGGTAATTGAATAATAACCAGCCTGCGATATATGTTTTTCGTAGTCAAGCGATCTCCATTAACCCATTTTCTGAACGGTCTGAGGTTAATGGGACATACATCTTACAAAGAACGATACGTGTCGGCCTTGACCAAGGAACCATTCCACCAACAATGCGGATCTGCAAACATCAGTAAGCTACATAAAAAAAAATAATACGTGGACAGAGTTCATTCTTTCTGTTCCACGTATTCCTGCTCTTTCTTTTTAAGATGGATCTCCTGCATGACCTCCCGGATATCCGAAGGAGAAAGCCTCAGCCTCCTTTCCTTGATACCGGTTCTTATTAGGACCTTCCACACCTTGAATTTCCGGAGCTTCTCGTACGGTATCTCCATATTGTATATCTTTCCGACCTTGCTCCCGTCTGCATCCACCACGGTGAGGTTCATCAATTCCTCCACAGGATAAAACCCCTTCATGGGTGTATCCGGAACCTCACGTACATCATAATTGTCCTTGATCACAAGGGTCTTGTCCTCCATATCCAGGCGATCCATGTCCTTCAGATCGATGAGTATGTTCTTCTTGAAAGTTCCGGGGTGGACCTTGAATGCCACTATCTCCCATTTGTCCAGGTCCAGATAGGCATCCTTTATCCTCCCTACATGTTCTCCCACGGTGTTGGTGACCTTGTATTCTTCCAGAAGTTCCATCAGCATTCACTTACCTCCTTTCGCGGCTTTCTGGATAAGGTCGACATCACGCTCCAGATCGGATATCTTTGCATCTGCGGACAGCATGAATTCCTTCATGGAGCCTATCCTGCCGGTGATCTGTTCGTACCTCATTTCGTATGATTCGAGATCGAGACCCGTAAGGATACCGTACTCGTTGATGTAGGATGACAGGTTCTGGTCCAGAAACTTCTCGATCCTGCCGTCCATGAGCTTTCTGTTGTAGTGGGGAAGTTCGGGCTCTGTTTCCGTTTCTTCCTTGCGCCTGCCAAAGACAGACCCGATCCGGTCAAGAATACCCTTCTTTCCGGTCTCCTCTTCTATGTATTCTTCCTTCATCACTTCACCTCCTTCAAAGACCCTCAAGCCTTGCAATGGTCTTCTCGAGTCCGCCGATCCTCTTATCGAGAACCTTTTTTGTTGTCTCGAGGGCCATGATATCCTTTCCCACCACATTTAGCCTCTTTCCGATGTCCTTCTTGAACCCCTTGACCCTGTCCCGGGTAACGAGATCCCATTCTCCGATGATGGTGCGAAAGTTCTCGTCGAAATAGAGCTCAACATGCGATGGCTCCTCCCTTTTTATCCTTCTCAGGCGGATGAACCATGCAAGTGTAATGAACCATGCTATGACCAACAGAACAACCGCTACCAATAGCAAGGTCGTGTACCAGTCCCATGTCATTTCTTCCCACCTCCGTTCAAACCGTATTTCATCTTGAGTCTCTCGATCCTTCTGGAGCCGTCGTTGAGCTTGATATCGAAGTCCTTCCTCCAGCCCTCGAGGTCCGACATTCTCCTTTCATATCCGTCGAATTCCAGGTCCAGATCAGAAACATCGTTTCGGTCTGCGATCTTGTATTCGTCCATGAGGTCAGGAAGATGTTCGCTCAGATACTGATCGATCCTGCGGTTCATGGAGAACGGATGCCTGGAAGAGTAGGCCTGTATCCTGTTGCTTATTCCCATCACTTCCCCTCCTCTTCAATATCATTCTCATCATGATGTCTTAACCTTTCCCGGAATTTCTTCCAGCTTTCCTTGAGATCCTTGGAGAATGTATGGTATGGGTGCAGTTCCACTTCATCCCCGTCCTTGATCTCGAGATCTTCCATATCGCCCTCTCTGAGAACGACGTGTCCTTTCCTGGCAAATCTGTCAGAAACAAGTTTCACGACCTTGTTCTTCTTACCCGCCCTTAGCTCGACCATCTCGAGTTCTTCTTCCTCGAAATCATTCATGTGGCTGGAATGGATCCTGGCAATACCCGAATCGAAGGAGTCGACCTTGCTCAGGTGGACCTTGAGAATAACAGAATTGTCTTCATCCTCATTCATTTCTTTCACTTACTTCACCTCTGGTTCTAATTCAGTATATTTCTGTCTCCCTGCATTTCTCGAATGCACTACCTTGACAGTGAAAGAACAGTGGATCGGGGATATTAAAACAGATTTCAATATCTGATGCAATACACATACAAGTTCCTTACAAATCAAGGTAATGAGGCATATTATGCGATTTATTATTATCCCATCACCACTTCAATTACACTTTATGTGGGTCATATTCCAACTGGTCAGGATCTTGAATATGTCGAGTGCCTATTTGAACTTCCCCATTCTGCAACCTGAAAAGTCTCTGGCCAGATCCCTGTTCACGAAAGGAAGGCCAGAGCTTGGGAGTAACCGACATCTTGAATTGGTATCAACATTCAAGATCGATCTTAAGGAAAGGAGTGGTTTCAATTCGCACCAAAATTGCATATGATATGAAAGACCTTTTCAATACATCCATAACAGAGTTGTAGATTTAGATTAATAACCTGTTCAGGGTGGGGGGATGATCATCATGAGCGAACAGGATATATTGACAAAGATTTTTGAAAATAGGTTGACCGGGAGCGGTGTAATCTGGAACGAAGGTCCGATAAGATCGGGGGAGCCGGGAAACGAGCAAAAAGCCATCAGAAGCATACTGATCCTGAAGTATCCCCTCGAAAGTCTATCGAACCGATGAGAAAGGAAATACCTCTTCTCCAACTATTGTTGAATGTGTATGTGGTCTCAGACCCAAATACACCAGGAAATCTCCTATAAAGCTTCAATGGGGCCACGGCCAGTAGGCCATGGAGAGAGGACAAGAAGAAGCACGTTTTCAAGCCGCTAAGGAGGCTTCAATGGGGCCACGGCCAGTAGGCCATGGAGAGGGATATTGTGGAAGGTCTCGAATCATACGCAGCCAGCTTCAATGGGGCCACGGCCAGTAGGCCATGGAGAGATAAAGGCCCTACACGAAAAAGGGCCCATGTCCAGGCTTCAATGGGGCCACGGCCAGTAGGCCATGGAGAGCCGAACAGAGGCTCGCGAAGCTCACCATTGTGCTCGACGCTTCAATGGGGCCACGGCCAGTAGGCCATGGAGAGTAAGGACTATCCCGCAACATGCAGGATATGCTCTCGCTTCAATGGGGCCACGGCCAGTAGGCCATGGAGAGTGCATTGGGAGGGCCCCCAGACGCGCGTTCCGTCATGGCTTCAATGGGGCCACGGCCAGTAGGCCATGGAGAGTTCCTCCCGCGGCGTTTAGCTCTACATCCACATCCGCGTGCTTCAATGGGGCCACGGCCAGTAGGCCATGGAGAGAACAAGGATCTCGGAGACTACGCTCCTGGCAGAAAGCGCTTCAATGGGGCCACGGCCAGTAGGCCATGGAGAGAACTGATAGACCGCTTAAAGATAAATTTCAAGGTTCATTTGCTTCAATGGGGCCACGGCCAGTAGGCCATGGAGAGTACAGTGGTAGAAGAGACGCCATTGTGGGATGTTTCGCTTCAATGGGGCCACGGCCAGTAGGCCATGGAGAGCCGTGGCGGCATGGTTCTCCCGGGCCCAAGAGCTTGTGGCTTCAATGGGGCCACGGCCAGTAGGCCATGGAGAGCTTCAAGACTGTCGAGATCGGGAATGTCGTCAGGCGTCGCTTCAATGGGGCCACGGCCAGTAGGCCATGGAGAGCTATAGTCCCTTCATGCTCCCCGTCACGATCGGAGAGGCTTCAATGGGGCCACGGCCAGTAGGCCATGGAGAGCATGTTTGCGGTCAGCCAGCAGGATTACGAGCTTTGGCTTCAATGGGGCCACGGCCAGTAGGCCATGGAGAGTGCTCGAAGGCCCGGCCGGGGGCAGAGGTTATATCGTGCTTCAATGGGGCCACGGCCAGTAGGCCATGGAGAGTTTAAAGTTTTTGCATTCCACGTCCCACACAGCATCGCTTCAATGGGGCCACGGCCAGTAGGCCATGGAGAGATCCATTTGTTTATTTCCGGAGATATAACCCAGAAATGCTTCAATGGGGCCACGGCCAGTAGGCCATGGAGAGGAGATAATGGAAGAAAAAAGGTTAAAGGGGGTGTCAGCTTCAATGGGGCCACGGCCAGTAGGCCATGGAGAGTTATCTCCACTTGTAGGGACAGGGCCCATATATAGCGAGCTTCAATGGGGCCACGGCCAGTAGGCCATGGAGAGCCTGGTTGGTGCAGGTATATATTATTTCTACGGACGGGCTTCAATGGGGCCACGGCCAGTAGGCCATGGAGAGGTCGAAGTCATACATGGATATACATTTCCCTTCGTCGCTTCAATGGGGCCACGGCCAGTAGGCCATGGAGAGCTGGGACTGGATCGATGTAGAGATCGAGGATTGGGGGGCTTCAATGGGGCCACGGCCAGTAGGCCATGGAGAGGGAAGAAAGCGCGGCGGCAGCAGCGTCGTACGCTGCGCTTCAATGGGGCCACGGCCAGTAGGCCATGGAGAGTGAACACCGTGCTCTCCTCGGTGAACCCATTCACATGGCTTCAATGGGGCCACGGCCAGTAGGCCATGGAGAGGTATCACAGCACGCCACGTGGGGGAACGTGAACCCGCTTCAATGGGGCCACGGCCAGTAGGCCATGGAGAGGAAGTGGATATAATTCACGTTCCCGGTCCCGAGATAGCTTCAATGGGGCCACGGCCAGTAGGCCATGGAGAGAACAGTAGCACCATAAACATCGCCTCCAGCCATATCGCTTCAATGGGGCCACGGCCAGTAGGCCATGGAGAGTTGATGTGTCAGACCCATGTGAGAATGTTTTAGAAGCTTCAATGGGGCCACGGCCAGTAGGCCATGGAGAGTAGGTTTCTTTCATGTTCATAAACCCCTCCCTTCTTGCTTCAATGGGGCCACGGCCAGTAGGCCATGGAGAGTAACAGGTCAAGCTCCAAGCATTCCATGGGGTTCTTGCTTCAATGGGGCCACGGCCAGTAGGCCATGGAGAGAAGGGTAAAGCGGAACATGAAGGGAGCCCTAACCGCGCTTCAATGGGGCCACGGCCAGTAGGCCATGGAGAGGATAGATAATTATACCGTTTGCCCCGATTGTGATGGAGCTTCAATGGGGCCACGGCCAGTAGGCCATGGAGAGTATCCATGGTCCGCACGGATGAAGGTTCATATCTATCGGCTTCAATGGGGCCACGGCCAGTAGGCCATGGAGAGTTGAGCTAAAAGAAAATGGAGATATATTAGTTAAAGGGCTTCAATGGGGCCACGGCCAGTAGGCCATGGAGAGATGGTCTGGAAATGCCCGAAGTGCTCATTCACGTCGACGCTTCAATGGGGCCACGGCCAGTAGGCCATGGAGAGCTCTTAAAAAAAGAGGGGTACAAACGAAATTCTTTCGCTTCAATGGGGCCACGGCCAGTAGGCCATGGAGAGCACGGGACCTTGAAGCGTTTGAAGAGTTCGCAAAGAAGCTTCAATGGGGCCACGGCCAGTAGGCCATGGAGAGCTACCATTGCGATGAGGGCTGAATGGTCCATTGGGTCGCTTCAATGGGGCCACGGCCAGTAGGCCATGGAGAGGGGATGATGCGATAACTGGATGGGCCGGTTGGTATCGCTTCAATGGGGCCACGGCCAGTAGGCCATGGAGAGTTACCGATAAGGTGGTAATATCGGTATTTGCACCGCTTCAATGGGGCCACGGCCAGTAGGCCATGGAGAGTTTATGGTGGAATGGTAATATGACCAATTTTAGGGGCTTCAATGGGGCCACGGCCAGTAGGCCATGGAGAGCTCCTGTATCTCTTCCGGGGTTATTCCCGTCTGTTGGCTTCAATGGGGCCACGGCCAGTAGGCCATGGAGAGACATCGACAACCGACAACCTGCCCCGAAGATCCTGGCTTCAATGGGGCCACGGCCAGTAGGCCATGGAGAGTCCGGGATTATCGACAAATAATCATCCTTGACATGAGCTTCAATGGGGCCACGGCCAGTAGGCCATGGAGAGCGGTGAGCCCCGGATCGGATATTTCTGGGGAACACTGGCTTCAATGGGGCCACGGCCAGTAGGCCATGGAGAGGAGACCCGGACGGGATTCACCGTCCTTTGGTTCGTCTGCTTCAATGGGGCCACGGCCAGTAGGCCATGGAGAGCAAATGTGAATAAGGATCCAAGGATCACGTTTTCAAGCTTCAATGGGGCCACGGCCAGTAGGCCATGGAGAGTACCCAATGAGGGAAGCCAGGGACCGAAGTGGACTTGGCTTCAATGGGGCCACGGCCAGTAGGCCATGGAGAGTGAGCAGTTCGTGTATAGCTTTCCATTTATCCATCTGCTTCAATGGGGCCACGGCCAGTAGGCCATGGAGAGGGCTTCCTTGCGGGTGGGGAAGTAGTTCTGGTAAGAGCTTCAATGGGGCCACGGCCAGTAGGCCATGGAGAGGCGGCTCAGTCGGAAAATCAGGACTGATAAGCCTCAGCTTCAATGGGGCCACGGCCAGTAGGCCATGGAGAGGAGGACATGGAAATGAACGAAGAAGAAATAAGAGAAGCTTCAATGGGGCCACGGCCAGTAGGCCATGGAGAGTGGGATAGACCACACACCCGATGCGACCTTTGCCAGGCTTCAATGGGGCCACGGCCAGTAGGCCATGGAGAGAGCAATATATAGTTTTCAACTGAGAATTCGAGAGGTGTCGGATCGTAATTAACCTTTGCGATTCTGGAAATGAAAGGATTCAAAAAGAATGATTTCATAATATCAAATATAATATGTAAAAAATGTGATAGCGAGAGGTTCCTGTTGGGAGTGCTTTCAACCAGGCTCTCGAAAATTAAAAATTGATTTTTCATCTATATAATGATATATTTATCAGAATATATAAGCATATTGCTCCTCAACCATGTCCTTTCTCTCACCAAGGAAAGTAAGGCGTTCTTCCCAGAAACCCTCCCTCGGTCCGAGGTTTATTATCATCACGCTGTCCTCAGCCTTATCGATCACTTCCTCTATTCTCATCAGCATGATCTGATAGTTCTTTGGAGAAAGAGAGCATCTAAAAATGGAATATTGAAGGGCACTTCCGAACCCTTTCATAGTTTTATACATTCTTCTCAACCGCTTGGGTTCACAGACATCGTAACAGATCATGAAGGTATTCATGGATATCACCTCGTTGTGAATGGAATATATCTTTCGATCTCACCGTTTATGAACCTGGTTAGGATCCTTGCCTGCAGCTCTATTATCCTTCTGTACGAGACCTGGTATCCGAAGAGCGGATGTTTAACAAGGGTGTTCAATCTTCTCTCGTAGGCTCTGAAATACTTCCTTCTACCATCATCGGTCAGATTGCATGCATCTCCTCTGAAAATGAAATCGTCCGATACGATCTCCTCGTTGTTGATAACGGAAATAACAACAGAATCCGATATCAAAGGTCTGAACTCCTCCATCAGGTCAAGTGCCAGAGCAGGTCTACCGTATCTTGGTCTGTGATAATAACCCATCAACGGATCGAGTCCCACCGATAGACAGGCAGTCACCAGATCCTTGGATAGAGATGAGTAACAAAGTGATAGAAGGGCATTCACCGGATCTCTTGGAGGTCTTCTGTTCCGACTTTTAAAATCGAAATCCTTCCTCATCTCCTTCTTGATCATCTTTGAAAAGTTCCCGAAATATATCCTGGCACTGTTCCCCTCAATACCCAGAAGGGAGTCCGGATCCTTCGACCTTTCTATCTTCTTGATCATTTTACTTAGCTCATCCAGTGCTGATGTCACATCGTCGTTCGAGCAGTTCCTCCTGAGCATCGTCCTGCAGTTTTTCACCTTTCCTATGATGAACTGTTTTGCTAGCGTTAGATTCTGTTCCCTGTCAAGAGCGATGCTGAACTGCTTCATTCTCTGCTGTATGTTCTTGTGATTGAATCCGTATGATAATCCCTTGAACCAACCTCCATACGAAAAATAAAGAACCGGTATATTCCTTTCGATCAGCTCTGAAAGTGCCTGCGTCGTTACCTGAACGTTCCCGTATATGCATACATGGGATACATCCAGTATCCTGACGTTTCCGATCTTTTCCCCTTTCTTCTTGATGACAAGTTCGTCTCCGCTCTTTGTCAGGCTAGATCCCTGCTCGTTGAGTATAACCGGATATGCATCATCTCTGGCGGGATACAAACACCTGATATCCTTTTCATCGGTGATCTCTTCCAGCAAAGCGGTCTCATCGGGAAGACATATTCCAGCAAGCGAACAGCCCTCGCATTTTCTGCTGTTCACGAGAGGAGGGGGGATCCTTTCCTTCTCCACACTTGATTGGAGACCGTTAATGGATGTTATCAGTTCGATGAGGACATCGTCGTTGTATTCTATCCGGATCTTCTTGTTCGAAGCGGAATAGTAGATGTATCCTTCATTGCATCTGTAGCCGTTGTCCTTGAGTATCTGTATCTGGGCACCTATCTGAACGATATCCGCCGGCCATGCTCCTTCTTCTGGTCCTGAACCCTTCTTGATCTCGACCGGACTTACCTTTCCCAGTTTGGATTCCAGTATGTCGAGTTTTGATATTATACCGAAATCAACGGATGAAAGTGTAATTCCCCTTGCCTTGAAATTTCCGAATACATCTTCCGGGAGCGGCATAGGCCCGGATGTTTCATCCACGGAACGATGTCTTCTTGTTCCCTCAACGGTATGCTCGTTATCCTGAAAATCTCCCTGAACGAATTCGATGTAAGCGAGTCTCGGACAGTATCTGTATTCGTTGAGCATTCTTGCGGGGATCAATTGTCCTCTTACGGTCTGAATTTCTCCCTCTGCCATATATATCATTATATATTTTTAACATTCAATATATAAACTAGACTATCTCATTCTCGGTTTGGGGGAAAGTTTCCCTTCCACTTTCCGTATCATCGGATACCTTCCCCTGCTTTCCTCCCGGACAGAAAAGCTCCTGAACCGAAACGGGTGCGAATGAAGCCGGTGAACGTTAGTATATTGATGATATCATTCTTTCATTGTATCCAAATCCTTCAATGAATTCTCATCAAGATCTAGACATACGCTCGTTCTGAAACAATTTTTCACTAAAAGATCTCTTCTAGATTACCAATTATTTTCTCATACACCAGATCGAAATCGGGCAGCACCTTCAGCTGGTGACGCAGGGAGTTTGTCCAGGCGTTTTTGAAATCGTCCTTTCTTCTTTTCAGGTCATCCATATCCGGTTCGATGTTCTTTGACCTGAATTTATCAGGCAGGATCTCAAATGCCTTTTTCGTATCCACCTCTTTCCACAGATACCAGAGATCGTAGAGGTCTCTGGGTCTTGTCCTTTGAAAGCTGCTTCTTATCTTTTCGGCGATTATCTCTTCCAGAGAGTACACATCCACCTTGGCGTCAAGATGGTCGGAATAATGATGGATTATCTTCCGGTTCTCGAGGGGAAGCATTATTGATTCATGTTCGGGTTTGGTTATATCCAGCTTGATTTTTGTTCGGTCCGTTCCTTTTTGTGATATCCGAAAGTATATGTCTGCCTTGAACCCGTTCACGTTCTCGATCATCTTCAAATCCTTTTGGAAGGATATTTCGCTTTCACTCTCGCATCGATCCACGGCATATTCGAGCTTATCCTTTAGGTCATGTATATCGACCTTATTGGCCAGGGTAAAATCGAGATCGTCCGAGAACCTGTATTCTGGAAAATATGTCTTTCTAATGCCTGTGCCCCCCTTCAGGACCAATTTATCGATATTCGAGAGATGTTTCAGGAGCCAGTTCTGAACATAATCCCTCTCGATGGTGGAGAAAGGAACTCCATGTTCTCTACTTTTCTCCTTTATCTCGTTTAAAGGGATCATTCCAATTCCCCAAGCACTTTATCGTCCAGGTTCACTATAAGCCGCCACTTTGCGTTCTTCGTTCCATTTTTTGGCATGGTCGGATCCATATGGAGATAGTTCCTTGTATCGATCATCGGCAGGTCCAGGTCGATATTCAGTACATCAGAAAGATATCCCAATCTTCTCAGCACCCCGGTGTTCCCGATCCTTTGGGCATATTCGACCAATCGTTTAAGATCCAGCCCTTCGTTTTTCAAGGCTTTGGCAGCCTCCACGACACCACCACTGTAATGAGGCTTGTCCAGGCAGTCGATTATTGTTTTTTCCTTGTCTGTTATGTTGACGGAGGTTTCATCGATCCGAATCCTGCTAATGCCAAACATCTTCTCCTTCTTTATTCTCACAATACGGTAATTGACCCCGAACACCTCTTGTTCTTGTTTTTTCTTTTTGGCAGTGGTCTGTATGAAGACCGTGCTAGGTATCTGCTCCGTAAGTCCGTGGTAATGAAGAGCGGTCCAGTATGATATGCAATATGGTGTTACAAGAACTGAGCCTAGGATGAACTCGTGAAGGGTGTATTTACCTTTCTCCGTTCCCAGGGGAATTATCATGTACTTGCCCTTTTCTATTCTTTCGATCCATCCATTCCTTTCGAGCCTGTATATCAGCTTCTTCAGGCTTTCCCGGGACAGACCGGTAATGTTGAGTGCGTCCTCGAACGAGAATGTATCCCCCTGTCTTGCCAGAAGGTCAATGGTTTGGTTTCTCATTAACACCCTCCATGGTCACCGCATTCGTCCACTTTGGTGGATGGGAATGAGAAAGGAAAATGATTAATCATCCATAATCCTTTCGGTGAAATGTTAAAGATAATATCGTTTGCGGCCTTGGCGAGCCATCTCTTGAACGGTTCGGCTCTTATTGATGGAATGGATTGAATTAGTCTGAAGGCGTTTTCTGTACTTACACAATTCATCTGCTGTCGTCCGCCCTGGGTTTGGATTGGAAGGGGGGTGACAATCTGTCCCCACCCTCCCTTTAACCCTTCATCCCTGCTTCTTACTTTCTTGAGGTAATCAGATGGATTGGATGAATCAGTTATTGCTTCAATAAGATCATTCACCACAAAGTACCATCCATCATCAAACCATATTCTTCGGATTCTTTTTCCTTGAAATACCACCAATGCTTTTTCTTTTTCCATTACAAGCACCTCTAATTATCGATCACTTCCCAGTGACCACCTTTCGCAGGACCGACACGTTTGATCTTTCCTTTTTCCTGGAGTTTGGATGTCTGCATCTCAACTGCTCTTATGGTTATTCCAAGAACCTCTGAAATCTGCCTCGCACTTACTTCCGGATCTTTTTTCATCATTTCGAGTATTTTCACCGAAGTTTTCACCGAAGTTTTCACCGAAGGTATTCCCGCTTCTTTTTCGACCATTTCGGTGACCCTTTCGAAAATGATAGTACAGAATCCGGTGAATTCAAAATGGAATGGATTTACACCAGCGTCACTTAAAGCCTGCTCCATTCTCAGGATCCCCGACCCGACCTTCTCCACCTCTCCGATTCGGTGAAATAGATCGGCCACCAATTTGTTCCTTCTCACACTTTTCTTTCCCATGTCCTCAGGTTTCATCCCGGGAGGCAGTTCTCCAGGATCCGATATCTCAACTCTATCTCGATAAACTTCCACGGAAACATTTGCTCCACTGAAGTGATAATCCCGATGGATCACAGCATTGAGGATCGCTTCTCTGAGAGCATCTTCGGGAATTTCGAGAATCTCTTTTCTTTGCAGGGTTTTTATCTCGTATCTCAGGGATAGATGCTTCTTCAAGAAGATCATGGCTTCCTCGACATTGTCCCAGAGGTTCCCTTTCTGAATTTTTCGATCCAGTATTATGTACTTGTCATTCCCCTGGAAAAGAATGCAGTCAACATAGGCATCCATGTGGAATCTGGTTGGTTCCTTCGCAAAGAAAAGCACGCCTGCATTGTTGAAAATAATGTCATTTTCAACCTTTTTCGCTACCTCCATATTGATCAGAATATCTTCTGTTTCCATTGAAATGCTGGATAGATTTGATTTGATACAGAATCTTCTGAATGCATCTTCATCAAAATCCTCGGGGTATCTGAATGTAGGACAGATCTTCTTGTCCCAGAGAATTTGATTTGTCGAATGAAGAAAATCAATGATCTCATTGCGGGTCATCTTCTGTGTTGTGGCTCCACTTCTGAGAAAGAATCCCTCTGAACAGGAATGTGGTTTATCAGGACTGTCTGAAATATCTATGAATAAGAGTTCTTTCCCTCCATGCTCATATCTATCAATGTTAATGTTTAGAGGAGGATCACAGTTGCGCGCAATCGATTCTATCTTTGAAATGTCCTTGTTGAGATTGCTCGATCCCTTGACAATTCCGTCATCGTTGACTCCTATTACTATGGTTCCTCCACCTGTATTTGCAAAACCAACCATTTCTCTAGCCAATTTCGAGTTTATCGACTGCTTGAACTCGACGAACTGGCCTTCGGGGCCTCTTAGAATGAGATTGCGATCCTTCATCTATCCTTGCTCCTCGGCGGGGACAAAGAGACCAAGGCCGAAATGAGCACCGTAACCTAATGCAATTGGACCTTTTACCGGTTCGGGGAATACTATCTGAAAAGCTCCTCCAGGTTTAAAACCTCCTTGATTTCTCTTTCTTTGTCTGAATTGCTTGAACTGTATAGGTCTTAAACCATGAGCACTGCAACGATGATCATCGTTCAGTGGAAGGATCTCCAATGGGTCCGGTATCTCTGGATTTCTAACGCGAAATCTGTTTATTTCTTCTGTCAACACTTTCTTAACAAAATGGCGTTGATTAGCAGATCCTAGCAATTCAGGTGGATCTCTTTTTTTCCCTCTCGCTTTCGGATGCCTTGTTGCGAAGAACGGTGTAGCTGATTTCCACACCCTTGATGGACCCAAAATAATATTTGATGATCTGATATTATCTTTATTTCCGATTAAAAACAGAACAAGATTCAGAGGTTCGGCGTTATCTCTTTTTATCGTTCTCATTCTGTCAATAGTCTTTAATTCAGACGGTCCGAAACCTGCTTCGGAATATATGGTCAAATGATCCAGCCGTCCATCCCCGTCTTCATCGGTTGGCAAGAAAAAAGCATGCATATGGCCTTCAAGCGGAGTTCCGGACTCATCTTTTCCTGTAAATATTTCTGACTTTATTCTTGGAACACCATCTGGAACATTGCCTCCATAAAGACGTTTTTCCTCAACGCGCCGAAAGCATCCCATTGCCACAAATCTTGCTTTTTCAGCTATCCACAGAGTTTCTTCTACAAGCGGTAGAACATTACTGTCAATAGCAAATCTAGCAACAGTTGGTCGTTCCCTTTCTGGTCTTTTTTCAGCAGTTTGTGTTCTTATTGAAAAACAGTTAGAGGGTCTCAAGTAAGTGATCCATCGGGAACCTGGCGGGTCCGACCATTTTTTATCATGCAGTTCCAGCGTTTCCATGCATATGTGCCAGTCAGGATCATAAAGGGGCGTTTCTATGACTATTTTTGCCTTACCCCTACCTTCGGTCTTTCTGATTTTCGGTGTATGCTCGTTACTGAAAGCATTGATTTGCTCCGGGATTAGAACACGAACAGGGTCAAATCCTTTTCTTTCAGAATGGTAATCCGCGGGTCTGCAATTGATTTTTTTAATTACCTCAAATTCTTCTTCATCCTTTAAGACCCTCACATCCGCCCAGGATTCGGCCCGGCCAAAAAAGTTAATGTTTCTCGAAATAGTCTCAAGGGCTTTTATTTCCTCTCCTGTCAAGATTACCTCTGGCCAGATAACAACAACGGAATCTCCGATATTGGTGACCACCCAGCCGTCGAATACAAGAGTCCTATCCACGAAATAACGTTTTTTATCATCTTTGACATTCTTGCCCAATGTTGGATTTTTTTTATACCAGGGCATATAGTGCCTCGAATGGCCTGTCGATGCTGGAGGCAGGTAGAACTCAGGGACTGCCGACAGTTTCTTCAGCATTGATTCGACTGTCGGAGACGGGCAATCTGGGTTATCGTTAAGCTTGCGTTTCCAGGTGGCGATCATTGCACGCACCAATCTCCACGGAGACGGCGGCCATTCGGGTGCGGCCTCGTTAACATGCTTTCCCCATGGCGTCGCATGGAATCTGCCATTGGTAAACTCTATCGAAAGGGCTATCATCTAAATCCCTTCTATTCATCAGGCTCCTCAGTTTCTTTCTTCTTTTTTTCTTTCTTGCTTGGGATGTATACAACATCCGTGATTCTGGAAGGTGCGAAATATGTTGTGCATATTTCTGCAAGCTTTTTGCATTCGTCTAAAAGATCTTCCTCCGACGGGATCACGAACCCTGTTGGCCTTTTCACCTTTATTTCATTCTGGACTTCAAGATCGCAGGCGGTCCTGAGCCTTAATCCGGTAGACAAAAACTTTCTTATTTTGAATAAAGAAAGTGCGATCAATAGGTTCTCCGCATCATTTGCTAGGCCGTATCCTTGAATAAGCGCTAAATCCAGATTGAAATATGCCTTGATTTCTTTAGCGGTAAATTCGGTTCTGGGATAGGGCACATTGCCTTCGCCCTCTTTCAGACTGGGTTGAACGTAGTTATTCTTAACACCGCCGCTTTCAGCGATTTTCACCCCTGTGGCTTCGATAAACCCGCTAATGGCTCTTGTTACCCGTATTCTGCCATCAATCTCCTCGAGAAATGTTCCATGCAATAGAGAACCTGGATCATATTTGAATAACGTTGTATGTACTTTTTTCCAGTCCACAGGCCTATCTTTAAAAAGAGATATTTCTTCTATCATCTTCTCTTTGAAATCTGAATTCATGATATATTCCGAATTTATTCGATGGGCCTCCAGAACAGAGTTGGTTAAATAATCTTCCTGATAGTTGACCCTTATGAACGGCAACGCTTTCAGTTCGTCTATGTAATCGTTTTGCATTGTGTCCCAGCATGCAATCTCCATTCTGTTCGCAACCGACTGGTTTGATTCCACAAGAAGCATTTCCGTTCCGTCAGGCCGCGTGTATCTGGCAGCCCCTAAGTCGGCAAATCCTGTAGGCTGGAACCTATCTCCCTGCATGGGCTTCAGTTCCGCCTCGATCAAAAGTCTTGGCGCCTTTTTCAGTTTTTCATATTCTATTGTCATTTCAATACCTCCTTTCAATTTCTTTAACTTTAACTTCAAGCAATTCCTTATCAGGCCTTGCCACCAGTTTCATTAACCTATTGATAGTGTTGTAATGAGCCGGAATCAAAAGTGCTGCCGCGATCCGCCTGGAGTCCAGGCCTTCCATGGCTTCGGTCCATTCGTGATCCATATTTGAATTTCTTGCGTGGGGCATTGATAAGATACCGCTGTTTCTCAGCCTCCGTGCTGCGATTGCACACGCTTCCCCGGGCCTATTTGAACGCAATAGGGGAAGTATCCTTTCTTCCGTTCGTATATGTGTATTCTTTCCGTTCTTTTCGATGTCGTATGGAAGGTACAGAATCTTCAGTAAAGCAAATGCTCTGGGAATGGGTAGTGATTCATAACTCGGGTATGAGATCTCCGGGTATTTTTTCCAGTGATCGATTAGCATCATTCCCCATAAAAGTTCGGCAATACGATTATTATCAACGTCTCCGGAGATGAATCTGGATAGTGCTTCAATAGAAACGCCACGGGAATAGGATAAGGGGGGTGTGGAGCAATTCGAACGGTTTCCGTCGAGAATGCGTCTTTCAAGTACTGCGGTCAGGTTTTCCTTCAAATCAGCATTGTTCCAGGACACAGATTTGCTCTTTTTACACCAGGAAACGTAGCCCTTCCATTCAGGATGTCCTTTCCATGTAACGGGTTCAAGGTTAGCTCTTATAGGCCCGATCTTAATTTCTTTGTCCCATATAGAAGCCAGAGCTAGTGCGATTTCGAACTCGACTGAATTGTCGTTCGAAGCTTTAATCCAGTCAGGAGATAATCCAAAAATTGGGCTGACGATTTGGTCCTTTCCTACTTTGCCTTCGGTGAGGGCAAGTTCTTTCTCAGCTTGTCCGAGTGCGCATAATATCTCTTGGAAACGATGATTTTCCCCGAACTGGCAGTATTCGAATATCGCTGTTTCAATCCTTCGAAGCGCAGACTTGAATCGAGGAGGGGCATTTTTATCCGATATTGCTCTTCGAAAATTATCAAGCCATTTATCTATCTCTCTGATAAGGTCAACATCAGGTCTAGCCCTTACATTGAACTGGCCTATTGGAATAGAAAGATATGCTTTTCCACTTCTTTTTAGAAAACTATATCGAAAAAAACTATCGATGCCTCTGTCGATACCAAGTGATGCAATAGCCCTTGAAACATCAATACCTGACAAGGCTTGCTTATTTGATAATTCCGTTCTTCCTTCACTGATTACATATTTAATCTCAAATAAACTTACATATCTTGACCAAACTGGTAGCCATATTTCTCCATGAGAATCCTTAATTTCTTTATCCTCACTATAATTTAATCCAATTGATGATGCGTATACTGTAAAGGGAAAAGAACTCTTTGAACTATTGTAGCTGTTATATTTTCGACTTACCGAACCCGCAAATAAAATGGATCCTTCAATCATTAATATGAAGTCAAATGGATTAATAAGAGAGTTACCCTCCATACCCTGTGTTGCATTCGGGCCACCCATTAATCCGGGTGCAAATTGTCCAATAGATGACGAGATTATTTCAATATTGGAATCAGCATATATTGAATTTTTAATCCATCCACTTCTTTGATTTACATTAGTTTCTAAAAATGTTAAAATGTTACCTAAATAATTAGTGGAAAATTCTAATCTTCCATCACATCCACCCGTTCCAAGTAAAGGAGAGGTCTGAAAACCATCTTTATTTAATGTCATACAGGTATCTAGCCAACCGACTACATTATCTGGAAAATACCCTCTTATTTTGTACAGTATTGTTTCCTTCATCTCCTTGACTTTTTTTGTTGTATTCTTTAGATGTTCATTATCTTCTTCTGATAATGTTCTATTTTCCTTCTTTGCTTCTTCTTTTTTCTTTTTCAGTTCCTTTTCCTCTTCTCTTGCTATTTTAAATTCTTCAAGAACTTTTACAGTTTCAATATTTTCAATTGCTTCTTTTAAAGTTGCTGTTTGTAATAAATTCGATTCTTTTATTCGATATATTCTTTCTGCACTTTTACCGCTATCTGTAATAAACCCTCCATCTCCATTCCATGGGGCGAAGACTGGCGTCGGTTTATAATTTTCTAGAAAGAATCTTACAAGACCTTCTCTGTCAAGCTCCGATCTCAGATAGAAAATACCGTCTTTCCAGCAGCCCTTTGCGGTCTTGTCTTTCTGTTCAGCAACAATTCGTAGTATCCCTAAGGCCTTGAGGTAGTTCATCAGAGGTTCGGGTGTGCAACCGAGGAGTGGTATATCCGGCATTATGGTTCCTCCTGTGATTCAATATTCGCACTTCCTCTCCAATCCGAAACACGGAGCATTGTTTCAAGATAGGCAAGGCAGAAAGGTCCAATTTCTTCAGCGTCCCTTAGTGCAAGCATCCTGGAAAGCCAGCTTGGTCCTGTGTCATCATCATCTCCCATCTGCATGTAATTCATTCTAATCACGGTTTCAGGAACCGTTATCCCGTTACCAATATTTACCGATGGAATGACATCTCCGTCCCACACACCTCTGGCAAACAATCTTTCTGGATCGTTATCCGGTCTTTTCTCTATGGGAAGTGACCGGATCGATAAACGGACTTTCCCATGATGTGCTGCTGCTATATATGCAGACAGATTTGATTTTCCATGGTTCAACATCATCAATGCTGAGACAAGTTCATGACGAAAACCAGGACGTTTATACCTCGACATTTTGTCTTTTGTCTTGCCAAACAAATCGTTACCCGGTTTGGTTTCCGATATGGCTTCCTGGAACACCGAATGCGCTTTT
>Ga0272442_10003257_pt1 | contig 22902 bp, 20 predicted proteins | sample SSMForm2O_FD_200262 | JGI IMG/M metagenome (GOLD analysis project Ga0272442, IMG submission 200262) | Marine sediment archaeal communities from Little Sippewissett salt marsh, Falmouth, MA, United States - SSM-Form-2O | ecosystem: Environmental > Aquatic > Marine > Wetlands > Sediment ...
CAAAAGATAGAATTTCAAAATATATGAAAGATTCCCCATTTATCGTTTTTTATGTTGGTGGAGAATCAACATATTCGCCTAAGAACGGTTTAAACTATGCCAATATGTCATTTAATTCTGCGATTTTTTCGAACGATGAACATTATAATTAAAATGTATTTATTTTAAAAAAAATATAAGAATTAATAGACTCATTTCATAATCAACTTAGGGAAGTTAATTGTTATAATAGAAATATTGCTTTGAATCTAATCTTTATAAAGAAATATTTTTCTAATTTTTTACTGGTTTACCAAAGTTTGTCAACTCTTTAAATATAAATCCATATTTCTCTGCCCACTTTTCGGTCATTTTTAAAAAATTAATATCAATAGATCCGACATGACTTTTATGTTCATTTTCCATTGCTTGCATTATGATCTCAGTGATGCATGCATAATTTTTTCCAACAGGCATTCCTGGAATTGGTACTGGACAATCTTTTGGGAAATCAACGTATCCCCCATCAATTCTACAAATATCCGGTCTCTTATGACAAACATCAAATGAAAGATTTGGTGGTAGAGATACATCGACAATTATTGCATTTTCTTTCAGATGATTAGAGGTTAGCAGTGCTGTTGGATGGCTGGTTGCTGTTACAATAATATCCGCTTCCTTTGTTTTTAGAAATGTAGTGGTTTCATAACTACCCTTCACTTTCGCTTCTAGTTTCTTCAATGGCTCTTCTCTTCGTCCTATTAGTATCGAGTGATTAAATTTTGGTACAAGGATTTTAGATACAGCCTCCCCAATAATTCCATGAGCACCCACAACAGCAAGAATCAAATCTGGAGCTTTTTCTTTAAATTGATCCAATGTCTTTTCAACAACTTTACAAGTTACAGCCGCTGTATAACTATCGCCGTGATTTACAAATCCAGAATATTTTCCCTGATCGACTAACCATTTACCCCCACTTGTAACTGAAGTAATTAATGCACCAAGTTGAATCAGATTTACATCTAGTTCATCTTGAATAAAAAGTGCAGCATCAAGTATCTCTTGTCTGATTTTGTCTTGTGGCAGACCTATTATTTGCGATGCTGTGAATTTAAGACCTATAATATATCCTTTAATTCCTTTAATGTTAAGCTCTGGGGAAACCATCAATTTTTCATGAATCCAATCTTTAGGTATCTGTTCAATGTCTCTTTTCATCATTAAATGTCCAATTGTTGCAAATTTCATGTTTAACCAGTCTCCAAGATCTCCATATTTTGTGTTATACAGATAATCATTAAAATCTTCATCTTTTTTGTGTATGTCATACAATCAAATAAATGAATTTGTTTTATTTTTATTAGGTAAACAACATTAGTTTTTCATCATTGAGGTAGCGGCGTCCATAAAATGCCTTATAGCTAGGTACGCCTTCGCTTTTATGGGCTTTCCAGGCTCATAAACAATCTTCACGTGGGTAATGTATCTAACAATACTGGAAGGTTCTTGTTCCTTACCTGGGAAGCGTAAAAGTTCATCACGTTTTTCAGGATTCACAAAGCCTTTTTCCACCAGAAAATCGAGCAATTCTTTCCAGTATTCCTCTTTTTGATGGTGGTTTGGGTAAAATGAGCATTCTAATGCAATTTTTTTACCAATTTGCTTACCGACATCGAAATCTAATACCATGCGGTTTACTTTTTTTGCATCGAGTTCTTTAATAAGTGAGGCAAAGGTCTCAGTCTCATCATCAGACCAACCAATTTCATCAAGATATGACATAATTTGTCTAGAGTCACGAAATAGAACAGACATTCGTATATCAGATGTTTTACGGGAGAGCATAACACCAACGATGAATAAAGATGCTTTTCTTGGCATTTTTTGAATGCACGCTTGTAAATTTAGCTCTATTATCTTAGACAATCTACGACCTATCAATAAGGGAATTGCTTTTTTAGTGAACCATTCATACTGTGCAGGGTCATGAGCAGTAATTCCATTAATATTTGCTGGATTAAAAAATATACTCGGAACAAGAACTTTGGGGAGGGAATTTGGCATGTCAAATTCCAACCACGTTCCAACAATCTTGTTGTGCAAAATTGAATTTGAATCTGTCCACATTTTGGTAAACTTTTGGATTTGTTGCCATTCAGATGTTTGCTTGGATGATTGAGACAAGTAGCCATTATTCAAAAAATCTGCCAGTATATATCGCGCATCTCCCTTGCCTGAGATGGCGAGTGCCCAGTCAGTTTGAGATTCGTTACCGTTAAGACGGCACTCGAAACCTAAAAAATCAGTTAAACCACTCGGGTAAGAATTGGCAATTGTTTGTATATTTGAGAAATTTTGTGGAGGCACTAGTAAAGTGGAAACATGGGGGGATGCTACCGTGAAATACTCACCGGGGGAAAAACTTCTCTTGGGTGAGCTCGTAATCATTTTGGTATAATCAGTAGTAAGTTTTTGAAGAGGCTGGAGAGTTGTAGTATCATTTGGTTTGATTTTTCTAGTTACTGGAGGAGCATTTGAGGCTATAGGATGATTAAAATATCTATTCATCATTATTGACCTCCCATATTAGGTTTGATGTTCCCAGCACAATATATACCTTTTTCGCATCTAACTATGCAGGTGGATATGTGGTTGATTACATTAATTCCAAAGTGTTTTCTTTCTTTCATTTCAATTCATCCAATATTTTAATGGAAGAAAGCAAACATAAAGCCCTATTTTGAGAAATTCCTACAAAATACTAAAATAGTAGAATATTTTTTACTTTTGTAGGAAAAATGATAAAAATCGATCTGAAAGATAGGAAAATATTATATCAATTAGATTTAAACTCAAGGCAGTCGTTAACTCAGATTGGAAAGAACGTTGGTTTAAAAAAAGACGTCGTATCTTACAGAATAAAAAGATTACAAGATGAAGGGGTAATTAAGAATTTTTGGACAGCTATTAATACATTTAAGTTGGGATATAATGTTTTTAGAATCTATATTAACTTTCAATATGTCAGTTCAAATATTAAAAATGAAATAATTCAGCATTTTATTGATTATAAAAACGTTTGGACGATTATCTCGCTAAAAGCAGAAATTGATTTTGATGTTGTTATCTGGGTGAAAGATATTTTTGAGTTCTATCAGTTTTGGGATAAAACACTTGATAGATTTGAAGATTATTTTGAAAGATATATAATTTCTATTTATATTCAGGCTTTTGCCTATAAAAAATCATATTTATTGTTGGATCAATTTAAAAAATCTGACAGGGGGATGTATGTAACAACTTGTGGTGGAAAAACCGTGGAAACCGACGATGTTGATTATCAGCTTTTAAACGAAATTGCAGTAAATGCTAGAATACCACTTGTGGATCTTGCAAAAAAACTTAATACTTCTTCACAGGCGGTAAATTACAGACTTAAAAATCTAATGAACTCAGGAATTATTCAAGCGTTTAGAGTTGGCATTGATCTTTCAAAATTGGGGTTACAACATTATAAACTTGAGATATATCTTAAGGACCATAAACAAGGAAAAGCCATATGGAATTATTTGAAAGAAACGCCTTATTTAGAGTATTTAAATGTGACTGTAGGTTGGTGCGATTTAGAATTTGAATTAATTATAGAAAATGTAGATAAGTTGAGTCAAATTATGAGGGATATCGATTTAAAATTTCCTAATGCCATAAAAAAACAAACTTTTTGGATATTTGAAGAAGTTCATAAGGATCGTTGGCTGCCGGAAGCGTAAAGAAGGTTCTGCGACTCTCTTTTTGGTAGATGAGAACTTATAAGATTGAATCCTAACGGTAAACTCAAATAGTGATCATCCTCCTTAAAAAATATACCGTTTTGTTCAAATGTATTTAAAATACCTGCAAGTGTAGTTTCTGGTATATGTGAAAATGTTTCCTGTAATTCTTGAAGAGAATTGATATCTATGCAGGAAAGAAAGATTGCTCTCTCAAGTTCATCTAGTACGTAGACTCTGATATTATCGGCATTTCGTTTATCATAGATTTTAAGAAACCTCTTTCCATCGACAAAATAAAAGATGAATTGATCAATAGTCGTCTGTTGTTTGATCCCTTCAAGCACTAACCGTTCACGTTCTTTTTCCCACTCCTTTATCAATTGCACCCAGTTATGTTCACCCATAGGTTCTTTTCGTTTGAAGTCATAGACAAAATTGAATTCTTTTTCCAAAAACTCTTTGGGAAACATGATCATATCACTATGTGAATATCTCAGTCGTTCAATATTGAATTGCTCGGGATTACGCTGAATGGGACTGCCAAAAACAACTCTAAGATAACATATCTGTGGGGGTTCAAGGTACTGCTGAAACAGTTGAATCGTTTTTTTTGTTTCTTCGAAATTAATAGATTCTTCGTTTGGATAATCGATAAGGAGATTATACCTATTTGCTATTCCATTTTCCTTACAAAATTTTAACACTGCAATATTATCAATAACTCGTATACCTTTATTCATCTTCATTAAATAGTTTTGACTAAAGGATTCTATCCCTGTTTGTATTGTAGTAAATCCGGCTTCTTTTAATAAGGTATAATCCTCGCTTTTTAAATGACCTGCACGCACTTCAGCAATAAATGTAAAATCTCTTCCTAATTGTTTTATTTTTTCAAAAAGGCTACGATAATTATTTTTCGGTAGAGTATTTCCGATGAACTGAAATGTCAACATATCATACTTATCAGATAAAAATTGTATTTCTTCAATTATTTTGTCTATGTTTTTCCCCCTATAATTTTTATTCTGTATGTTATGGTTACAAAAACTGCATTTATTCCACCAACATCCTCGTGAAATTTCAACTGGAAGTCGCCCATAGTAGTAAAAGAATTGTTGTACTTCTGAAGATGTTGAATCCAACTCATTATAAAAAGGGCCATAGGATGGAATTGGCAAACTATTGAGATCAATAGAAGACTCTGATTCATTCCAGATGATCTCGTTTCCCTTTCGATATATCAAATGCGGTATAGATTCGTAATTCTGATACTCTGAAGCAATCCGGTAGAGGGCCTCTTCACCATCTCCTGAGACGATAAAATCTATGTAATCAAATGCCTCCATCACCTTTATTCCTAATTTATTAGCTGTTCTGCTTCCACCAAAAATAATTTTTTTCTCAGGATGCAATTCCTTAATTGCTTTAGCAATAGCCAACGAAGGGAGGAATTGTCCATAATTCAATGTAAATCCAATGATATCATATGGTTGCCAATCAACATGTTTGAGAATCCAATTATAAAACTCATCTGTTTGTTGGATGTAGTTATCAAATGTAAAATGCTGCTGAATCTCTCTATTTGTAGATGTCTCTTTTTGAAAATACTCCCTGCATTTTTCTTCTGCTGTTATCCAATGTTCTGGAAATACATATTTGGAATAAATAATCTGAGCTGTATAGGAGTCATTTGGCGGATAAATGAGAAAATTATAATTATTCAATCCATAGAATTCAGCAGCTTTCAAATAAAGATGCCTTGTCTTTATGTTTATGTTTCGTTCTTTCAAATATGCCTCTAAAACTGCCAATTGTATTGAAGGAATATCCGTTCCAGCAAAAGGCATTGCTATAAGCAGCACATTTTTTTTATCTTCATGCATCTCTTCATCCAAATATTTCAATAAAAAAATTCCTTATATACTTAACTCATTTGGATTTTTCTGCTTCTTTTAAACAATACCGTCAAATAAATAAGATAAGTTTCCTTTTGTTCGTATACAAAATAGATGCACCCATAAAAATAAGGTAGGAACAACTTATCTAAAACATTCTAGCAAAATTTTTTAGGTGAATTGCCCTCACAATTCACCTCTATTTAACAAAATTATTAAATAAGTTGTAGGGGACAATGGACCATACTCACTGCTGTAGCTATAGCAGTTGCAATTACAATTTTTTCCATATTTTTTCTCACCACCTTTGATTGTCACAATGTGACATGATATACTTTATCTGTCATTGTATTTAAATACATCGCGTAAAAATGTCAATTTGAAAATAATCCTTCTTAAAAACTAGATGAACAATCTAGAAGAATTTCATCTTTACTCATACATGAAATCTTCAATATTCTACATATTTTGTATTATGTAATTAATCATTAAAATTTTCATCTTTTTGTGTATGTCATACAATTAAATAAATGAATTTGTTTTATTATTATGTAAATAACGTTATCTTTTCATCATAGTAGTATCAGCGTCCAAAAAATGCCTTATAGCAAGGTAGGCTTTTGCTTTTAGAGGTTGACCTCGCCTATATATGATTTTAACATGAGTAATATAACGAGCAAGAGAACCATTATATTCTGCACCAGGAAACGTTAACAGAGCATTCCTTTTATCGCTGGTGATTAAGCCCTTTTCAGTAAGATACAATATAAATTTTTCCCAGTTTTTCTCTTTATAGTAACGATTTGGAAAAAAAGAACATTCTATTGCAATTTCATGGCCTATATTTTCACCAACATCGTAATCTAATACAAAACGGTTCACATTTGTCGAATTAAGGTCATCCATGAGTGACTTAAATGTTCCGTCATCTTCAGACCAGCCAATCTCTTTAAGATATTGTAATATTTGATTTGGATCGTGAAATTGGACTGACATTCGTATATCAGATGTTTTACGGGAGAGCATAACACCAACGATAAATAACGATGCTCCAACAGGCATTTTTTGGATACATTTATTCACATTAAATCTTATAATTTTTGTCAATGATCGACCAAGTAATATTGGAATTGCAGATTTGGTAAACCATTCATATTTGGAAGGATGATTTGCAGTATATCCATTAACATTAGCAGGATTGAGAAAAACACTTGGAACATGTATTGAGGAAAACGACTCCGGCATATCAAATTCTAACCAAGCTCCCAACACTGTATTGTACAATATCGAATTTGGGTTTGCCCATACTCTGGCAAACTCACGAATTTGAGTCCATTCAAATGTTTCAAAGAATAAATTGGGAAATTCACCATCATTTAACAAATCTGCTAACACATATCTTGAGTTGTTTTCCCCAGAAATTGCAAGTGCCCAATCAGTACGGACTTCATTTCCATTTAAATGGCATTCAAAACCTACAAAATCAGTTAAACCACTTGGAAATCGATCTGCGACATTAATAATATTTGAGAAATTTTTATGAGAGATCAATAATTTTGATATAAACGGATTTGTCATTGTAAAGTAATTTTTTGGCGGTAAACTTTCTAGTAGGAAATCAAGATCTTCTATTTTTGTTTCAGCAGTGTAACTACGTTTATGATAATCATAATGGATTAATAGATATTCTAAGCCAATCTCACGAACTAAATATTTTTCTTCTAACGATTGATTAATGTTATGAAACCTTTTCATCAATCATCCTTCTATCTTTTAAATTCGCTTTTTAATGAGGTTTTTAACTTTATTATAAATTGCAATTAAGAAATAATATTTATTGAACTTTTTATATTAAACATATTATACATCTATCCATCATCTCCTAATATGATATATCTTATTAACAAGTTATATATAATATCTTTGTTTAATGACTATGAAAAATATTTTATAGTTTTTAAAAATATCAATTGGGATAATCCACTCACGTCAATATTTTTTAGAAAAATACTCCTTTATAACGATTTGTAGTAGGGCAACCGAAACAACGAACTAGAAAATTAGGATATTTTTTAAATAACACAGGGAATAACCTCTTTGTTGGTTTATATGATTGAGTTAAAAGTTAAATCTAGAAAGAAAAATGAAATGATTGATATTACTAGCGATATTCAGGAAATTATTAACAAGGAAAACCTCAAAGAAGGACATATAATTGTCTATGTGCCTCACACAACAGCAGGGATAACAATAAACGAAGGTGCAGATCCCAGTGTACAACATGATATTACTGAAACTTTAAAAGAGATCATACCAGAAGATGGAAATTATCATCATATGGAGGGAAACAGTGATGCACACATTAAAGCAAGTCTTCTAGGGTCGTCCATTACAGTGCTTGTAGAAAACAAAAGACTAGTTCTGGGTACATGGCAACATATATTCTTCTATGAGGGGGACGGTCCCAGAAATCGTAGAGTATACATGAATATAATACCTCGCTAGAAACATACTAGACACAGTAAGAAGGTATGCATTATTATATCCATGGATATGAGTCAAGTCCAAGCTACATCTGTAATGATTGCATGTTTTCAATTGTTGATAACAATGATATTTCACTGAATTTATGATGTCTTCCTCAACCTTGGTTCGCCATTGTCTATTTGCTTTATTTTTTTATAGTAATTTCTTTCACTAACTGGTTATTTCCCAAGTTTTTCTTTAGAAACCTGAGAACTGATTCTTTTTCTTCGTTTGTCAAATTTCCCATATGTTTATCTCGGACGTTTATCCGTTATAAATATAACCTGTTAAAATGTCAAAATGAAAAATATCTCTATTTGATGCTTTTTCCAAGAAGAATAGATAACATAATACCCAAGAAACATAGTTTCTCTAGTCTGAGTTTACCAACACTAATCGGATCTGTACTTAATCTGTTCCCAGGCTAGAAATTATATAAGTCACTTACTCATTTTAGACTTGTAATTGAGATAGGACAAAATGCTATACTATATTCATGGTTATGAGTCGAGTCCAGATGGAGCTAAAGGAATTATATTCAAGAATAAATTAAACGCCAAAGCAATAAAATACCGAGATTGCAAACCAGAAGATATTGTGATCTCTAATTGCCTAAGACGTATTGATGGAGAGATAAAACATGACAGAGATACAGTTATTATTGGCTCATCTCTTGGAGGTTTTCTAGCAGCCAAAACCGCCCTTGAAAATTCAAATGTTAAACAAATTATACTGCTTAACCCTGCAGTGATCCCTCCATCAGTGGACATAAGCACCATCAAAGATATGCCAATGAGCATACTTGCCGATATGAAAGACGGCAGACTTTTTAATGAAAAATTAGTTGCCCAGATTTTTATATTTGCAGGAACAGAAGATGAAATAGTTCCCCATAGTTGGGTTCTTGAATTTGCTAGGGCACAAGAAGCTACTGTTAGATTTTTACATGATGACCACCGTTTTGCACGCAATACAGATAGATTTCCAGACCTTATTACTGAATTACTGGACAAAAAGCATTAATCAGTGAAACGCATTCACGACTTGATTCACTATGGATGATCTCTGGATTGAAAAATACCGGCCAAAGACACTTGATGACGTAGCAGGTCAAAGTGAAATAATCGAACGATTAAAAACATATGCAAAAATCAAGAACGTACCACACCTTATGTTTGCAGGGCCAGCAGGCACCGGTAAAACTACCTCAGCCCTAGCACTTGCAAAGGAGGTGTTTGGAGATAACTGGAAGCAGAATTTTAACGAATTAAACGCCAGTGATGAAAGGGGAATAGGGATCATCAGGGGAAAAATCAAAAATTTTGCAAGAACTGCACCTATTGGAAAAGCAATTTTTAAAATAATATTTCTGGATGAGGCAGACTCGCTTACATCTGAAGCACAGGCAGCTCTGCGCAGAACAATAGAAAAATACACGCATATCTGTAGGTTTATCTTATCTGCAAATTACTCGTCAAAGATTATCGAACCGATACAATCCAGGTGTACTGTTTTCAGATTCAGACCCATTAAAGCAGATGACATAAAAAAGTACATGAGAAAAATTGCTTCCAATGAAAAGCTTGAGATAACACCAGATGGGCTCGAAACAATTATTTTCATATCTCGAGGGGATCTGAGAAAAGCAATAAACATTCTACAGGTGGGTGCCTCTGTAAATAAGAAAATAACGGCCGAACTCCTCTACGAAACAGCTGCCACCGCAAAACCAGAGGACGTGAAAAAGTTGATCAATTCTGCGTTATCTGGTAATTTTATGGCTGCACGAAATCAGTTATATGATCTTCTGATAAAGTATGGATTGAGTGGAGAGGACATCATAAAGCAAATTCACCAAACAATATTTGACCTTGCCATACCAGACAAAAGTAAGGTAAAACTTATAGAAAAGGCAGGGGAAACTGAGTTTAAACTGACTGAAGGTAGTAACGAGCATATACAACTAGAAGCACTACTTGCGCAGTTTGCCCTTGAAGGGGGCAAACTAAAGTAACTTCTTTGTGAAATCGTCAACTATTTTTTCCAGTTCTTTAGCGGTTTTTACTCCCACGCCGTATCTTACACGTACAATGGGCTTACTGGTTTTTAAAACCCGATTAAGATCAATGGGCGTTCCACTGACAACAATGTCACAGTCGGTATTATTTATGGTTTCCTCTAGTTCTTTTATCTGTTTATCGCCGTATCCCATAGCCGGAAGAACATTTGTCAAATGATTATATTTGTTGAATGTTTCAGTAATAGATCCAACCGCAAAGCTTCTTGGGTCAATAATTTCGCCTGCGTTGTTATCGTTTGCCGCAACAGTACCAGCACCATATCTCATACCACCGTGAGTTACCGTTGGCCCATCTTCGATAACCAGTACTCTTTTACCTGCGATCTTGTCACCGTTATCAACAGTCACTGATGAGATACCATCAATAATTTGAGCAGAGGGGTTAATCTTTTTTACATTTTTACGGACTGTTTCTATGTCCGCCTTGTTTGCCGTATTTACTTTGTTAATAATTACAATATCAGCAGCCCTTACATTCATTTCACCAGGATAATATGTTACTTCATGACCTGCACGGTGCGGGTCAGCAATTGTTATTAGTAAATCAGGTTCGTAAAAAGAAAAATCATTGTTGCCGCCATCCCAGATAATTACGTCTGCTTCCTTTTCAGCTTCTCTGAGGATTTTTTCATAATCAACACCAGCAAAGATTACTCCACCCATATCTATGTATGGTTCGTATTCTTCTCGTTCCTCAATTGTACAATTATATTTATCAAGATCTTTATAGCTTGCAAACCGCTGACATATCTGTGTTGTCAGATCTTTATCATATGGCATAGGGTGTCTGATAGAAGCAACCTTGAGACCTTTCGTAACTAAGATTTTAAATATTTCCCGAGATACCTGTGATTTTCCACATCCAGTTCTAACTGCGCAGACTGCTATAACTGGCTTTGTTGACTTGACCATGGTGCTTTTTGGCCCAAGTAAAATAAAATCGGCACCTGCTGCATTTACCATTGCAGATTTTTCCATGACATATTGATATGGTAAATCGCTGTATGCAAAAACAACTTCATCAATATCGTTTTCTTTTATCAGTTTAATTAAATCATCTTCTTGATAGATTGGTATGCCATTTGGATAAAGGATGCCAGATAGTTCTGGTGGATATTTTCTACCAGCAATATCAGGGATTTGTGTCGCTGTAAATGCAACAATTTCATAGTTTTTGTTTTCTCTATAATAAACATTGAAATTGTGAAAATCTCTGCCCGCTGCACCCATTATAATTACTTTCTTTTTAACTGTCATAAATTAGCCTCCAATCTCTGACGGGTAATATATGTCTATTTAAAGAGTTTTCTGGATTAAAAATAGAAAGGATGGATGATTTTTATCATCCTTTAAAGCTGTTCAAATTTCTTTGCTATTTCTTCTGCAACCTCTAGCGAAGTGTTATCTCCACCAAGATCGTAGGTTCTTACCTTACCGTCTTTGATTACCTCAGCTATTGTCTGTTCTAATTTTTTAGCATCTTTTTTCTCACCAAGCCAATCCAGCATAAGCCTCACTGACATTAGCATAGCAGTTGGATTTACCTTATACATTCCTGCGTATTTCGGTGCTGAGCCATGGGTCGGTTCAAAAACAGCAAAGTCGTCTCCAATGTTTCCACTAGCTGCAAACCCAAGGCCGCCAACAAGTTGAGCAGAAAGATCTGAAATAATATCGCCAAACATGTTTGATGCTACCAAAATATCATATATCTGAGGATTTTTAACAAGCCACATACACATTGCATCAACATTTGTCTCCCATAATTTAATACCCGTGTAATTTTTTGCAATCTTGCGTGCTTCTTGAACCATCATTCCACTGGTTTCTCTGATAACATTTGGTTTCTCGACAAGTGTTACACTTTTACGGTTATGTTCCTTGGCATATTCAAATGCCTGACGGACAATGTTTTGACATGCCTTCCGAGTAAAAATACGGGTTGAAATTGCCATATCATCTAGTGGAACATTTTCAAATTTCTTCATTTTCTTATGGGACATTAGTGCATTAAATATTTCATCTGGAACTGGGTGAAATTCAACGCCCGCATAAAGTCCCTCAGTGTTCTCTCTGAAAACAACCAGGTCAATGTCATCACGATAATTCAATGGATTTCCTGCAAATGCCTTACATGGACGCAAGTTTGTATGTAGGTTAAATGTTTGTCTCAGTCGTACTATCGGACTAGAATAAACAAATCCCTTTCCCTTAAGTTCAGGTGCAAGTTCCTTTTGTGCTTCATCATTAGGTTTCGATGTAATAGCACCAAAAAGACCACAATCTGTTTCTTTCAAGAGTTTTATAGTTCTAGCAGGTAATGGATCACCCTCTGTTTTCCAGAATTCCCAACCTATGTCTCCAGGGATATACTCAGCGTCAAGATTTATGGCGTCAAGAACGATTTTTGCAGCATCCATTACATCGTTTCCGACACCATCACCAGGTAACCAAGCTATATGATATTTTGCCATGAAGCGCTGTAATCAATAATTTTAATATAAAGCTTTGCTGGTAAAAAGTCTATTTTCTAAGTTCGCCAAGGGTTGTTACACGTTCAGCAAATGCATTATGTTTGTGGATGGATTCTTCACTCTCGCTTCTAACCACAACCAATACATCGTCGTGTAGTTCATTGTATTTCTTCAAAATAGCGTTTAAAATATCTCTGACTACGTCTTCGACAAATTTTGGATTTTTATGGGCATCAAAAACCAGTTGCCCCTCCTCCATACGTTTTAATATTCCATATGTAGGAGTACTGAGTGATTGTTCTGCAATATCTATTAAATCATTTGCATCAACTGTTCTTTCATCACCAGGAACCTCTATCATTAGTGTAGTGATATTCCTTTGGTTGTGAGTTGGGGGAACATCTTTCTCACGATATCCATCAAGTTTTCTTATGACTTCCATGGCACATGGACAAGCAGTCATACCAATCACTTTAACGCCGATGAGCTTTTTTATTTCTCCGTTGTTGTTTGCTCTGGCTTCGGCAAGTAACTTATATGGCTCTAATCCTTTTTTACCAGATGGATATGTTCTTTCTAGAAAATAGTCTGCCTCTGCCTTTACTTCAGAGAAGGTAGCATATTCGTGTTTTTCTAGAAGAAGTTTTGCTATTGTGGCACAGAACGATTCGAGGTCAGAAACAGGTTTTTGAAGATTCATATCGATAAGATCTGAAACCAACTCAAGGTTTCTAGACATGTGACTTCCCTTCTGAGAAGCAGGGAGATCAACAAAAAGATCCATTTTAACTACCAGGGGGCTAGCTGAATTTTTATCTGGTCTTTTTATGTGAACAAGTTTTTTCACGCCGGTTACTCCCACGCGAGTTATCTTGAAATTTGAGGATGAAGGACCAGATTGTACATCGGGCAAATCTATAGATTTCATATATGATTACCTCGACTTCAAAATAATTAGTATTAATAAACTGTTGGCTTTCACTTAATTTTAAGTAATGTCCTCTAACTACATTAAAATGTTATCCCATATAAACTTAAACCTCTTGTGTAGTAGATGATTAGGACATTTTTTGAATAGTTCTTGCGAATTATAATGCGTGAGGATGGGATGCAAAGAAATCTAATTATTAATGAGTTTGCAAGATCTCTCATTATGGGGAAAAAACATGTAAATGTAATATCTCCTAGTCAAATTACCAGTACGTTGATAAATGCAGCTTTAACTCTTGCTTTTGTTAGCATATTGGTAAAATACTGCATAAATTAAAAACCTAGGATTTCCCCATTTTGCAGTTAACACATATACCATGTTGGCTGTCAAAACAAATACTGCATACAAGTCGGCCACATAAACTACAGCTATTTATTACACCTGGTTTGCCGCAAATACTACACAATCCCATAAGGTCCATCTTCTACTGCGCTCCAAGCAATATCAATTTTTTTTTCAACTCATCCAGTGGAATGTTTGTTACAACAAGAGGAATATTTTCCCTTTCAGCTAATTTTATTGCAAGAGAGTCAACTGACCCTGGTTTATGATAAACGACAATCGTTGGTTTTACAGGATGAACACGGACGGCAATCATTGGGCTTCTACCATATCTTATACCAGTGAATATCAACGCTCTTTCTGTACTCCAACCATAAAGTTTTGCATAGTCCACAGAATTTATTGTCTCAATAGTCTTAACACTATCAACCACTGTAAAACCCTTCACGCTTTTTTTAAGACCAATATCTTTAGAGGTTAAGATGTTCCCAGATATCTTCTTTATGAAAGTACTAGCGGGAATTGAAAATGGATATTCCATTATCTCGAGAATTCCCCCACGAGTCTCAACCATGGAGTTGTACTGACGTAAAATCTTCCCGCCACGTTTTTTTTCATCAATCTTTATAAAGGCATCAATTACTTTTTTGACAGTCTGGATTCCTGGAGATTTTCTTCTCCCAGATTCATAATCGCTTATAACACTTGGAGATAGACCTAGATGATTTGCCAGTTCGGTTTGACTAATGCCAAAGATATTGCGCCATTTGCGAATGGTCTGGCCAGGTTTTGGACTTAGAGTTATCTCACCAGCTATTTTCTCGGACAAAACATTTTTTATATTCATATCTCCACTCCTTAACAGATTTAAACTTATATCCATAATGGCGAGAGAGAAATTAAATTTATAGACCCCTACGTCATTATAATATTGATGCTTATTATATGGTATTAGATACCGCCAACGTCGATAAGTATGTCGTCAATATGTTAAATAGTTTTCTGAATTCGCTTACTTTAGTTAATTCAGAAAGTCCAAAAACTGAATTAATCTGCGATGTGATGCTGCGTTATGATTAGCAAAAATAGACACAAGTTATCTTGGTGTCTTGTACTACTTTCGAATTTTTTTTTCGTGGGCAATATGTGATATCCTTCTGGTTTGTTTCTTGAATTTAATAAAATACAATATTATTAAAGCAGGTCCAAAAATCCAAGCAGAATATAGAAATACTCGACTAAAACCAAGCAGTGAAATCAGGGTACCGCTTGTAGCTCCGCCTCCTAGTTCACCAGCATTTGCCAAGCTCATTAATATTGAAAATTGAGTTGCACCGATTTTTGGATTGGTTATATCCATACATGTAGCCATTAACACTGAAAGTAAACCGCCGCTCAGAAATCCAATTATTCCATAGAGAACAGACAAAAGTTGCCAATTGTTTGCAGATATCAACGAAGCTGAAAAAAAGATACTTAATCCAAGGATAATATATATAGCTGTTTTTCTGCCCCATTTATCTGAGATTGTTCCACAAACTAATGAACCGAACACTTTTGCCAGTACGAATATTGTAGCAATTAATCCTATTTGACCTATATCGAATTGAAGATTAATCTTCATGTAAATTGGAACTGCAAATTGGATAATTCCGCTGCTAATTAGAACTATTGGTAAAAAAACAGCTATGGACTGTGTTGTTTTTTTTCTGAATTCACTGATAATGAGTAATGCAATTTTTTGATGTTTTTTGACTTTTTTAATCTCTTTGATGAATAGTGGGAAAAGAATTATTGGTAAGCTCAATAAGCCAGCTACTAAAAAAGCAATGTTATAACCGAGGCTTTGTGCTGTTAAGGCTATTATGGTGGTTCCAATAGTCATACCGGTAAACAAACCAGCAGTCATTACACCGTTTAGTTTCCCTCGTTCTTTCTCATGCGAACTTTCAATTGCCCAAGCGTCTGCAGAAACATCAAGGAATCCTATTCCACAGTGGCCAATAAACAAGAGTAATAAAAAAGATATCAAACTGACAGATGGATCAACAAAAGCAATAACTATAAGACTTACAGATGAAATTATGCCCCCAGACAGAATAAATTGTTTTCTACTTAATTGAATAGAATAGTCAACTATCCAACCAAAGACAAATTTGATTGCCCAAGGTATCAATATCATGCCTATTACAAAGGTAGCTAGTTTAGGGGGGAAATTTTTTTCCAATAAATAGATGGGAATAATTACCGTGGCAATTGCCAGTTGTAATCCTTCTAAAAAATAAAGACTGCCAAATAAAATGTATTTAAAAGAACTATATTTATTGATATCAATCATGAATTTTTCTTCCCAAAGTTACTATTAATTTATAATGTTATATTAAAATATAAATAGTTTCTTATAAATATAAGGACTGCTTGTTGTGTTTTGCATCCACTTTGGCCATTTGGCTGTTTAGTAAATAATAATTTAGTTTTTTACAAAGTGAGTTGTCTAGATTTGAGACGTTAAAAAATCAGAATGTGGACAACAGTTTATAATTTCTTTCCAAGGAGAATAACCCTCGTCTTAAGTTGAGTGATGCTAATGGTATATCCTGAATTTACAAAATTATTCTTTACATCATTTACATCCCATCCAAAAAAATGACTTGGTTCGAAAAAAATGATCCTTCCACCTTTTTTTAATACTCGATCAATTTCTTGAAAAACTCTTATTTGTTTTTGGGTGGATGTGATATGCAAAGATTGAAACGAAGATATTATATCAAGGCAATTGTCCTGGAAATTTAAACGTCTTGTAAAATCACCTGGAATAAACTCACATTTTTTATCTACATCTTCTATCTTGGCATTTCTTTTTGCATTTTTCAAAGTATTTCCTATATAGTTTATCCTTACAAATTTTATTATTTTTGTTCTTATTTTGTTTTCACTGAGGGAATATTTGTCTAGACCATATGCTTTGCCATCTTGAAGCAGTTTAGCAAAACTTATTACCAATGCACCAGCTCCTGATCCAAGATCAAGGATCGATTCGTTTCCCTTGATATCCAAGATATCAATCATTTTTTTTTGTATATCCATTCGGTAGTCATAAAAACGTTTTTTGAACATTATTATGCCAAAGAATACATAAGCTGGTAAAATAATGAAACTAATAAAAAGTATAAAATACCAGGGAACATGAAAAAAAATTAGGGCGATAATAAACAGAACCATCAAAATAGCCGTTAACATCCGTATCAAAATGGAAGAAAAGGGAAACCCATAATTTGGTTGTTGTTTCTTATGCAACATTTCTATTTCTCATGTTGGTATAGACTTTTCATCTTTATTTACTAGCTGCTTAACTTATCCTCTTATAGTTGAGGATCCAGATCATCTAGACGAATAAAGGGATTATTTTCTAAGAAACTTTGTATGCCCTTAGTATCTTTACATGTTTTAAAGGCAAAAATTTCAAAGTTGCCTTTTGTTTTTTCCATTGTCGCTCCCCATTTTTTCTTATATTGAAATAATCCATCATTTAGGAAGGGTCTGCATGTTCCAAAATCTAGAAATTTGATGCTGTTTTCCTTTGCCCATGTTATTGAAAAATAATAAGAAGCGGCACTTATGTTTTTTTTCAAACAGTCGATTCGCCCGTCCATAATACCTGCATGTGTCCCGATAACCGTATCTTTTTTAATAAAAAAAAGGGATCCAAAAACATAGTTGTTATCTAGTTTAATAAGCATTAATGTACCCCCTCTTTCAAATAAATGTCTGATGGTAAAGAAGTTTGCACATATGGCTAATTTTCCATGTCTCGAGTATGTGTATGGCACATACATATGATTATAGAATAATTTTAATTTATCGAGATTCCTAGAAATTTCATAGGTATAACCATACCTTTTAATTTTTCTGATATCCTCCTTGGCACTCTTATTAAATGTATCGAAAATTTTTTCGAAGGGTTCTGATATGTCTAGGGCCATTGAAATCAATTCTGGAATGGCGGTAAGTTCATTTTTCTGCAGATAACCGGAATAAAATCTATCACATTTGATGAAAATCGCGTCTATGTTATAAGGATTTTCAACAAGCTTTTTGCTGATGTTCCAGATATGTGTCTTTTCAATTCTTTTAATCTGAGGTTCCTCGGAAAATATGAGATCAGGGAGATAGGAAAAGGAGTTCTCATTGCTTAGAAATAAAATAATAATATTTTCTCCAGAATATTTTTCTTTTCCACTGATTAAATATGCCGTTAAATTTAATTGACAAATTAGAAGGAATAATCTTGATCCTAAAATACAAAATGTGTCTGTAACATAGAACACAAATTTTCTGACAGATCTTGGTAGATATCTACAACAAAATTCGGTAAAATTTTTTACAATCTTGAAGCTTATTACAGTCTGTCCGCTTTGCAACCACCAAGGATTTCGAAGAGTTTGTATGATTGTGTCCAAAGATTTATTTTTCAATTAATCAAATCCCAATACATATCGGCGTATAAATCTATATTATTATATATCAGTATAAATATTACTAATTAATTGAAGTATTCTTCGAAAATGGATGCTAATATTGGTTTATAATCGATTTTTCAGTACCTGTCAACATTTCCTGGTCAAAGCATACTTTTTCCAAGTATTTATTGAATAAAAATGTTTTAAAGGCACAATCAAATTAAGTTTTATGAAAGACAAAGAAGAGAATTATCGTATCGAATGTTTACTGAAATATGGTAAGAGTGCGTTGTCTTTTCTCACACTCTCTGATTCTCTGTCAATCTTCCGTGGTAAATGGGATGGATACATCGCTTATAAGGAATTTCTCAAGACTGCTGTAGTATTAGGTGATCCCGTTGTTCCAACGGAATCATTAAGGCAAGCTGTAAGAGATTTAAGGGATGAGTTCTCGTCAAAAAAGGGTCATATTTGTTTGGTCGCATGTACTGAAAAGATAATTGATGTTCTTCGACAAGAAAGTTTCAAAGGTATTTACGTTGGTTGCGAGGCAATTGTAGATCTAAGAAAGTTCAACATATCTGGGAATAAGAAATGGTGCATAAGAAGCTCGGTGAACTATGCAAAAAGAAACGGTATGACTGTTGAAGAATATCTATACACATCGAAGAGGGACTATAAACTGGAAAATGAAATCAATAAAGTTTCAGAGGAATGGATTAGAAGAAAGATGACGCCAGTGTACTCGTTCGCATTTGGATTAATTGATTTTGAGAAAAATAAAACAAGATATTTTGTATGCAAGCATGAGAATAAAGTTGTTGGTTTCATTACTTATTATCCCATTTTCGCAACTAATAATTATTATCTTGACCTCCAGCGAAGAGGAAGAGATGCTCCACGTGGCACGATGGATTATCTTATGGTGGAAACTTTCAAGATGCTCAATAAGGAGGGCATAGAGAAGATTTACATAGGGCTCGCGCCTCTTTCTTTTCAAACTAGGGAGAATAACATGAACACCGGCATAATCAACGCTTTATTCTTCGCGTTAAAACCTTTTTTTGAATTTATATATCCAGTAAAAACTGAATTTCTATTTAAGAATAAATTTGCCACTGATTGGGAGCCTAATTATATATTTTATTATCCACATATAAGCATTAGATTAATTCTTTCGTTTTTACGAGCTTTCTATAACGGAGAGATAATATCTCTTATCTTTCACAAAACAAAATGTCTTATCAAATATCGTTCTAGTAGAACTCGATGATTTATAAGATATTGATGTGTTTGATACACTGATGAAATAGTTCTTGATCCGATTATTATATTTCATATGGTTCTTGCGCGGGATTTTCATCAATATCTGGAATTGGGATTCCAATATTGATAATGGCCACATAATTTCTTGAGGGGAATATTATTCCACTTATTATGCCATTAGAAAAATCTGGATACCATATAAAAATAGGGCCATGCGTTCCTTGGATATATTTTCTGTCGCAAGCCCCGCTCCAGTAATTTCCATTCCATGTGTTATATTTGCTTAATTTGAAATAAGCATCGTTTTTAGAATTTAATGAATTATTATATCCGCCGTTGTTTAAAAAGGTGTTATTTAATATCTCATTATTGATGGTTGCCTCTAAATAAATTCCATAATTCTTGTTTGATATAATTTTATTATGGTAAATTATATTGTGGCAAGTTACAACGATATATTTTTCAAATAAACCACTTATTTTTTTTGTGATGCAGATGCCATCACCGTTAAATTGTATAATGTTGTCATGGATGTATGTTCGACATGACTCTTTTATTAGTATTCCGCAGTTATTGTTGTTCATTATAATATTACTGGAGATCTCGTTCCCCCAGCAATTTTGAGGGACGTATACGCCATTCTGATTTTGGGTTTTTTGAGTTGAATTGTTATGGTGTATAGTAAAATTTCTAACGGAGGACGAATTTGATTTAAGGGTTAATACTATCTCGGAATTGCCACCATCAATGATTGTAGTGTATTTATCTTCACCAACCAGGTTAATTGTTTTGTTTATAACAACTGCTTCATGGTATGTTCCACTATGTACATTAACAACTCCATTTTCAGGAACTGCGTTAACAGCTTCATTTATTTTATCAAAACATGTTATGTTCCAGTCAGGTGTAGATTCGTTAAAGTCATCATCAACGAAAACAACGAATAATGGTAATTTATCTCTTGTTTCTAACACTGGAGTCTCTGGGTCCCCTAATAAATTTATTTCATAATAGCACCATCTATAGTTAGGATCTGTCTGTGCAATATTGATAAAATGATATTTTGAAAAAAGATTGATTTCTCCTAGGTTTTTTGTATCATTTTCGAATAGTTCGTAGAAGATTCTCTCTATAAACTCCGAGGAATATTTTGATGCATCTGTTCTATTGACACATCCAACTTCTGAATTAAAGAAACATGCTGAGGCTCCACCTCTAGACCAAAGTAATAATTCTTCTGCTATACAATCTGTATAACAAAAATTTCCTGAGAGGCAGGATATTGATATGTGAATTGGGTAAAAGGTATTACGAAGTTTGCAAACATCTGAATTTTTGAATTTAACCCGTCCAAAGATATTGTAGTATAGCTGATACCATGAATTATCGGGACCATGATAGTAACCATTTCCCACGTGAAGAATCATTAGTTTACTTGGATTACTAAAACAATTTATCCATTTATCAACCGTTATTTTTTCATTTTTTTGATATAATCGATTAATATTGTAATCATTTGGAATCCATTGGGCGCATGCCTCAGGGATAACGCTTGTGTCGGGTATTCCCCAAGGAAGTAGATTCGATTGGTGAAGTAAAATGTCTCTTGGTTTCTTAGTTGTTTCAAACTGTATTACTTTATTAACGAATGTTGCCACTTCATATTTGTTGTCAACCGGTGCTCTTCCAATATAAATTTCAGCATTAAAATCTGCTTCTTCATCTATTGAATAATTCTTACTTTCACCAAATTTTTTATCTAGATCATCATTCCATGTTCCATCTAAACACCCAAAATATAAATCCGAAGGTATCCAACCTTCTATTGGTACTTCACCGACATAACCTGAATACCAATCTGATAAGTTTACATATAGTTCTCTAAATGGGATGATCTCTACGTCTCCTCCAAGCAGAACATATCTGGTTCCCCATTTTTGATTGGCATATCTGTTAAAATTCCTTATCTTTGCTGCTGTATCATTAAATCTACTGTAATTAACTGAAACCTCTTTACCATCCTCAATCCATGGATTACCATTAGAATTGTTTGTTGCATCACCATAGGTTCCATTAACCCAAAAACTAGAATTTTCTATTATATCTCCTAGAATAATGATTGTCGCATTTACATATTGTGATTTATGGTCTACTAATAGCTGAAAATTACTATTTTCAAAATCTTTGCTCGTAATAATGACATAGTCGTAAATTGGGTCTGATTCAATGTTTGATTTAGTAGCAGGAGTAAGAAATTTAGTGTCTATTGAAGAATTTACAATTCTTTCCATTATCATTTCCGGGTCTTTTGGTAAACTAACATATAAGTTATTTTCTCCTTCTGTTTCAATGGCTAAAGTAATATTTGATCCAATAAACAAAGCAATTATTGCAATTATTATCATTTTATTGGGTGAATTATTCATATTATCTGCCTTGATGGAAAGAAGATAATATAAATATATATTGGATAAATATAAATATTGTGGCGTAATGGTCCGATTGGACATATGGATACTATGTATTTGGAGAAAGATTTTAAGATAAATAGTATGTTGGAATGAAAACAAAGATAACTTACAATAATAGTTTAATGGTTTGCGTGGTTAATGACCAAACGGGGTGTGAAATTTGGGAATATTGCGCTTCTGTAAAATTGGATAAAATTGTTTTTAATGAGTTAGTCAAATCTAAGATTCTTATTTATTTTTAAACAATTTTGGGATGATGCTGTATTTTTATTTAACTGTTTATTGTTAGTGGGACTTTGAAATAGTACATCTCAAAAAATTAGTTTATTGGTGATTCAGCTGTATGTTTCCTTCAGTGTCTATGTATCCTTCTTTAATGAGGCTCCATCCAGAGATTGGGACAATAGGCCAAGCATATACCCTGAGATTTCTATCACTTGGGAATGAGCATTCTTCTGTTCTTACAAAGACACTCCAATTGCATTTTATGGGGTCTATTGGAGACCAACCAGCGATATTCTCCACATATTGATCTGTTAGATTTTTACTATACTCCCATTCATCAAGTATCACACTCAAGTTTTCATCAACAATCTTATCGGTTGCAGGTGGCAGGATGCCTGGCTCACAAATAACGTTGTTTTCTATCTGGAAAAAGGGTAAATAAAATTTTTCCCAGTCATTCTGATCGTTATATCCGTT
>Ga0272442_10003258_pt1 | contig 22896 bp, 23 predicted proteins | sample SSMForm2O_FD_200262 | JGI IMG/M metagenome (GOLD analysis project Ga0272442, IMG submission 200262) | Marine sediment archaeal communities from Little Sippewissett salt marsh, Falmouth, MA, United States - SSM-Form-2O | ecosystem: Environmental > Aquatic > Marine > Wetlands > Sediment ...
AAGCGGTTGCTTATGTATGGTTAGTTTGCCGGCCAGATACCTTCGAAGACTTCGACCGCCGGTCCGGTCATGTAAACGCAGTTATCCTCTTGGCACCAGTTCAATGCAAGGTCTCCTCCCGGCAAATGTCCTGTGCAAACGCGTTTCAGTCGACCGGATAGAACCGATGCCACACAGCAGGCACAGGCTCCCGTGCCGCAGGCCATTGTAATTCCGCTTCCCCGTTCCCATGTCCGCATTGTAAATTCGGTGGGGTTGTCTATCCTGACGAAGTGGACGTTAATTCTGTTCGGGAACAACGGGTGATTCTCAACGGCGGGGCCGATTTTCTCAAGCTCGATAGTTTCGATGTCCTCACAGAAAAAAACCGCGTGCGGATTACCCATTGATACACAGGTCATCGTCAGCGCATGTCCGGGAATGGATATCGGCTGTTCGATAACCGTTTCGCCGGGCAAATCGACGGGAATTTTCATTGGGATTAAAACAGGCTGACCCATATTTACGCATACTTCGCTGACCTGGTCTTCTTCGTCTATCATCAGGCCGACCGTTAAAATCCCATTGCCGGTTTCTATATTCAGAGAAGCCGGAAAAGACTTCTGGCCCGGTACGGCATATGAGCCGGCAATTGCGGCTAAATTATGTTCGTATGTGTATTTTGCAACGCACCTGATTCCGTTGCCGCACATCTCGGCTTCGGATCCATCGGCGTTGAAGATTCGCATTTTTACATCGGCGGTTTTCGAGGCTGTTATGAGGATAAGCCCGTCCGCCCCGATACCGAAGTGTCGGTCGCTGAGAGTTACGGCTAATGCCGCGGGATTTTCTATTTGTTCCTCGAAGCAATTGACGTATATATAATCGTTGCCGAGGCCGTGCATTTTAGTAAATAGCATATAATTTCTCCAAAAAACGTCGTTAGTATATATTTATAGTCGTATTAAATCAAAGTTTGTTTGGAGATTTGAAAAAAACAGGTATGGAAAAAGTACAAAAACTGGAAAAAATTGTAAAAAGGGGATTTATTGGATTATTAACGCTATTAAAGCAAATTCAGACTGATGGAATGCTGCTTTTTATCCTACAGAAAATTCCTTTTTCCGAGTATTCATCTGGGCTTTTAGCCTCGCTATAATCGAGGAGTGCATCTGTGAAACACGAGATTCGGATAAATCGAGCGTGGCACCTATTTCTTTCATGGTCATTTCTTCGTAGTAGTATAAAACGATGATAAGGCGTTCCGCCCGGGTCAATCCTTTGGTAAGGAGATTCTTGAGGTCGCGCTTTTGGGCTTCGATAACGGGATTTTTACTTCTTTCATCTTTGATAACATCTATTTCGCGAATATCCTTTTCGCTGTCGCCATCATTGTATTTTGTTGTTAATGATACAAGGCTGGTTGCATTCGCATCCCTCTGGAGTCTGCTGAATTCATCCATATTCATATCCAGCTCTTCGGCGATTTCCTTTTCAGTGGGCTTTCTGCCGAGATGGGTTTCAAGTGAATGTGTTGCCCTTGAGAGCTGATGTGCCCGCGCTCTGACCAATCGCGGCACCCAGTCCATACTGCGGAGCTCATCAAGTATCGAGCCTCTTATTCGAGGCGAGCAATATGTTTCGAACTTTACACCACGATCCGGATCGAAGGCATCTATCGCATCCATAAGTCCGAAAATACCTGCACTAATAAGGTCGTCCAGCTCGACTTTATCAGGTAATTTGCTATGCAGCCGTTCGGCACAATATCTTACCAGATTTCTATAATGTTCCATGAGAAGATTGCGGAATTTCTCATCGTGGGTTTTAAAGAATTGTTCCCATACCTGATCGATATTGAGTTCTTGCTCGGTCTTCACAGTATTCCTCCATGAAAAAGAATTACCCTTAGGTTTAATCCTTGTTCTATGATTCAAACAAGTGTCCCAAATTTTCTTATCGACTCATGAGCCGATAACTTTAGATTTTTTTAAAAGATTTATAAAAAAACAAAATTTATATTGATATTAGTAATCGGTAAGGCAAGGGGAAGAAACAGCAATCAAATCTGTTTCAATATCACTTTTTTCCCCCTTTTTCATTTGTATCAAGATATTTGTCTTCTCTCGTATTAAATCCATATAATATCAGGGATATTCGACTAACTTTAATATGACAATTAATAATAACTTGAAAACGATTCCTGGTTTTGCCTGAGTAATTCTGCTGCGAATTTCTGGTTAAGTGAGTTTTCCCAAATTTTATTTATTTGGTGTTCAATATATTCATACCGATTTTCTTTAAGGAGTGATCTACTGGTTTCATCGGTATAAGGTATAGCTTCAAGATCCCCGCAGGGACCGAATTTGATATTTTCAGTGTCATAAAAGACAAGGCGCTGGGTACGGATATGCTCGTCTATGGCATGATTAAGCAAATTCGAGAACTCATCCACTCCCAGCTCCTGGGGAACGAATCCAGGCTGGTGAAGGTTAATAATGTTTTGGGTGAGTATTTTCTGACGAGCCTGAGTAAATTCGATAATTTTCATAAGTATTTCTGAAATATTGTCAGTTATCAGTGAAGTAAGATTCATAAACGATCCTTCCTATTCAAACAGTGTACGGCAGTCTGCTCGGATTAGGGCGTTTACCGAATTTATATAAAAATGAATTGAAAGGAGGAGAAAAGTCTTTTAATAACGAAAGTAAATTTATCATCCTTGATCCTTTCGTTTCTTTCTACAAATATTACGTTAAGGCTAAAGTATATCGGCAGGAATCGAAATAATTCCTGCCTTTTGTTTTTACCTGGTATTAATCTGTTCGTGCACCTGTTTTTTGGACTGCCTTCGAATCATAGGATTTTTCGACGGCAAAAATTTCTCTTATTTCGGCAAGAGTTTTGGTTTTTCTGAGCTTTATGATTTTCGACAATCTTTCAAATACGGATTCGTCGTACAAACGATGTCCTCCGTCGGTCCATCTGGCTTCCTGGATTAATCCCATTATCGTATAGTTATGTATGGTTTGTCTTGAGAAAGGAGTGTAGGATACTAATTCGCCGATTCGATAAAGCTTAGCAGGAATTTTCAATGTGTCGCTCTTAACTTTTGTTTTCATCTGTGATGGATATTTTAGTACTTACTCTGCTTATTAACCTTTTTTAAACTAAACGAACTCTACTTGGGATATTAAATCGAAAACCAATAAAACGGTGCACACAATAACCTCCTTTGATTGAAAGACTTATATTTCTCTGTATCTATCAATCATTCAATTAAATCAAATCATGACTAATCACAGGTCATTAATGAATGTATTAAATAATACATTTTATAAAATGTAAAATATATTTTTTGGACAGTCAACTCTTTTTTGAAAAAAAAATAAAAATCTTTTTGAAATGCCTTTTCTCTCGATAATCTGTCACAATTCTAAAGGGAGAAAAACCTAATATCATGTTTTCCTGCGAAGTTCAATGCGTACAGACAGAAACGTCAATTCTATGTGTGTAAACAGATATTGATTTGCTTTTTGAAATACTCTTGTTGTTATTACGAATTACTTTCGTGAGTTAATTACGAAAATTACTCTTCCGGTAAATAAAAACACCTTCCGATAATTTCGATAATATATGATTGTATCGACGTATATTTATAAGGAATTATAGTTTTTTAATATTCTGCCAAAATATCAAGAAATATAATCCTCATATAATTCAAACACTTCAAGTATGAGCTTGAAGCCTTGTTTATGTTTAATATCGGCATTATCAAAATATTGGTTTTTGCCAGGAATGATTAATATCTCAATCAAAGATCGGCCATATTTGACATTTATTCATAACTTTTTCCCGAATGTACATACAAAAAAATCCGATACATATAGGAATAATATTATTGAGTCGTTTAAGACAAAATTAGATATACGGGGTTTGTTATTATTACCATGAATCAGGCCGATAAGAACTCTAATGACAAATTCAAAAAACAGGATAGAGGTCTTACTCTTCTTGAGCAGGTTACTCCTCTGGCTCGTCAGATTAACTGTCTTGAGATCGACCGAATTGCAAATATATGTATCGAAAATATTCCTCAATTAGTTTCTGTAAGGTACGCATCGCTGTATATACTCGACGAGAAGAACAAAATTTTACATCTTTACAAGCATAACCACCCATTTCTTATAAACAAAATCGTTTCGTTAAATCAAACCCCCGCATCATTGATGGTAATGGCGGTAAGGAGTAAGGAGCTTATATTGGTGGGGGATATAGACACTCACAAGAAACCTATAATCAAAAAATCACAGCGAGCCTTTTCGAAGAATTACAGGACCAATAATTGTGCTATCGTTCCACTTATTTGTCAGGACAGGGTCGTTGGAGTGCTCAATTTGGCCGACAAGATTGAGGGTAAGCAATTTAATTCGGCGGATATTGCTCTTATAGAACTGTTTAGCCAGCTTGTCGGGGCGTCAATCGGCAATGTAAAACTGTTCGAGAAGATACAGCGCCAGGCAACAAAAGATGGTCTGACAGGCTTGGTTAATCACAAAACGTTTTATGAGATTCTTGAAAAGGAATTATGGCGTTCGCGGCGATATGGCGGAAAAATCTCACTGATTATGGTTGATGTTGACAATCTAAAAAAGATTAACGACGAACATGGACATCGTGCGGGGGATAAGGCGCTCCGGGATATCAGCAGCAGGATAAAGGAATGTATCAGACAGATTGATACGGCGGCGAGATACGGAGGAGATGAATTTGCCGTCATATTACTTAATACATCTCTCGATGGGGCTTCTGTTGTAGCACATCGTATGGTCGAGGCGGTGGCGAACAAACCTATAAGCTGGAACAAAGAGCAGATTATTCTCTCTATCAGTGTTGGATTATCTCAATACGATGTCGATAGTACTCCAGAGGATATCACAAGCAAATCTGATCAGGCTCTTTATGCGGCGAAACAGGCGGGCAAGAATACCGTGAGAATCTTCGAATCAACAAAGAATGGTATTTAATTTGTTAAGTAAAAAGATTTGAATTTAACTTCAAGCTCCTTTATCAATGTTTATCGAATTTTCATCTCGGGTTGTGGTCCGTTTAAAACGCGAGAATATTTGTTATAATTCGAATTCGATTGAAATAAGGATAGTCGTAAAGTGTAATAATTAATATTACCGAAATTTATCTGCGCCATTCGGCCTTACGAACCATTAGGGGAGGCATTTGTCGAGATTTTATTTTTCGATTGCCCGGATTTATACAGCTTCTGTTACTGGGGTACCAGCGAACCGTGAAAAGTGACGGTTTTAAGAGTAATTTGTTTTTTCCTGGTTTTGTTAACATAGCTACCTGTTTTTCTCCGGAGTTTTACGGAAGCTCCACCCTCCTCCTATCGACTAATTCAGGTTCCGACTTTTGTAAATTGTTGGAATAGAGGCTATAAATAAACTCGTATTCCTCGTATTTGTTCCGAATAATTCGAATATTCGAATTGTTACAGGGAATGCTTTAGTCAATTGCTCCTGCTATTATCTTTATATGAAGGAGACACTTGAATTAACGGACTATGAATATTCTCGATGGCGGGAGGGGGATTTAGTTTACAAATTCTTCTTATCTTATTTGATTCCAACTGGTTGATTGTCGGTTTATTTCGCGGATTTCAACGCGACTAATGAGCCATTCCTTGTCGGATTGTTTCTGTAAGTGGATATCTGCTTTCATCTGGATAAACGGGACGAAATTTTGTGAAACGTAACTGTCTTTTTCAAAGGTTATTAGTAAAAAAACCGCTGCTTTTGCTTTCTGTCCGGATATGCTTATCAATTGCCCCGTCTTTTTGGTTCTTTCAACTAAATTCCGCGATAATTGCCGTCTGCAGTCGGCCATCAGGGATTCTTTCGAGTTATGATACGAGTCGCTGTAATTTCCTGAAATAATAGATTCGATTGTTTGGTAATCTTCATTTGCAACGGCTTTCATGCCCGTGTGGATAACAGCATCGATTTTTTCGAGGTCGGTCTGCACGAGATAATCTGCACCAAAAGCCGTCACTATGACAAATAACGGCAGCAGCCATTGCCAAAGGGATTTTTTTTCGGGAAAGATACTGCGAAATGTCAGAACACCGAAAAAGACGAGAACAGCCGCTCCTATCAGTGTCCAGGGTTGATCGAAAATGTCCAGCATTTCCAGACTTTTTATCCGTTAATATTATTACCGGTTCTTTTACAAAAAAAGCAGCACGGTAAAAACTCGGTCGGTTATTACATATGCTGCCTATTCGATTTTATATTTCTTGTGCTCGTCTCAGGTACTATTGATGAGACTTGCTTGGAAAACCCCTGGCAAGGAATTCAAGATCTGTCATTTGGTCGTTGGGAACTTCCAGATAAAACTGAAAAGCCGCCGGATCACCGTACATTGCACTCTCGCACCATTCGATGAACATCGGGTCATGCCATCTGTGCGATTCCGAATGACCGTCGGCGTATCCTATAGTGGTCTGTTCGCCGTGCCACATAGTGAGCGGATCTATGTAACCGATGGGATTGAAATACATCTGCCATGAGCCTGAATTGTAGCCTCGCGGATCGATGTCTTCCATGAATATGTATTTCGAGCCGGGATTCTTAATATCCGTGATTTTTTTCGCTACTTCATGACCGCGAGGCGGATCCGGCCATGACGCATCTCCGTTGGCTCCGTTGGCAATGGAAAAGCTGCGATAAGCACCCTGGCGGGTATCTTTCAGCCTTTCATCGGCCGGGCAACGGTAAACTTCAATCGTTTTGCCTACATAAGGAAAAAGGACACCTTCTCGGATTGTGTCTAATTTCTGCTCCAAAGTTGCATTACTCGGGGGGCTCTGGACCCAGGCATATGATTTTGTTCCGGTTGTTGGCATTGCTCCGGGCATTTTATAATCATTTTCCTGTATATATATAGTCCATCCGAGAGATAGAGTTTTTACATTTGCTATACAGTGCGTTTGCTTGGCACGGTCTCTGACTTTCTGTAGAGCAGGCATTAAAATACCCATTAGCAGAGCTATAATGGCGATAACTACCAGTAATTCAATTAACGTAAATGCCTTATTCTTCATTTGTATTTCCTTTCGGATGATAATCCTTATTCCACAGGATGCGGGGAGAATTACCATTATGCAAAAAAAATATTATCAAAATATGAAAAATAGCATTAAAAAACTCATTTTCTACTAAGATACATTTCTATAATATCATCAATCATTTTACTGAATAAATTGGAAAAAGTCAACAATTTATAGGACAAATTTTTCAAATTTGGCCTTTAAATCGCTGGTTTTCCTTTTATTTGTCATATCCTGGGTAAGAACCGTTATCGTAATATAACCATCTTCCAATGACCTCGTATCGACAGGTGCCTGTTCGGCTAAATGCTCTCTGCCGGTTAATTGGAATACTGTTTGCCCCTGTTCGTTTTTTTGCTGGATATAAGACTCGTCGAAGCCTTTACTGGATTGAGGAACGACCTGGATGCCTTTAGGCCGGCCTTTTGATAATAACGGGATATTGATGTTAACAACGCCGTTTTTTCTTACCGGCATGAGCTTTTTGAGGATTTTTGCGAAATAGCATGCAGCCGTATGGAAATCCATGTTTTCTTCCCAGGAAAGGCTCATCGCCACCGCCGGGACTTTCAGGAAAGCACCTTCCATTGCCGCGGCTACGGTCCCGGAATAGTAAACGTTTATTCCCGCGTTCGCTCCGTTATTAATCCCGGAAACAAGCAAATCGAACGGTTCTTTGTGAAGCTGCATTACCGCAAGTTTTACACAATCGGCCGGTGAGCCCTGAATACTATAACCGGTAAATTGGCCGTTTATGTCAACTTTGTTACATACCAGCGGGCTTGAAAATGTTACGCTGTGACTTGCTCCCGAGCGACTGTCCGCCGGTGCGGCAACCGTTACATCGCCTATTTTGACAAGTTCTTTGTAAATAGCCGCTAATCCCGGCGCGAAAATCCCGTCGTCGTTTGTTAATAATATCTGCATATCGTATATCGAGCTTAGATAATCATTCGTTTAACCGGCATAAAAATGCCTGATCCGTTCATATTAATCGGACATTGTAATAGTATGTTATATATGTGTCAATTGACAGCTATATCCCGGCAAGTATAATAATGGAATATGGAGAAATATTTGCCTGATAAGAATAATATTGTGATGACCAGAGAAGAGGTTCGTGCTTTTGATGCATGGGCTATCAATACTGTCGGTATCCCGGGTGTAGTGTTGATGGAAAACGCCGGACGAAGCTGTGCCGAGCTGATCGCGGAAAAAATTGCCGGGGTTGCCGAGCCGCAAGTGTGTATTTTTTGCGGGACCGGCAATAATGGCGGTGACGGCTATGTGATTGCCAGGCATTTGTTGAACGGCGGCGTGAACGTTACGGTTGTAATATGCGGAGGCCGAAATAAAATCAAAGGCGATGCAAAAATAAATCTGGATATATTGGAAAAAATGAACCTATCGATTCTCCATGTGAATCCTGCAGACAACGATATAATCGACAAGATTCAAACTCTCTCGGCAGGGGCCAATATGATTGTCGACAGCATCTTCGGTACGGGATTAAGGGGGCAATTAAGCCGGGAGTATATACAAATTATTGAGGGCATAAACGCTCGGAGTTGTCCTGTTATTGCGGTTGATATCCCTTCCGGGCTTGACTGCGATACAGGTCGGCCTCTTGGTGCGGCAATAGAAGCTGATTATACTGTGACATTCGTAGCGGTTAAAAAGGGATTTGTCGCCGAACAGGCGGCTAAATACACCGGTGAGATTTTTATCGCTTCGATCGGTATTATTCCGGATTAAAAGGCGCCGGCCTGGATTGACGATGTCTTGTAGCCTATGAAATATAGAAATTTATCGTATGTAAGTACCGGAATCCACAAGGCCTGTGCCTTCTCCTGTATGGCATTATATTGATCCAGTCTTTTTATGGAAGTTTCGTATTTCTGCAGGGCTGTCGGATCCTGTTGCTGCTCTTCCAGGGTCGGTCTGCTCGTGACCATAGGTACCTGGCCGAGAACAAGAAAGTCCGTATCTATTGAAATTTTGTCATCGACCCTGCCTCCCCATTTTTCAATGAGGGCTTTTATTCTTTCGATTGCATTGTAATCGGATTGCCCGTCACTATCGAGATCGAAGTCACCGGCTATTGCAAATACATTTGTTCTTTTGCTGTCCCAGATCAGATTTGCCACGATATCACCCAGAAGGATGGGTTTTGTGATCTCTGACTCGATAATACGTGCCGTCGAATATGTGTCGGCCACGTCAAATACCTTTATTTCGGCTTTCCCTTTGCCGTCCTGCTGGACAGATGTTCCCTTGTCATAGACGGTGAAAGTCAGCCCCCTGTAAACGTGTTCATTACTGCCGATATTCAGATTCACTACTTTGGAATTATTGTCAACTAATATTATTTTCCCATCAGGTTGATAGGCCAGAACTTCCTGGTCGGGGCCGGGTTCCAATTTTACGAGCTGTTCCTTGACAAGTTTCATTTCCTTTCGGGCCTCTGCTAATTCGGCTTCTTTAAGATCAAGTCTGTCTTCAAGAGTTTCCTTAATTTCTGTCATTTCCTGTACTTGTTCTGTGAGATTACTGACTTGTTCTTCCGTACTTTGTCTCAGCAGGTCCTGCAGCTCTTTGTAGTCTTGTTTTGCCTGTTCGACATCCTGCATTAATTTTTCTTTTTCAGCCAGCATGGCCTGTTCTTTTTGTTTATTCGCCTCGTTGACATTTTTAAGTTCTATCAGTTTTTCATTGAGTGACTTCTGTGTTTCGAGTTGCAGGTCAATTGTGCTTTGCAGCTCCGCTGCTATTGCTTTGACTATCGGGATAAACCCTATCGTGTTCGGATCGGAAATTTTGATGTATTTTCCTGCCAGTTCGTAGGCTTTTTGAGTTTCGGAATTGACTTTATCGACTTTTACTTCGGCCGATTTTTCTTCCGCCACGCCTCCGACAATTAGAGTAATCATGTCATCAAGATGCTTGACCGTAGTGCCGAACAGGCTTTTGCCGCTTAAGCGGGTGCCAACCTTGTTCTCGACGTCCTGCGTTTTCATCTCCCCGATAATGTCTCTAAGATCGTTTTTGTTAGTCTCCGCTGTGTTCCTGTGCTCTTCGGCTTTGACATAGTAAATAACTGCGACAGTTGTTGAGGCAATAAAAAGCCCAACAAAGATAATCAGAGTATAGAGCATAGCATTGCTTTGCTTCCTCCTGCGTACCGGCATAATCGAAACTCCTACGAAAAAAACTGAAAAATCACCCTAATAGCTTGTTAAGTTACTATATTATCGCTTGAAAAGGTCTGTAAGTCAACAAAAAAAGACTTCGAAAAGGCGTTTTTAACATATATAACTGATATATGTGATAACCGGCACGGTTAAGGCGTATCTCCGGAGCGGATTTTCTACTGTTATATTTTCTCAAGCAGTGCCGGTATTCTGCTTATTTTGTCTGTTATTTGACGTGCCGGAGCATCGGATTCCCGACCGGAAAGCGTCTGTATGCGAGCGGGACGGATTAATTGGATAGTAAACATCCCTAATCTGTTGGGAGCAATAAAATCCTTTTTTTCGTTGTCGGCGATATAAACGGCATTTTCCGGTTTTGCATCCAGATTATCCATTATCTTTATAAAACCGGCCGGTGATGGTTTCCAGCAATCTCTACCGAGTTCCTCGGTATAAATTATGCATTTGAAGTATTTCTCGATTTCCAATGCCTGCACTTTTAATCTCTGAGCGGGTAAAAAACCGTCCGTGAGAAGCCCTAAAGCATATTTTTTGCCGAGCAGGCCAAGAATTTCCCGGCTCTCCTGCGGCAATTCTATATCAGGAGTATGATTACGATAAACTTCCACCATCTCAACTATGAGTTTTCCATCGTATGAGATTTTAAGCTCATCGAGAGCGGTGTTAAATGTTTTTGTGCGATTACCGGCGGAAAATTGCTTCCAAAGAACTTTGTATATTTGCTGTCCCGGGGTGCTGTCGAACCGGTTTGCAAGAAACTCCGCTACGGCGGTAAAACCGCTTTTGCAGTATTCGATTTCGTCGTAAAGTGTATCGTCCAGGTCAAAAATGACGGTCGTTATCATAATTTTCTGCCGTTGTTGGTAATAATATATTACGTGTCATTCATCGAAAACTTTGGTGTTTGAAACGAAAATATGTAGTATTATATTGCTGTTTACCTTTTGTGTCTAAAGGATTGTCTCTAATATATAGAATGAGGCAGAGGCAAAATTGTTATGGCTGAACAAAGATTACAAAAAATTTTGGCCGCCGCCGGTATCGATTCCCGCAGAAAATGCGAAGAGCTTATACTTAGCGGTCTCGTGCGGGTCAATAAAAAAATCGTCGATAAGCTGCCTGCATTTGCCGACCCGGAAAAAGACGTTATTACCGTGGACGGCAAAAAAATTCGTGCTGAACGGAAAGTTTATTTTCTCCTGAATAAACCCAAAGGAGTTATTTGTACGAATAGCGATCCCGCCGGCAGAAAGAAAGCGATAGACCTGGTTTATACCGATAAGCGGATATTTTGTGTCGGCAGGCTCGATGCTGATACCACGGGTTTGATTATCCTGACCAACGACAGTGAATTGGCTAATAAATTAACACATCCGAGGTACGGATTGGCTAAAACTTATGTTGCACGGATTAAGGGGCCGATTGTTGGCGAGCAGGTGGAAAAGTTGAAAAAGGGAGTCCGGCTGGCCGAAGGCAGGACCGGCAGAGCCGCCGTAAAAATACTTAAAAGCAGCCATAAAGAATCGTTAGTGGAGATTAATATTCGGCAGGGACTAAACCGACAGGTACGCAGGGCATTTGCAAGAATAGGGCTTTCCGTCAAAGCGCTTACGAGAACTCGGATCGGCAGACTCGATTCCCGCGGTCTTGGCCTGGGCAAATTCAGGACTTTAACTACTGCTGAAATAGCGTACCTAAAAAAAACAACAAAAAATCAGCAGTGACCAAATACCGCGAAGCGGAAGGTTTGTATTTATAGAGATTATCAGGAAATTATGGGATTTCATTGAAAATGGTATGCATAATGGCTTTTTCCACAAAAAAAGCAGTTTTTGTAAGAAAATCCCGTTTTACACTTGCATTTTTTCTCTGAAAGCATATATTCGCAGTTTTGCTTATACGCAATAACGAAAACTATAAATGCTGACTTGGCTGTTCAGGAGTATAATTAATGTCGAGAGAATGTTATTTTACCGGCAAACGAACAAAAACCGGCAATAGTATCTGCCGAAGGGGTAAGGCAAAACACCTCGGCGGTGTCGGAAGAAAAGTAACAGGGATTACCAAAAGGAAATTTAAGCCGAACATACAAAAGGTTCGTGCTGTTATTGACGGCAAAGTCTGCAGGATTAAGGTCTCGGCCAGAGCGATCCGGATGGGATTGGTTCAGAAGCCGCCAAAGCGAGACTATAAGCCCGCTGAAAAAGCGACAGGCTGAAATATGCCGTTATTTCAGGAAAGACTTTAATTACAGCGGGGCGAATTATGCCTCGCTTTTTATTTGCATAGGAATAAGCACGGTGGCCCAGAAAATCGATCAGAAGCAGGTAAGAAAGGTTGCCAAACTCTCCAGGCTGGATTTATCCGAGGATGAAGTTCAGGAATTCACAGGACAGCTCGGTGCAATTATCGAATATGTGGAAAAAATGAACGAGCTTGACACAGATAATGTTGAGCCTCTGGCGCACTGTCTGCCTGTCAGTAATGTTTTTCGCGAAGATTCTGTCAGGGAATCTATTGGAACAGATAAAGCCCTTGCCAACGCGCCGGATCGGGACGATTCGTTTTTTAAGGTGCCGAAAATCCTCGATGACGGCTCGGGTGCATAACAGACGAAAAAAACAGTTATGGAAGAACTGACTGCCTTAGAATTAAAAGATGAAATTTCCGCCGGGAAGATAAGCAGTCGCGAAGCAACAAGGGCTGTTTTCGAGCGGATTAAGAAATTCGAGCCGACAATCGGTGCCTTTATAAGCACTCACGAGGAACGGGCACTGGAATCTGCCGCCGATATTGACCGACGAATAGCCGCCGGCGAGCTGGTAGGGCCATTGGCCGGGGTGCCGGTCGCGGTTAAAGATAATATGTGCACTACTTTCGGAGCCACGACGTGCGCTTCGAAGATACTGGAAAATTTCCATGCTCCTTATAATGCGACGGTAGTTGAAAAACTCCTGGCCGCTGATGCGGTGATTATCGGCAAGGCCAACATGGATGAGTTCGCCATGGGTTCGAGCACCGAGAATTCCGGCCTGAAAAAGACAGTCAATCCGTGGGATATTTCTCGTGTGCCGGGAGGAAGCAGCGGGGGAGCCACCGCGGCGGTGGCGGCAGGATTATGTTTTGCCGCTCTCGGTTCAGATACAGGAGGTTCCATCCGCCAGCCGGCAAGTTTTTGCGGCGTGGTGGGGCTAAAACCGACATACGGCAGAGTTTCACGGTATGGGCTTGTTGCCTACGGTTCGAGCCTCGACCAGATTGGACCTGTTACCAGGACCGTTGCCGATACGGCTTTATTATTGAATGTTATTGCAGGTCACGACCCGGCCGACAGCACCAGCGTTGATGAAACGAAGGCTCCTGTTAGTGATTATCTTCAAAATCTCGATACGCCGATAGACAAGCTCAAAATAGCTATAGTACCGCAATTCAATGCCGGAGCCGACGAGCAGATACAAAAGGCATTGACCGAAGCTCTGGGTATATACGAAAAACTCGGAGCACAAATCATCGAAGTTGAAATGCCTCATCTCGATTATGCGATTGCCGCTTATTATATAATTGCCACGGCCGAGGCATCCAGTAATCTGGCCCGGTATGACGGCGTGCATTACGGCCACCGAACGGAAAATCCCCGGGACTATATCGAGGTCTATACTAAATCTCGTGCCGAGGCGTTCGGCCAGGAAGTCAAGAGGCGAATCATGTTAGGGACATACGCGCTTTCGAGCGGGTATTACGATGCATATTACCTCAAGGCACTGAAGGTCAGGAATTTAATACGCGGCGATTTTATTTCAGCTTTTGAAAAGTGTGATTGCGTTATGATGCCGGTCGCTCCAACTACGGCGTTCAAAATCGGCGAGAAGGTCAACGACCCGCTGCAAATGTATCTGTCGGATATTTATACTATCTCTGTCAATTTGGCCGGTATCCCGGGAATAAGTATCCCCTGCGGCATGGATGATAAAGGACTGCCGATTGGATTACAGATTATGGCCCCGGCCTTCGCCGAAGAAAAATTGCTGCGGGTAGCGAGGATGTACGAGGCTCAGACGCAGTGGCATACGAAAAAACCGCCGATGATTGATAAGTAGAATAATGGCTGATTTGGAATACAAAGTTATAGTGGGCCTGGAAATTCACGTGCAGCTTTGTACGAAGAGCAAGATGTTTTGCGGCTGTGCGGTCGAATTCGGAGCCGAGCCGAACAGCAGGGTCTGTCCTGTATGTCTCGGCATGCCGGGGGTTTTGCCGGTAATGAACAAGAAGGCGTTCGAATATGCCGTGATGGTAGGGCTGGCTCTTAACTGCCGGATACCGATGTTCACCAAGTGGGACAGGAAAAGTTATTATTATCCGGATCTGCCGAAGAATTACCAGATAAGCCAGTACGATTTGCCGCTCAGCGAGAACGGCTATATTGAAATTCCCCTCGAATCGGGACAAACAAAGCGGATTGGAATAATCCGGGCGCACCTCGAAGAGGATGCCGGGAAAAATCTGCACGCGACAGGGAATTTCTCCCAGGTGGATTTGAACCGTACAGGCACGCCCTTGCTCGAGATTGTCACCGAGCCGGATATGAACAGCGGTGCCGAAGTGCGTGCCCTGGCGGTCGAGCTTCAGCGAATGGTTAGGTTCCTCGGTGTTTCCGAAGCGGATATGCAAAAAGGCCACATGCGTTTCGAGCCGAATATTAATTTGATTATTACCAGAGGCGACGGCGAATTCAGAACTCCCATAACCGAAGTAAAAAATCTAAACAGCTTCCGTGCACTGGAAAGAAGCGTCAATTACGAGGAGGCAAGGCAGCTTGACGAATTCATCGAGACTGGCAAAGTAATGGAGATGGGTAATAAAACTACACGCGGCTGGGACGATGAAAAAGAGGTCACCGTTCTTCAGAGAGAAAAAGAAGAGGCCCACGATTACAGGTATTTTCCCGAACCCGACCTCGTACCGGTGGAATTGACAAGTCAGTGGCTGGAAGAAATCCAGTCGCGTTTGTGCGAGCTACCGTTAAAAAAGCAAATGCGCTATGTCAGCGAATATGGTCTCAGCGATTACGATGCCGGTGTTCTTACGGCGGAGCGTTCGACAGCGGACTTTTTCGATAGAACAGTCAAGGCCGGCGGAGAGCCGAAACGGGTCTGTAACCTGCTTACGCAGACAGGATTGAAAATTACCAAGGAAAAGAACTGCTCCATCGATGATTTGCCCGTAACACCAAAAAGCCTCGCAATCCTGGCGACAATGGTGGAAGATGACACTGTCAGCGCCGGTTCTGCGACGACGATTTTCGAGGCTATGACCCAGACGGAAAAAGAGCCGCAGGTCCTGGCTGAAGAATTGAACCTGATTCAGAAAAGCGATGCGGGCGAGCTGGAGCAAATCGTAGATAGCGTACTGGCAGAAAATCCTCAGGCGGTCGAGGATGTCACCGGCGGGGGTAAAAAAGAAAAAAAGGCCAGGGGATTTTTATTGGGACAGGTCATGCAAAAAACAAAGGGACAGGCAAATCCTAAAGTAGTCTCGGAAATCCTCGCAAAAAAACTTTCATAAAATACCAAATATTTAGCCCCACGTTTTACGTGGGGTAGTCACCAATGAATTCAAAAGAACAGGATGTAAAATGAAAATAGAAAAAAGCGACAATATAAAAAAATCTCCGGTTGTGCACGAAGGGGCTAAGGACGTAGAGATTCGATGGCTCATTTCTAAGGAGGATGGAGCGGAGAATTTCGCCATGCGGATGTTCGAGATACAGCCCGGCGGACACACACCTTTGCACACTCACCCGCACGAGCACGAAGTGTTTATCGTTGAGGGAAATGGTACGCTTGTCTTCGAAGATGCCGAGCACCCATTCGGCCCCGAGCATGTTATATTCGTGCCCGGCGGGAAAGAGCATCGATTTAAAAATACCGGGGATTCCCTTATAAGATTATTGTGCCTGATTCCCGCTTCGGCGGTATAATATAAGCCTAAAATCTATAGTGTTCATAAAGGACAAAAGTGATGACAGGCAAAGAATTCCTTAACTCACTGGCAAACGGCAAATCTGATATTATACAGACACTTCTGGATATTCTTGTCGAGACGGATTCGAAGTATTGTCTGATTGGAGGACTTGCCGTAAACGCTTATGTCGAACCTGTAGTCAGTCTTGACTTAGATATTGTTGCAACGGCGGAAAAGGTCGAGGAGATTTGCAAAGCGGCTCAAGAACGAGGTTTTAAAGCTGTGAAATTTGAACATAGCGTAAATCTTACGAGTGAAAATTCCGACCTGCGGATTCAACTTCAGACCGATCCTCGTTATCAAAATTTTGTTCCGGCTGCGGCAGATGGGATTGTGCTTGATTACTCGATGAAGATTGCAAGGCTTGAAGATGTCTTGCAGGGCAAAGTCTGGGCATATATGGATAAAACTCGTCGCAAGAGCAAACGGCAAAAAGATCTGGCCGACATATTCCGCATCATAGAAAAATATCCGCAACTTGAAGCTACATTACCTCAAAGACTTCGGGAGGAATTAGAAAAATAATCCTGGTGTGAATATTCGGTTTTTTTAAGACTTCATTTTGTTTTATCTTGATTGTTTCTGGAGAATTTTGTTTTCTGTGCCGGATAAAAGTCTTATAATATTTTCCCGGTGTCGAGTAATCACCATAAGGGGAATTGCCGTTGCCGCAATTACTAACGGCCAGAGGGTAGTAAATTCCCAGCCGGGCTTTATGACTATCGCCAGAATCAGAGCAAGGGGAAAAGTTATCGAAGCAGTAATCGATGCCAGAGAGACATACCGCCAGATTAATACAACAGCAATCCATACTATGATGGCAATTAATGCACAAACAGTGTAATAGGGCCATAATCCCAGTGCCACGCCGAAACTGGTCGAAACACCCTTGCCTCCCTTGAATTTCAAATATATCGGGAATATATGACCGATGATAGCGGCACAACCCACTGCAAGCCACAACAGATGCAGAACGACATCACCCTGTGCTGATTCGGATGTGGCGAGGAGCATTGTTACGAGCATTGGAATCATGCCTTTGAGGACGTCGAGGACAAAGCAGATATAGGCCCATTTTTTCCCGAGCGCTCGGGCGACGTTGGTTGCGCCGATATTACCCGAGCCGATCGCTCGCAGATCCTTGCCATTGGCTATGGCTATGAGTACGCCAAAGGGTATCGAGCCTAACAGGTAAGCTCCTATAATGGCCGGGGCAAAAATCAGGTACATTATTTCATGCCTTTCCTTTGCAATATCGATTCATATATATTTTGCAATTGTTTTGCCGCCCGGTCAATGGATATTTCTTCCCGGAGATTGTCTTCTATTATCGCTTCCGATGCTTTCCGGATATTTTCCGTGTCCGTGAAATAGTTTATTGCTTCCGCCGTGGCTTCGATATTATCCGGCGAATTGATGATTATCCCGTGCCGGTTGTGGTTAAATAAATCCGTGGCGCCGTTAAACTTTGTTGTGATTACCGGTTTGCCTGCGGCTAATGCTTCGAGGATGAATCTGCTCGATGGGTCGTAAAAAGTCGGCAGAACGGCCACATCGACGATTGACAGGGCGTTTTGTATATGGCTAAGGGGGCCTAAGAAAAGGATATTTTTTGTGGAGGAAGCATCTATGAACCGGCGGTATTTTTTCTCTTTGCCGTGACCGGCGACGATAAGATAAGCCTGCCGTTCGGTCTTTTTGCGGGCGGCGTTTTGCATTGCCTGTATCAGCGGCGACAATCCTTTCAAGCGGAAATTATTTGCCACAAATAAAAATAAAACGGGATTGTCGGCTTCTTTGAGTCTTAATTTCGCCAGTATGTGTGAGCGAAGTGTATCGGCGGCGGTTGTATTGATTCGTTTGTCCGTTTTTACTCCGTTGGGTATTAATACAATTCGGCCGGCATCCGTGTTGTAATGTTGTCTGAACTGTTCGGCAACATATTCCGAGAGTGCGGCGATTAGCGGGCCGTTCGGTGACTGTGAAATTTTACGCTCGGCCCGCAATAACATGGTCCGGCGGGAATTCGTTGCGGCGGTAATTTTCTTGTAATATTCGAGGAGCTTATTTTGATAACTTGCCGCGTTTCGAATAATAGTTTCGGCGTATGTCCCGCCGCGGGGCTGATAAACATCGGCAAAATCGAAAGGCAAGACACTGTGGACTATGTCATATTTATTTTCTGAAAGGTGCTTTTTGATTGCTTCTTCGAAAGTATAGAAGTTCACGCGCTTGCCGGAGCTGTCACGGCATAGAATGTGTATGTTTTTGGCGTCCGCCTGTCCTTTTGCCGCGAGGATGTCAACCGAATAACCGAGGGCAGTCAATGCGGCTCGCAGCTCGAAAACCGAGCGTTCGGCACCGCCGAGTGCGATGTTTGCCCGTTCGATAATTATTGCGATTTTTGCGTTCATTCGCTTTGTTAAGCCCTCGGTTTTTATCCTGCAAAAGGAATTTCTCTACCGTGTTTTTTATCGTGCCGTGCCATTTGTTTTACTTTTTTAATCACCTTGCGGATAAAATCTCTATCTGATTTAGTCATTTTCCCCCGTCCAGTATAGTTTTTGTAAAAACGCAGCCTGTCTGTTCCCGAAAAATATTTGCGTGGTGACGAATAATAAAGCTGTGCGATATCTTTTATCTGAAATCGTCTGCCAAAGACGAACGGCTTAAAAGCCCTGGCCAGGTCGATGAGATAAAAATTGCCGTTGTCACTATAAAATATGTGCGAAAGATATAAGTCACGGTGGCGGAAATTTGTCTCGTGGAATTTCCTGATAAATACCGCAAGCCGGGCGATAAATTCCCTTCGCAGCTTAATGTTTTGGACTGTTTCCGGCCCATCGAAATAATCCGGCAATTTGCGTTCCAGGGCTTCGGCATCGGGGATTTTCTCCGTGATAACGAAGCTTCGTTTCTCGAAGATTGCCGCCCGTTGTGTGCCGTGGGCGATTGTTTTCGGTGCATTAATACCGGCCTCTGTCAGTTGTTGTGCCGTTTCGAATTCGATAGAGCCGCAGCTTTTTCTCCCGCGGGCGGCAAACCAGTTTTTTAATTGAGTACAAATCGGAGGATTGTCGTAACGTTTGAGAAACAGAGTTACAGGAACCGATGATTCCGGTGACTTAATTTCGAATTGCAAACGGCTGCGGAAAGGGGCGAGATTATTTTTGCTCAGATTTTTTGCCTGATTAAAAATAAAGACGGCATCGAAGGAATTCAGGCCAAGAGCATTAAGGGCGGGTTCATAAACCGGGTCGATAAAAAAAGATTCCGAAGTTTCATTAAATTCCTGCCGTGTGTAAGTTATCGCTTCGTTACGATTGTTTTCGAGTAGTTGCTTTGCGGCATTGCAGACGGTCTCGACAGTTATGGATTCCATGCAGTAATGACGGTCTTTCCGGCATATTGGGTTGTGGCAAGGGGCGCAATGGACATTGCCGATTACTTGAATCTCGTTTACATAATGCGTATCCGTCCATACGGGATTATTCGGGCCGAAAAGGGTGACGGTCTTTCGCCCTAATGCAACTGCGATATGTCGCGGACCGGTATCGTTGGCTATTACTAAATCCACCATCGAAAAAAGAATTTTGAGCTCGTCGAGGCCGACAGGCCTTTCCGCCAGATTGATAAGGCGACTTTTAGAATCGTTTCGTTGCGATTTAGCGGAGTGTTTGCTTGACCGGCATATTTCTTTTGCGATTTGTTGTTCGGCGGTATTGGATGCAACGGAAACGACAACTGTCGCATTATAATCGGCAATCATTTTATCCGCCGTTTGTGCGAATCTGCTGCCTGGCCAGCATTTACTCGGTCCGAACGCTCCGCCGGGGATAAGAATAACAATTGGGCCGTCGGCGTTAAAAAGTTCCGGCAGTTTGGCTCGCAGGATCTCTTTTACCGATGTGTCGATGGATAATTCGAGGCTTTTGTCGTTTGCTCGGGCGCCGAGCCTGTTGGCGATTGCAAGATAATAATCTACCATCGAGAGAGGTTTGAATTTGCCGATTTGAAGCTTCTCGGGATAAAGTTTTTCTGTGAGAAGGGGGCCTCTTTTCTCACGAGCATAGCCTATACGCGAAGGAATCCGGGCTAAAAAAACGGCCAGTGCTGAGGCGAAAGAATTCTTAAACAGGATTGCATGGGTGAATTGGTACTTTTTGAGCTCCTTCGCGACGGCAAAGGGATTGCCGGTTTTTTGCTCCAGCCATGCGTCATTGTAATCACATGGAGAAAGGATCTGCCGGACAACGGAATTGGCGTAGAAAGTAATTTTACCGGAATTAAAATATTCCCGGATTGCCCGAAGGGCCGGTGTGCAAAGAACTGCATCTCCCATCGGAGAAGGAAGCCAGACTAAAACATTTGTTTTTTGCATTTTGCATCTCGTATCTCGTTTCCGGTTCAAAGGAGATACGCTTCAAACATCCTTATTTTCGAGAGTGCATTATGTAGAAAGTCAGTGACATGAGCTGAAATATCATGGCGAAGCCGAGCGAAATAAATACGGAGTTCGGCCGGCTTTCCGGACTCAACAGGAACCAGATCGTTATAAGCAGGCAAAACAGAACTATTATTTGTACTATGCCTGCTATCAGTCTCATTATAGAAAATTCACTGAACATATCCGCCCGCTGCATATTTCTGAGCTGCCCCAATATATCGACCAACAATTGTTCGGTTCTGTTGTCTGCGGCATCATTTTCATCAGTGGAAGTGCGTATTTTCTTTTGCTCACGTTCACGTTGTGATTTACGGATATTAATCACGGAATTTGTTTCGGCTGTTATTTGTTCGGATTCGATTACCTTCGGAGAATTTTGGTTTTTATGGTGTGGGGATTCTTCCGCTTCAATAACCGGCTCTGACGTTTCAAAGGCAGGTTCGATATCATCATCTGTCGAATCGGAAGCAATTTCTGATTGTTCACCTGCGGCTGCAGGATTCGTTTGCGTGCTGATTGTTGTCCGGGCATACGAGCGTAGATGCTTTTTAATAATATTCACCGCCTCTCTTAGGTTCACGGCACGGTAGTCGGGTTTGACATCTGTTTGTTTGTGTTTTGAATGAGCGTCGATTAATATTGTTTTGCAGCCGGCACTCTTGCCTGCCTCGACGTCACGGTTACTGTTACCGATGCACCAGGATTGTTCCAGATCGATATCCATATCTTTTGCTGCGTCCAGCAGCATACCCGGATTTGGCTTTCGGTTGTTGCTTTCTTTGCGGTATTTCGGGACAACTCCGTCCGGGTGGTATGGGCAGTAATAAATCCGGTCGAGGTGTGCATCCTTTTCGGCAAGAAGCTGCTCTAAGCGGTCATGGATTTTTCCAAGGGCTTTCTCGGTTACGATTCCACGTGCAACTCCCGATTGATTGGATACTACTATCAGTTTATATCCGAGCTCCCTGAGCTTGATAAGAGCTTCGGGTACACCTTCCAGAAGCTCGACCTGGTCGGGACTGCTGATGTAGCCCGGGTCCTTTATCAATGTATCATCACGGTCTAAGAATATGGCTCTATCGGACATATTTATGGTCTAATCGTCTGTAAAATTTTGTTCAACAAGGTCACAGATAATATGGTAAGCGAGCTGATGTATTTCCTGGCTTCTCGCGGTAGATTCGTTGTCTGCACAGAAACATATATCGGCGATTTTTTCAAGCTCGCTGTTTTTTTGTCCCGTAAAAGCGATGATCCGAGCGTCTTTTTCCTTAGCTGTTTTTGCTGCTAAAGTAATATTTGCCGATGCGCCGCTGGTTGAAAGCGCCCAGAGAATATCACCCTCTCTAACAAGACCCTCCACCTGCCTGGCAAACACACGTTCGTACGTGTAGTCGTTGGCGACCGAAGTTAGAATGGAGGTATCGGTAGAAAGTGCGACCGCGGCCAAAGCCTTGCGTTCCCTGCAGAATCTTCCTACGAACTCACCGGCGATATGTTGAGCGTCGGCCGCCGAGCCTCCGTTGCCGCAAAGATATATTGTGCCGTTCTGTTTCAATGTTCCGGTAAGCATTTCGGCGATAGCAACGATTGTATCTATACCGGCCTTTTGGAGTCGGACGGTCATTTTTTTATGTGTTTCGATTATCTGGATAATCTGCTGTTTTGTTTTTTCGTTCATCTGGATTTCGATTGTAAGGGCTTCATTTTTTCAATTGTTGCCGAAGTGCTTTTTCCTTCCACTATTGGCGCAAGAACAACTTTTCCTCCGTTTGATTCGACAAATTCGCGCCCTATTACGCCTTTTTGCTCCCAGTCCCGGCCCTTTACTAGTACATCCGGCTTAACCATTTTGATTAGATTGAGCGGGGCCGGCTCGTCGAAGACCGTGATATAATCCACCATTTCCAGAGCAGCCAGAACGGCGGCTCTATCCTGTTGATTGTTAATCGGCCGGTCGGGACCTTTGATGTTTTTAACGGAATTGTCACTGTTTAGCCCGAGGATTACGATGTCACCCTGAGATTTGCAGAATTTCAGGAATTCTATATGGCCGCTGTGTAAAATATCGAAGCAGCCGTTAGTGAAAACAATTCTTTTTTTCAGCCGTC
>Ga0272442_10003259_pt1 | contig 22892 bp, 23 predicted proteins | sample SSMForm2O_FD_200262 | JGI IMG/M metagenome (GOLD analysis project Ga0272442, IMG submission 200262) | Marine sediment archaeal communities from Little Sippewissett salt marsh, Falmouth, MA, United States - SSM-Form-2O | ecosystem: Environmental > Aquatic > Marine > Wetlands > Sediment ...
TGGATAGACAAAGGGAAATTACCGTCCTTTTCTAAGATTTACAAAGAAGGTGCTCATGGACCACTTCGTTCGACAACCCCCTATTATAGTGCTCCAGCTTGGGTGTCAATGGTGACAGGATGTCAACCCGGGAAACATGGTATTTATGATTTTTTCCGCACTGATACCTTTTCTAAAAAACTTGTGAATGCACGTATGAGAAAGGTTCCAGCGATCTGGCAGTATCTCACTGATGTCGATAAAACAAGCATCGCTGTAAATGTCCCTGGAACATATCCTCCTGATCCTATCAAAGGAGTCATGATAACAGGTTTATTAACTCCTAGTCCTGAATCATCATTTACCTATCCTACCTCTATTAAAAAAGAGTTGACAAAGGACAAACTTGGAGAATATGAATTAGAACAAGTTGGCATCGATGACATCCCCAAGAATCTCTATGCTCAATATGCCCCGGAAAAACTCGTTCAAAAAATCATAGCTACCATGGAATCACATGCTCAGGTGACATTGAAGTTAATGCAGAATTACCCTTGGGATTTTGCGATGATGGTGTTTCGTGGCACTGATGATGCACAGCATCTCCTCTGGAACACACCAGAGCATATACTCACATGTTACAAGATGGTTGATCGGTTTCTTGGCCAATTTATCCTTCTTTTCCCTGATGATTATCTGCTGCTTGTCTCAGATCATGGATTTGAAAAACCAAAACGATACCTCTATGTCAACAATGTCCTCTACAATGAGGGGTATCTAAAGACCATTGGTGATCCAAACTATAACATAGGCAATCTCTTCATGGAGGTGTTTGATAAGGTAAGTCGATGGATCTTCCGTTTTTTACCAATGGAAGAACTTGTACGATCTCCTCTTGGACGAAAGATTATTTTATCTGATAGTAGAGGTCATAACATTGATTTTTCACACACAAAAGCCTTCTATCATTCTGTCTGCTCACGTGGAATACGCATCACCCTCAAGGAGAAATACAAAGAAGGCATTATTGAGAGAGCGGAGTATCAACAATTACGTGAAGAACTAAAGCAATTATTTTTATCTCTCAAGGACCCTGAAACAAAAAAGCCTATTGTTCAAGCTGTTTATGATTGGGAAGAAGTCTATGGTAAGGATGCAATGAATGATCCTCTTGATTTGATTCTTGAGCTCCATCGTGAGTATGGTGCTCAGGAGTTACTGCGATCACCTGAAGGGTTACGATATGCCCTTGGCCATAAAGGCCAACAACTCTCCTATGTGACACCACCTGGTTTTTACGATTGGATGGGAGATCATTCACCCTATGGCATTTTTATGATTCATGGCGAGAACGTAAAAAAGAATAGTACCCTTTCTCCACGAATTATCGATGTTGTTCCTACGGTATTAGCACTCCTTCAAGTACCAATTCCAAAAAATATCGATGGATCAGTGCTTCAAGAAGCTTTTAGTCAATCTATTCAAGAGCACCATGTCGATTGGAAACGAGAAATTCGAAAAGAACCGCAGATATCTTATATTGAAAAAACAGCAATAGCTAAACTCCAGTCGCAATTAAAGAAAAAAGAAAAGAATCAGTAAATTTAAATATATCAAACTTTATAATATTTATTAATATGAATGCCATTGTAAAGGTTATTCTCTCAATCGTGGTTGTTATTTTACTCATTGCATCTGGATATTATGCGTATATCACTTTGGTAAAAGATGCAAATGAGGCGCCTGATGAACCACAACTCATTGTACCTGTATTAAATGATGATACCGTTGATCTTGAGCCCTTGTTACAATGGGATTGTACAGATCCAGATAATGATACACTCACCTATGATGTTTTTTTTGGTGATCAATCACCTCCTTCAAAGGTATCATCAAATCAATCATCAACTTCCTATTCACCAGATACACTTGCCTTTACTACTACCTATTATTGGAAAATTATTGCCTGGGATGATGACAATGCTTCATCCGCAAGTGAATTATGGGAATTTACCACCCGGGGGAATCTCCCACCTGAGAGCCCATCTTCTCCAAATCCTAGCGATGGAGCAACAGGTATGTCAATCACAAAAAACCTCCAATGGACAGGAGGTGACCCAGATCCTAATGATGAGATCACTTATGATGTTTATTTTGGAATTTCATCCTCGCCTGCTCTAGTATCCAGTCAGCAAGCTGATACATTATATAATCCAGGCGTGTTGAATTATTCAACAACGTATTACTGGAAAATCATAGCGCAGGATGCTCAAGAAGTATCTACAGAAGGATCACTCTGGGAGTTTACGACAAAAGAAGAACCAGATGAAAATCCAGAGGAGACAACACGAACCGTATTTGTTGAAGAAGGTACCGCTGGATGGTGCACGAATTGTCCAGCAGTTGCAACAACGTTACATGATCTCTTTGAAGCAGGGGAACTTGATTTTTATTATGTCAGTTTAGTTCAAGATAAAAATGAAAAAGCCAAACAACGTCTTGAAGATGACTATAACATCGTTGGTTTTCCCACAGTCTTCATTGATGGTGGTTATGAAGTCAAAGTTGGTGGGGAAGACCTTGATGAGATTGAAGAAAAGATTTCTGCTGCTGCCAACCGAGATGCGCCCATGCTTGATCTCTCTATTGAGGCAGTATGGGATGACGTAACAGAGACCTTTGATACAATGGTTACCATTGAAAATAAGGAGAGTACAACGTATGATGGTACACTTAAAGTATATCTGACTGAAAAACGATCTTCTTGGTTTGATTACCAGGGTGTTCCGTTTTCCTTTGCGTTTCTTGATTATGTTATTGATACAGAGATTTCTTTAGCAGCAGGCCAAAATAGTATTGAAACCTATGATGGGTATGATATTGGAGGGAGAGACCCTGCAAATATTAAACTCATAGCTGTCATTTTTAACAGCGAACCTGTTGAACAGGATTCCTCCCCTAATGACAATCCTTATCTCTTTGATGCGTATTATGCGGATGCAACAACAGCAACAGATCTTGTTGAAGAGGGGAATCTTCCGCCAGAGATTGGAATTTCTAATCCAAAACAATTACGATGGCATTTCCGAGGAAAACCAATTTTCTTTTCACCTCTGTATAGAAATACGGTACTTATTGGAAAAACAAATATTACTGTTTATGCACAGGATGATAGTGCTATTACTAAGGTGACCTTATCAATTGATGGTGAAGAAGTTGATGAGATTACGACACCACCTTACGAATTCACTTTTCGCAAAATCAAGTACTTGAAACGAGTAGTTCGACGACATACCTTCACGGTCACTGCCTATGATAATGAAGGAAAATCTACAAGTGCCAGCATTGAATGTCTTTGCTTCTTCATTTAGTCTCTGTTATAACTAGGTATGACCACCATTATGATTTTGTTGATAAAGAAGAATCCCTTCTTCAATCATATTTTCTAACGCATGAAGTTGTTCCTCACTGGTTTCACCTTGTAAGGTTCCATAACCAGTGGCATAGGTTGGCATAACTGTTCCCCGGTTATATCCATAGGTTATCGTAGTAAACATGGGAACACCTCCAATGCTATATTGATCATAATAGGGATACAGATCAACGAGTTGTTGTGGTGAATGATCAAAGCTAATATGGATTAAGGTAACATTGATGCCATTTTGTACGATAGTTTTCATCACCGTGTCTTCTTTTTCAAAATGAATATCAAAGATTTCTTGGATAAACGGTTCCATGATATCACACGCAGAACACACATCTTCACGAAATGCAAGAAATACAACTCCCTCAGATAGATTTTCTAAAATAAATAATGGATGAGCCTCGTTATTTGCTGTGTCAAAAGTGAAATTTAACTCTGTTGCTGGTGTTAACTTCATGCAACTTAAACATAAGACATTTACAATCGTATCCCTGACTACATCATAGGTTTCTTCATGGACAACAAGAACAGTGAATCCTCCACTAAACACCAACAGCAACGCAACTTGAAAGACAATCATCATTCTCATGTTACACCTTTTTAAATTTCACGAGACAATAGGGACAGCTTGTGACACATTTTCCACAGAGGATACATTCAGGGTCACGGTTCATATTCGGGACATCAATACCCATAGGACAGATTTGTGAGCAGAGATTACAATGTTTACACTCTGCTGTGTCAACCTCCATGTGAATCAAACTGATTTTATTGAAAGGTGCAAGGATTGCACCTATCGGGCAGAAATATCGACACCATCCCCGTTCTATTGTAAAAATCAATATGAGAAATAAAATGAAAATAATCATTGCTGGGATGAAATAAAAACCGGGTATGAATAATCCTGGATTTAAGATCATTTGTGGAATAGTCCCTGTTAAAATTCCCACAGGGCAAATATCAGTAAACATAAAACCAATGAGGATCGGTGAAATAATGATAAAACTAATGAGAGCTATATATTTTGCATATCGGAAATAATGATCAAGTCTTTTACTCAGAGATGATGGCAGAGGTGAATATTTTTTTATTTTTCTTGCAACAGGAGCTGTTCCACGTTGTAATAATCCAATAGGACATGCCCAGCCACAGACTGCTCTCCCGGATATTACACCGACCATACCAAGTATCATTAATGGAAAGAATAGAAATTTCCAATTTATTTTTCCATTAAATACACTCATTTCAAGGGTTCGTAATGGACAGGCTGCGCTTGCACTAGGGCATGCGTGACAGTAAAAGAAAGGGTAACAAAATCCTGATTTAATGCCAGCTGCCCCTAGATTCGCTGTAATTAAAAAGAAAAATTGAGAGACCAGACGTTTTATTTGCAGCTTCATTGGAATCGATATCGACGAATAAGTAATGCTAATGTACACAAGATCGTAAGAACAAATACAAGTTCAAAACCAGGGGTATTGCTATCACTATTACCATTTGATCCATCGTTATTGTCATTCTGATTTCCATTATCAGAATTTACAGTAAGATCAACATTAGTGTAATCATCTGAATCAGGTACTTCCCATCCCTGTTCAGTTAAAATACTGAACGCATATTTGATATACGTTGCATCATCCTTTGTTAAAGTAATAGATGATGAATAGTTATTGGCATCACCTGGTGACATTGATTCATTAAAGCTATCAATAGCATAACAAATATCGTCATTACATTCCTGGACAAGAAGATAGACCTCCTGGATCTCTTCTCCAGTGATTATTGCAGAAAATGTTATATCTCCTAATCGAGCTGGTTCTTCAGGTTCTATTGTAACTGATTCAATCGAAGTTTCAGCACTGGTCAGTGGAACAAGCAATAATCCAACGAATATAGACATTATTAGATATATAGATACATGTTGTTTTTTCATGGTTTTTCTCCCTTTTCCATTATCCTAATAGTTCATCCAGAATAGGGACTAATCTTTTTGAATCTTCTGGTGCCCCATCGGGAAGTTCATCATAAAAGCTTAATCCTTCATATGAATCATAGAGATTTCCCTTTTGGTCAAAGATGTGAACTGTGGGAATTGCTCCTCGGTCCATCATGTACTCATCCCATATGCTTCCGTCATCGTTAATGAAAACCCAATCAAGTGAGTACCCATATGTGGCAAATTCATCAATGAAATCTTGTATGTCTTGATTAGTGTCCCGAGCATCCATATTCACCGAGAAGATCTCTAGCTCATCTCTGGTGTAATTTTCATAAATTTTAATAAATTCAACCATTTGATACTGACATGGTCCACACCATGTAGCCCAGAGATCCATAATCACGACTTTTCCACGATAATCACGAAGTTCTTGAGTTGTATCATCGATCGTAGTAAAAATAAAATTCCTTCCAGTATCCTGTCCGTTAGCTCCATTATAAGATAATGAATTTAACCAAAGAAAATATCCACTTATTGACACAATAAGAAGAATGATGACAATGAATAAGATATGACGATGTGAGGTGCGAGCCATAGGTCAGCAAGGTGTATAAAATATATTAATAAGTTTCTAATTTTTTCTTCAAAATTTCTTTGGGCATCGCACCGATTATCTTGTCCACAAGGGTTCCATTTTTAAATATTAGTAATGTCGGGATACTCATGATTTGATATTTTTGTGATGTTCCTTGATTTTCATCGACATTCAGTTTTCCAAAGGCAATTTTCCCTTGCATTTCTTTAGCGAGATCTTCAATGATGGGGCCAACCATACGGCAAGGTCCACACCAAGGAGCCCAACAATCAACTACTATCGTGGAATATTCTTTTACATAATTTTCAATATCATTATCAGACATATCTATAGGTGTTTGTGGCCATTTATCTTCCATGTGTTTTCCTCCATGTATGAACTGTTGTCTATATTGTTCAAGTTTCTGTTTTCGGAGTTTTTCTAGTTCATCCATTGTGATGTATTATAGTCTTTCCCCTATTTAACGTTTGTGTAAAAAATTTGCACAACCGTTATATATTACTTTTACTATATGCTCTAGTACTGATGAAAGTAAACATCTCTTCCAATCACCTCTGCTGCGAGGATGTATTAAAAGCTGTGTTTGACTTAAATACCCTTGATTATCATGTTTTTCAATGTTTACGAAAACAAGGACCATTACGAGCAAGTGAAATAGCACAGCGTCTTCAAAAAGAACGTAGTACGATCTATCGATCCCTTCAAAAACTCTGCTCCTGCAATCTGTGTACCAAATCAACAAATAACTTACCCGCAGGGGGATACTACCACATATATGATTGTACTGACAACCATGATGTTAAACAAGAATTACAGCATTGTATCGATACATGGTACCAACAAGTGAAACACACACTCAAACGTTTTGATTCGGAATTCAATTAAGTACTGGTATCTTGAATCCATTTACGAATGCGAAGAAATCCTATATGTTTTTGACCATCAACCCATAAAATAGGTGCTGTTTGATGGAGATCCTCAAAAACTTCATACTGATGAGCAAGTTGTTTTTGCTCCTCAGTCCATTGAGAAATATCATGCGGGAACGTGATAATTTCTACATCAATCCTATCTTTAAGTAAGCTCTTGGTTTGTCCACATTTCACGCATTGTTCTAATGAAAATAAGATAGCTTTCTCCATTGTTCACCTTAAAAACATCTCTTATAGCATTGCATACCAACAGGTTTCTTAAGCATTTCGTAATGAACAAACTATTTCAACATCCAAGCTTTTTCCGCCTGTACAATGACGAAAGCAAAAATCATTCGAGATCCCATTCATGGAAATATCACCTTTAAGGATCTCTTTATCGAACTGCTTGATACACCTGAAATCCAGCGATTATATAACATTAAACAGTTAGGATTTGCTCATCTTGTCTTTCCCGGAGCACATCATACACGTCTGGAACATAGTCTTGGTGCTTATAGGATAACAGAAGACATAGCGATTGCGCTTGATCTTCCAGAGAATCAGAAGATACTTGTACAATGCGCAGCTTTGCTTCATGACATAGGCCATGGGCCTTTTTCACATACCCTTGAATCAATACTTCTCCAAGAATTTGGTGTTGATCATGTTGATCTCACAGAAAAACTTTTATTCGGGGACTACGAGATTTATAGTCAGGGTGAACAATCCATTGTCAACTCACCTTGTATCCATGAAGTGTTACATCAACATTCTCTTGATATCAAACGTATTGTAGAAATCATCAGAGGAGATCTGCATCAACAACCCTTTCTCAGTCAACTCCTGCATAGTGCTATTGATGTTGACCAGCTTGATTATCTGATGAGAGATGCATATTACACTGGCGTATCCTATGGTATCATTGATCTTCAGCGCTTATTACAGACAATTACTATTCATGATGAGAAGCTTGCAGTTGATAGAAAAGGAGTCAGTGTTGTTGAAAATATACTCATGGCTCGAGGGCTCATGTATTCATCAGTATATTTTCATAAAACTGTTCGCATTGCTGAGTTAATGCTTTCTAAAGCTCTTGAACTGCTCCCTGACCCAGAACCATTTGAATTTTATACTATGACTGATGGAGAGTTTCTACAGAAATTAAAAACCATGGGTTCCTATCAATATGAAATTGCTACACTATTGAAATATCGACGCTTATTCAAACAAGCCTATGTCATTCCCTTCTCTGATATCACAGAAGATAATATTCAATCGATGAAAGCTTTGGAATGTGGACTGGTTCGGAAAGAAAAAGAACAACTTCTCCAGGATTATTGTGGTATTCCTGAAGGTCATGTGATTATCGATGTTCCCTTTTATGAACTCCAGCGAGCAGAACCACGTATCTATAAAACAGATATCGATGTCGTTGATAAAACAGGAGTAAAATCAATGGATGAATTTACTCCAATTGCTGAGGCAATCAGGTCTCGTGCAACACCAGATTGGGCAATTATGATTGCAACTGATAAAAAATATGTTAACACTGTTGCTCAACACGCTCAAAAAATCATTGAACAATGAAAAACCAAATGTGAATATTTCAGAATGGGGGAAGATTGAAGGTGGTGAGGAGAGATTGTAAAAAAATCTGTTGGTCTCCCCCATTCTGTAAGATACAATATAAATAAGGGTATATAAATTTTATTCTTATAATATAATGATTTCCATTAAATTATTCGTTACTTTTTCACATATATTAGGTAAAACTCATGAAAAGCTTGTTCACATGTAACATGATTTAACAGAAAATTATAAATAATAGGAGATACAAAATATAGAGGTCCTTAAGAACAAGACAAATAATTCAAGAAGAGGTATGAATACTTATGACAATAATTACTTTAGATGATCTTTCAAAAGCAATATCAAATCGAGTTGGTATTGATATCGATGAAGCAAAACGAGATGCAGGTTTTGTGATGGATATCTTTGGATTCGATGATCGTGTTATCGATAATGTCCTTGACCCTGAAGACAGGCAACTTTTTTATATTCTCGAAGAAGAAGGCATGCTTGTTACTGAACGAGAAGAAACCACGCTCTATGATGGACGTGAATGGCGAACCCATTACTGGAAACTCAAGAAAGGAATTATCCTTGATTATTCTGAGAAAGAAAATGGTACTCGCAGTTTACTTCTAGATAAACAAGCTAAAAATGTCTCCAATGAGGATATCTACGATACCCTTGAAGAGGATTTCTGGACAACACGTAAAAAAGCTGACGAATAACACTTTTTTTCTTTTTTTATTTCTTTTATATTTATACAGAGATAAACTTAATAAATACTTACAAGTTGACTGTGGTTTATTCATTAGGTGAGAGATTATGGCAAAAAGAACCTACATCATAAGCTCTGAATCGGTGACAGAAGGTCATCCTGATAAAATGTGTGATTTAATTTCTGATGCAATACTTGATGAAGCACTACGGCAAGACGCATCCTCCCGTGTAGCTGTTGAAACAGGGACAAAAAATGGTGGCGTGATGGTCTTTGGTGAAATGACAACCAATGCATATATTGACATTCCACGTGTTGTGCGAGATACCATCAAAGACATTGGGTATACGCAATCTGAGTATGGTATTGAATGGGAAACCTGTTCGGTCTGGGTCCAAATAACTGAACAAAGCCCTGATATCTCTCAGGGTGTCTCAAAAGGTACAGGATTACACACGGAACAAGGTGCCGGTGATCAAGGGATGATGTATGGGTATGCTTGCAATGAAACAAAAGAACTCATGCCCTTACCCATTAGTCTTGCTCATAAGTTAACAAAGAAATTATCACAAATACGAAAGAATGGAGGTATCGATTATCTTCGTCCTGATGGAAAATCCCAGGTCTCCATTGAATATGATGAACAAGGCAAACCCTTACGGGCTGATACTATTGTAGTGTCAACACAACATGATCCAGGTATCTCCTATGATCGTATTAAAAATGATATTATTGATAAGGTTATTCTCCCTGTGTGTAAAGATTGGGTTGATAACAAAACCATTTTTCATGTAAATCCCACTGGTGCTTTCATACGAGGTGGACCTTATGCTGATGCTGGTCTTACAGGTCGTAAGATCATTGTTGACACTTATGGTGGTATTGGACGTCATGGTGGTGGAGCTTTTTCAGGGAAGGATCCAACAAAGGTAGATAGAAGTGCTGCGTATGCTGCTCGTTATATTGCAAAGAATATTGTTGCAGCAGGTCTTGCTGAAAAATGTGAACTACAATTTGCCTATGCAATTGGAGTGGCTGAACCTGTCTCTATTAATATTGATTGTTTTGGGACACAGAAGATACCTCTACCGAAAATGGAGAAATTGATTCGGGAGTTTTTCCCAACGAAACCAAGCGCGATTATTAAGACACTAGATCTCCAACGACCTATCTTTAAACAAACAGCTGCATATGGTCATTTCGGTAGATCTGAACCTGATTTTTCCTGGGAGAAAACTGATAAAGTAAAACTTTTAAAAAAAGAAGCGCAGAAATAATCAGTGTTCAGTAGGTAGCAAGCTATAAGTAGCGATTCTTTTATGCAAATCATGAAATGGTGGTGAGTTCACAAAAGAAAAAAGGATCGCAGAGCATCTTAAGTCTTCTCTGTGGTATTGTTCTCTGTTGCACCCTCTGTTTGCCTGGTTGCATTGAGTATACCACAGCCTATATCCCTGATGAGTATCTAGCAAATGGTTGGTATGAAGATATTGTGTTACGCAATACTGGTACCCAAGTATTTGGATTGGATCAATGGACTGAGGTAACGTATAGAAATCAGGGTGCTTATCCTGCATGGATCAGTGTTACTACATTGAAAACACTTGTTTTACAGGATGAACAGCAGCTTATTGAATTAATCAATACCAGCATACATGATATGCTGCTGCATGAGAGTATGACTCTCAATGCATCATCAAGAACACAAGGAAATCGTATGCTTACCAATGAGCATACCTCGTTGTATATCACATATCATGGTTCTCAAGAGCATCATAATACTACCAGATTGTTTAGAGTCATTGGAGAAATATGGAATTGTGGTTATTCAGGAACCTCTATTCTCTGCTATGGATTTGCCTATAGTACGCAGGAAAATTCAACAGAGATGTCACTTGATGCATGGCATCAGATTATCCAAAATAAAGAAGGTTCAATAGAGCAAGCATCTGGTATGGATGGTCTTTTAGATCATGTCCAGTGTCATTAAGAGGTTTCAGTTAATTGTGCTTTTTTTAATTGCATATCGCGATGACATGTAATACTCTCATCTGTTGATACTACACGATATTGTTTTTCTTTTGTTAAAGCAGGATTAGTACATAACTCGTAATGTTCACACCCGATGTGTATGCAATCAAGTGTTTCAATCTTGGTGGTATCTCCTTTTGAAAGTTCTCGATTGATTGCTGCTTCCAAGGGGAGTTCTTCAACATCTACTACGACTACGTTTCCTTCATGAACATTACAGTTGTGATGTTTTTCTCGGACATTGGTTACTTTATAGCTTCTGCCAGGTTTTAGATTAAAACACACTGATTTTAATTTACAATTTTTGCAGTCATTTAATGGTCCAAGATAGATAAAGGTTTGATCCTTTTTTCCTAGATGGGTACCTAGAAGAGTTACTGGAGCCACGTTAGATCACACCTGTAATTTTTGCTAGTTTCTTTGCAGCATCCTCGGTGAGTCCTTGCTCACCAAGAATAGTATAACGTTCAGGACGTATTTCTTGAGCGCGAAGTAATGCCTCGATGATTTTTTTCTTTGGGATTTTTAATTCATTAGCTGTCGTTGGTGCTCCAAGTGTCTCAAGGGCATCACGGATTTCTTCCCAATCCTCACCATGAAGATACATCATCATGATCGCGCCCACTCCACATTGTTCACCATGCATCGCTCTACCAGGGGCGATACGGTCAAGCATATGTGAAAACATATGTTCTGCACCTGATGCTGGCCGGGTGTTTCCAGCAACACTCATTGCTACACCTGATACAATCATGCATTTGACTGCTTGCCAGACTGCTTCTTCAAGACCTGAACGGATATCTTCTGCTTTTTCAAGAAGTAACTGTGATGAAGTCTCTGAAAGACTTGCAGCAAAGGTACTGAATTCCTCATTTTTTAATCGATGCGCAAGCTCCCAGTCTTTTACTGCAGAAATATTTGAGATGACATCTGCGCATCCTGATGCAAGCATGCGATAGGGTGCTTTTGAAATAATTTCTGTATCAGCTAGAACTGCAATAGGCGAGTCTGCTGTTTTCGAAAGAGACCCTTTTTTATCCTTTAGTGAGGCACGAGGTGATGCCATACCATCATGTGCTGCTGAGGTAGGAATGCTGACAAATTTTTTAGATAATTCACAGGCTGCGACCTTTGTCACATCGATGACAGATCCTCCACCCACCCCAAGGAATAACTCTGTATCAAATTTCTTTGCTTTTTTAAGAACAAGATCAACTTCTTTGATACTTGGCCAGGCAGGAGGAATATTTTTCTTAATGATAGGTAAGGATAATGTTACAGTGTCAATTTCATACCCTGCTCCTGCAAGGATTTTATGAATTCGATCTCCAGCGATACGTTGTGTATTTTTATCTGATACAATCAGCAGTCGTTTCGCATCTGAAATCCTTCGTATCATCTCTTTAATTTGATCGATCGTCTTATGACCAACCATGACTTCTCGTGGAAACACCATGGTCTTATATTTTGTGAAACGTTCCATGCCAAAATCAGGTGGGATAACCAAGGCTTTAATATATTATCTTTTCCTTTCCACTCTGCTCTATGCAACTCACAACCTATCTTACCCGTTATCAACTTCATCTCATATTACTTATCGGAGTAATTGTTAGCGCTGTCATAGTTTTTGGCATCCTGTTTTTTCCAGAGATTTTTTATGATCAATGGATATGGAAATATTACTGGGGACCCGTTGTTGCTGATGCTCAAGGATTTACCGCATATCATAATGGCGTTGCAGCCTACCCCGGGTACACCATGGTATCCGAACTCACGTACGGCGTACTTCTACTTATTGCCCTATATGGGATTTATCAGCTTTTGAAGAAATTACAGATAAGCATTGATTGGTGGTTTTGTCTTGCATTGCTCCCCTATATTCTCTTTGGACCAGTAACACGGGTTCTTGAGGATGCAGAATTTTTTTCACCACCTCTTATCTACTGGTTTATCTCTCCTTTGATTTATCTTCAAATTGCGGTCTATGCAATTCTGTTCATCCTTCTTGGATACGTTGTTCAAAAAAAGAATCGTTCTTCATTTCTCTCGATTTGGCGGTTCATGAGTATCATACTCATTCTTGCGAATGGAATTTATATAATCCTCTGGATATTAAATATACCAGTTGGAACATATCAAATCCATCCACTTGTGTTCCTTTTATTAACTCTATGTTCTCAATTTCCCCTGTTGTTGAGATACTACCAACAAAAAAATCCATCAATCAATGATATCGTTTTCACTGGAGGACTTTTTATTCTTCTTCCCGCGGCTTATTTGATTGTTCGGTGGATTAGTGGATTTGAATGGGGGGTAGGTGATGTTCGTTTTGATGTCTTTGCTCTTGTTATTGGTATCGTTTCCATTCTTGTTCTTCTTGTGTATCTTGTTGGGAGAAAGTACCAGGATAACCCTGCATTTGCTCCTTATACAAACCCTTTGAATCTTGCGTTACTCGTGGGGCATCTGATTGATGGTATCACTAGTTATATTAGTATTTATGATCCTTTACAAATGGGTCTTCCCTCCTATATTGAGAAACATCCTGGTTCGAATTTTCTTATGGAGGTATGGCCTCCCTTATTTCCCATTGTAAAATTCCTTCTTATCCTTGGGATTATTTATCTCTTTGATGTATCATTTAAAAAGGAAGTAGCCCAGTATCAGCGTCTTATAAATCTCTTGAAAATAGGTATTCTCATCCTTGGTTTTTCACCGGGATTACGTGATCTTTTACGGGTGACTATGGGCGTGTAATCTTTGTGTAATGGTGTCTTCTGCTTGTTGCTCATATATGCTAGGTAGGGCACAACAGGCATGAATGGTTTTCAGAGTAAACCCTTTTTGTTGCACATAGGAAATGGTCTTTTTTGATGGAAGTTCCATACGGGTGACACCTGCATCAACAGCAGCTTGTTCAATGGCATCTCGGTTTGTTGTTCGTGGTCGTATACATCCCAGAGCAATGTCAACCTTGGGGAATAACTGATGTGCCTCAGATACAACTGTTCCTACATCAGCTGCTGTAGGTGGTGGACAGTGTTCCATAGCAGTATGTTTTGTTGGTCGGAACACAATCATCACGAGGCATGATGGATCACAACTCTGTTGAATTATTTGTAGGGCCTTTGTTTCACCTTTGAGTTTCCCATAATGCAATCCAATACACACATGAGGAACGATATGAGACATTCCTGCTTCATGTAAATATTCAAGACTGTGTTGATAAGATGAAATAGTTGCAGAAAAATCAAAGATCTCTCGAATGGTGTGATTATCTCCCACCACTTCTAATGATGCTATATCAACACCTGCACTCACAATTCCTTCTGCTAGATGTCGATCAACAAGTCCTGTATGTAGTTTAATGATAAGATCAGTCTCATTTTTAATTGCTTCAATAGTAGGAATCAAATGCTCAAGATTTAACATCTTCCCGTGTTTATCACATCCACCACTTAACAGGACGCCAACAGCTTTTTGTTCAGTAAATTGTCTACACTGGTCTAAAAGATCTTTCGGGGTGATGCAACTGTGCATATCAGAGAGATATTGATGATCGCAATGTTTACAGTGAAGCGCACAAGCATTCCCAGACATAGAAATCGTGGGAAAACGAGGCCAGACTTCATATCTACGAAAGATTTTTTGCATCTTTTTCCTCTGTTAACATCATCTGATGAACAAATTCGAGAAGTTCTTCTTCAGATAAAGATCCTCGCTGTTCACCTATTTGTTTGATTTGTGAAGTAATTTCAGAAAGCTGTTCTTCTTCAATTTGATAACCATTAGATCGTAGGATTTGTTGTATAAAATGTTTCCCTGTATGTTTACCGATGATGAAATGACGTGTGTTTCCTACGTGTTCAGGGGCTACTGCCTCATAGGTTCGTGGATGTTGTATCATTGCTGCAACATGAATACCTGATTCATGGGAAAAGACATTTTCTCCAGTAAATGGTTGCATCTTTGATAAGGGGAGATGAGTAAACTCGGCAACCATCTTTGATAACTCTGTAAGTTGTGACGTATCAATTCCCAGTGAAACATCATAGAGTGTTTGTATAGTCATGACAAGTTGCTCGAGTGGAACATTACCTGCTCGTTCTCCCCATCCATTGATAGTGGTACAGAGGTGTGTAGCACCTGCGTTTAGCGCAGCAAGAGCATTGGCAAGGGCTAATCCAAAATCATTATGAAGATGAGCAGAAAAGGGGGTTGGAACAATTCTGCGCATATGTCTAAAGATATGATCGATAGTTTGCGGTGTGGCACATCCTAGGGTATCAGTAAAACCAATGCGTTCAGCACCTACCTCATAGGCTAGAGTGACTAGTTCTTCAAGGAATGGAAGAGGTGTTCGCGTGCTATCTTCCGTGCTAAAACTTGGGGTGATGCCATGATCAAGTGCATATTCTATACTTTCTTGGACAAGTTGTTTGATCTCATGTTCAGAACGGTGAAGTTTATATTGCAAATGAAGCGGAGATGAGGCAATAAATAAGAGGACGAGATCTGCATCAACTGCTCGAGCTGCATCAATATCTTCTTGTTTCAGACGTGAGAGCACAAGGATCTTTGCCTTTAACCCTTCATTGGCAATTGTTTTTATGGTGCTTTGTTCTGTTTTTGATACCGCTGGAAATCCTGCTTCAATTTCAGGGACCCCCATTGCATCGAGTTTACAGGCAAGCTGTAGTTTTTGTTCAGGCGTAAAACAGACACCTGGCATCTGTTCACCATCCCTCAGTGTACTATCATAAATTGTGATTGTTTCAGGGAGATGAAACTCCTTTAACACGTTTGGTAACGTATTATACGGACTCACCATGACTGGTTCTGGTTCTATCATATATTCACCATTTCTTCTTGTATTTGAACTGCTGATCCTCCAACTTGAACACCCTGCTCACCTATTTTTACATGGACTCTTCCTGGTGTACCTAGAATATCTCCTTGTTCACAAAGAAGGATTGATCCAGGTGTTCGTCCATGAGCATGGAGATAACTGCACACTGCTCCATTGGCTGTTCCAGTGACTGGATCTTCTAGGATGCCATAGAGTGGAGCAAAATTGCGTGCATGATATAATGAATTTAATTCATATGTTTCAAAGGTGTATACATGAAGGCTTCCTACATCAAGCTCTTTACAGAGTTGTATGATTTTTTCCTTCTTTGGGATAATTGATTTGAGAACAGAAAGTGATGAAACGCAAATAGGTAAGGTAAATAAACCAGTAGAGACTCGTTGCCAGGGTAAACTCTGATCGATTTCATGTTTTGATATTCCTAATGCTTGACTTAATGCTGATAGTGGAAAAGTACAGTCCTCAAGTTGTGGATGTTGCTGGTTCATCATGACTTGTGTACAATGTCCATCGGCATAGGAAAGAATTACAGGTAGTATTCCTGCTTTTGTCTCTTGCGTAAGTAATTTGGTTCCTGATGATTGCATGTATTGATGATTTCCAAGTACGTGAAAGAGAGCAATAGTTGCATGACCACATAAATCTACCTCTGTAGTAGGTGAAAAAAAACGTGTGTGCATATCTGCCTTTTGACTTGGGAAAACAAAAGCTGTTTCTGATACTTGTAGATGAGATGAAAGCTGTTTCATCTGGTTTGGTGTTAGACCTCTTGCATCAAGAACAACACCTGCAGGGTTGCCACCGTCTGGGGAGGTGGTGAATGATTTGACTGTATACGTATGTATTTTCATGAGATCGTCACCGTTGATAATTCCAGGTTTTCTGCTGATATCTTTTTTGTAGTAGCTCCTGTGTGATTTGGTTCTCCTCTACAGTAAAATCGCCAGTATTGAATGTGGTGTGAAATAAGTGTTGGAAACTTGTTATGATTTCCTGTTTGATGGTCGTCATGTCTGGATATTTTGGGAATTTTTCTTTCAGCGTTGTCACCTGTGAGGTATCAGTTTTCATAATGTTTTTCATTAACTCTAAATCGGTATTGATGAGAATAGTGCCATGTATTAAGGTGATATCATGTTTTTGCAGTTGAGCTGATCCTGATATCTTTTTTCCGTCTAGGAGGATATCATTAGGTGGTTTAAAGGTCGTGGTTATGTTTAAAGCTGATAGGGCGTTGATAAGGGAGGTACAGACCTCTCTAAAGATTTGAGGAGCGGGGGTGTTTTCAGATTGAAAGATGAGGCTATAGATTAAACACCCAGGATCAGTAAAAATCGTGCCGCCACCTGTTGTTCTTCGTATGATTGGTATATGATAATGAGTACACCTGTCAATATTGATATCATCTGCGAGTGATCGTGATCGTCCCACTGATATTGTTGGTGTATTTCTTGTGTAAAAATGAAGTGTATTGAGTGAATGATGGTGTGCCCGTGCTTGGATAAGGGCTTCATCTGCAGCTGTAATATAATAGGGATCTGCACGTTGTGAATCAATCAGCCTCCAACCCATATGAAATCCTGTATTATGAAAAGATTAAATAGTGTTTGGTTCATCTCTTCACCTGTAGATTTGTTGGTATTTCAAAACCTTGAAAACTTTGAGGAGGAATGACTGTTCGAAGGTGGAGTGTTATAGTAGGAGGAAGTATCCTTTTTGTATTGGTATTAGGATGCCCCACGTCCTTTGCTGCACTAAGTGAAACACTTTCTATATCAGGTCCATCTGATGGAGTGTCAGCAGAAAATATTACGTTATTGATTACTCTTGATGATGAACCTGTTCAAGCTCGTGTGTATTTTGAAGGGACTGATTCTATTTCCTTTTCAAATGCAACTACAGGCATGGTAACTCTTACTTTACCTGTTGTTCAATCCTATCAATCATTTCTTGTCAATGCAAGTCTTGCAAGTGGTCTGTACTCTTTATTTACTATTAATGTGACTCCTCTGACGCAGTCATTACATATTGATATCCTCCCCTATCCTGTCGATGAGCTTAATACCTTCACTGTGTATGTAACTGATGATAGGGGTTTCGCAGTTCATCAAGCAAAGGTCTACTTTGATAATACAGTTGATATTACAAACGCAAGTGGTATGGTCAGTTTTACTGCCCCAGATATTCTTGTTACATCAAACTATGGACTTGTTGTGAATAAATCAGGTTATGAAAGCAATACCACTTTTCTTACTGTACATGAGGCAGGTGCAGGGGAGCAATTACTTGTTCTCATTGCTCCCTCTATTGTTGAGCCTTTAACTCTGTTAACGGTTCAATGTAGTGGGTTACATGGTGGTATTGAAGATGTTCAAGTCAGATTATGGTATGAAGAACAGATGATAGCAAATTATACGACGACAAATTCTGGTCGAGTAAGCTTTAATGCGCCTTTTTTGAATATTTTAAATTATTGTACCATTGAAGTAGAAAAAGAGGGATATGCGACCTATGATGATACCGATGAGATTCAGATATGGTTAGTCCCACGTGATGAAAATATATCATTAGTGTTAACACCGTCTTCCTCAGAAATCACTGAAAATTCATTGCTTACCTTAACAGTTGAGAATGAGGACGGTGAGCCTGTTGAAGATGCATTGATATGGCGTGGGTTGGATGCTGTAGAAGAGTCTACTGATGCCCAGGGAGTCCTTATTATCAATGTGCCACAGGTGTTTTTTGATCAGGAAATGTATTTATTTGCTTTAAAGGAAGGGTATGCGTTTGCCCAGTCCTTGATTACCGTGCGTGATATGTCGCAGGAGAATAGGGTGCTTGTCGTTGACGTTGATGATCTTATTTATGAAACAGAACCTTTTCTTGTCATGGTGACTGATTCTGGTGGGCGGCCTATTGCTGATGCAGCTGTTGTGTTTGGTGCTGAAGAACAACGTACTACTGTACAGGGTGTTGCCACGTTTATTGCCCCTGAAGTACTGGTAAATACATCACTTGCTGTTGAGGTATCAAAATATGGTTTTCAATCAGTGACAACCTCGGCATACATCGTAGATCTAGATGGCTCATCAGGAGATCATACATCATCTTTAACAATCTATGTTGCCGAGAGAGCTCTTGAATACGAGCAAGTACTTGTAACAGTCAAGGATCAAGAAGGGACTCTGATTCAAGATGCTGTTGTATGGTTTAATGAACAGCAAAAAACAACAAATGAACAAGGACAAGTGAGTTTTACAGCTTTTGAGGTCGCATGGGATACAACTGCTGATATTACAGCGATCAAACAAGGGTATACTTCAGATGCAGAATCAATTGTTATTGTGAATGTAGATGGTTTTTCTTATTGGATGATTCTCTTTATTATCACTGTTGTAGTAATTGTAGGAGGAGTTGCTTTTTACCGCTCTCGCTTTCTATAAGTATATCTGTTTTATATGAGAGTGAGATCTAATTGTTTGGCTTTGGAAATTATTTTTTTTCGTTCTTGATTTGAAAGAGGGGTTTGAAGCCCAGGATAATTGTTAGCTTTGTAGGAGGGTCGATATTGATCCATGATATTCACAATGGCATTTGGGATATGATCATGGATCCATTCAAGAAGTGGTAGTGAACAACACATGCTATGTCCTGGGAGGATTAAATGTCGAATGAGCACCTCTGTTTGATTATAAGCGAGAAGGTGATTTCGTTGAATAATTGTGGCGTAGTTTGGAACCTTGCAGAGACGTTGAGCACAGTCATCATTGCTAAATTTAAAATCAGTAAGGTATACATCAATGACTCCATGCAGTAGTTTCATGGTTTCTTGTGAGCAATACATGTTACTGTTCCATAGTTGAGGCAAATTCTCAGAGCAATGATTCATTACCGAGAGGATGAAAGCTAGATTTGGTGTAGGATCTCCTCCTACCCAGTTGACATTACGGCTTCCTTGTTCGTATTGTTTTGAAATACAATATGCTACCTGTTTTGCTTTAAAATGTGTACCTGTTACCTGTTGACTGATATCCCAGTTTTGACAGAATACACAAGAAAATGTACACCCCGAAAAAAATAAAGTATGAGAAGGAATAAAAACAGGTTCTTCACCCATATGTAAGAATTCAGAGGCAAGAAGGGCTTCTCCTACTCCACATTGACCTGTGGTTATTTCCCTATCAACATGACAGTGATGTTCACAAAAATGGCAATCATGATAGATGCGATTAGCTAGTTCGATTTTCAGATCTAATAATGATTGACCAGGTGTGGTATCTTGCACTTTCCATTGTTGTACAGCGTCATCATGATCTTTCCATAATTCTTCAGTACCATCTGATTGTGCGTACTCAACTGCGATTGCTTTGCATTCAAGATAGGATGCTTGCCTGGAACCATCAAGGATTGAAGTATATTGTGGTAGCATATGACAGCTCTAATTAGAAATAAGATGACATTAAAATATTCTTACTACGAAAAAAGAATGATTTTATTCATAGCGAACAGCTTCGATAGGGCTCATTTTTGAAGCTTTTCTCGCAGGATAGAGACTGGAGATAATACCAACAAAAAGAGCGACACCAATCGCAAGCAAGACTGCTTGTAATGTAATAACAGGTGAGAGACTTTCTCCTCCTAACCATCCTGCTGATGCCAAACTAAACGCACGCGCTCCTATGATCCCTAAAATCACCCCTGCTATGCCACCGATTAAACTAATGAGTAATCCTTCCATCATAAAAATACTCATAATATCTAGGTTTTTTGCACCAATAGCTTTCATGATACCAATCTCATGGGTTCGTTCCATCACTGATGTCAGCATGGTATTCATAATCCCAATTGATGCCACAACTAATGCAATCCCTGCGATCGCGATAAGAACCATTTGAATAATACCAAGAATTTGTTCAATACTATCAAGAATAGAAGCCATGGTTGTAACATCAGCAAAGTCATCTGACCCATGGTTTTCATTGATCGCAAGCTCGATTTCATCAGCTATAGCATTCACCTCTGATACATCATAGACACGGACGATGATACCACTAATCTCCTGTTGACCAGTGATTTTTTTGAAATCATAATCAGTGAGATGGATATTATCGTCAGTGGGAACAGCCAAGCCAGCTCCTTGTCGTTTATAGATTCCATTGACGACGAAATTCTTGTCATTAATGCGTATTTTTCCTCCAACACGCATGTCTGCATCATAGGTATCATAGGCAACACTGTTCCCGACGACACATTTGAAGAGTTCTCCCTCGTCCATGAAGGATCCTGCTTCCAAACCCATGACTTCAATACCAAAGATATCCTTCATACTTATAGGATCCATACCAAGCATTGTTACAGGTTGGGTTTCCCCATTGAAAGTAACTGACGCTATACCAAAATACACAGGGCTGACATCCCGCAGTCCTTGGATGCGGCGAACATCTTCAAGATCACGATCAGTAAAACGATTATCAGATGGGACAAAACCACCACCTCCAACACCAGCATTTATCTGACCAGTGAAGATAATAATGGTATCTGATAAAGAAGATAATTCACCAGAAATCGCCTGCTGCATACCTTCACCGATACCCATGAGAGACACAATTGCCATGATACCAATACCTATACCAAGCAGAGTGAGAAAAACCCTCGTTTTACGTTCTTTGATATTCTTATAGGCTATGATGATATTATCCCATGGCATACTCTTCTTGCACCTTTCCATCAAGAATTCTTAAGGTTCGTTTCGCCCTCTTTGCTATATTAGGATCATGAGTGACGACAATCACGGTTTCTCCTTTCTGATTGATATCCTCTAGGATATCCATGATCCTTTCACCACCTTTAGTATCCACGTTCCCTGTAGGTTCATCAGCTAAGATAATTGAGGGATTGTTGGCCAATGACCGAGCAATAGCAACACGTTGTTGTTCTCCTCCACTCATCTCAGACGGTTTATGGGTAAGACGATGAGAAAGCCCCACCATCCCCAGTAGTGTTTCAGCTCGTTTGGTTCGTTCACTCATAGGTACCCCTGCAAAACTCATGGAGAGCTCAACATTTTCTAAAGCTGATAAGGTGGGAATGAGATTATATTTCTGGAAGATGAAACCAATTTTTTCTCTTCGTATTCGAGCGAGTTGATTTTCACTGAGACTTGAGACATCAACACCATCAATATAAATCGTTCCTGATGAGGGAAGATCTAAGCATCCAATAAGATTCATGAAGGTAGATTTACCTGAACCAGAAGGTCCAATAATAGCGATATATTCACCTTTATCGATTGAAATAGAGACGTCCTCAACAGCACGGACCTGAAGAACGCCTTTCCCATAAATCTTATTGAGATGTTCTGTGACAATAACCTTCTCGGTCATGTCTTTTTCCGCCTTCTAATCACAAAAAACCATAGAAGAAGTATAACAACAAGAAGCAGAAAGCCACCTGCAAAAAGTAGTCCACTTCCGCCATCACCCCCTTCTTCAGATGGTGGTACAACTTTAAAAGATTGTGAAATCATAGGTGTTTCATAGTATTCCTCATTTTGTTTAAAGGAGACCTGAAACGCCATCGTATAATTTCCAAGTGTAAGACCATCTGAATAGACATCAAAATTAACTGAAAAAACATCATCAGGATCCATTGAACCAATAAAATACTGTGAGGGAGACATGGTAACATCAGTTATTGGAGTGACGATCACCCCTGATATTTGTGTTGTCTTTGCATTATAGACTTCAAGTCGAACACGTGTTGACCCTCCTTGAGGAACCATAGGTGTAGATCCATAAAAAACAGGGGCTACATCAAGGGTTTCTATGACTTCAATAGGTATTTCAACAGTGTT
>Ga0272442_10003260_pt1 | contig 22888 bp, 30 predicted proteins | sample SSMForm2O_FD_200262 | JGI IMG/M metagenome (GOLD analysis project Ga0272442, IMG submission 200262) | Marine sediment archaeal communities from Little Sippewissett salt marsh, Falmouth, MA, United States - SSM-Form-2O | ecosystem: Environmental > Aquatic > Marine > Wetlands > Sediment ...
CAGGTCAAAGACTGGTGAGATTGTTTCATGTATCTGGGATAAAGAGGTTCCTGAGAGCAAAGCTGTACGAAGACAATAAGAGGTGAAATCATGGGAAGAGCGAAAAAGAAAAGAAAACTTCGAGCACGCATAAAGAAAATAAAGTCGTACAACAAATGGGGTTTTTTGGGTAGACCAAATTCAAAGGAATCGCTCATTAATTATGAGCGCATGAACCGAGGCACATCTGACTGATCTCTCTCTAAAAAGAACTCTTTACAGAGTTCTTTACCTATTTCATTCAATATAGAAATAAATAACTATAAAAATAGTCTTTCATTACAATAACATATGGACATATTCAAACTAATTGGTGCAATTGGTATATTGTTGATTTGCATTGGTATATTAGCAAAGAAAAGAGCATTGCAAGATTATCTATATATCTTAGGCGGATTGTGTTTAGAATTATATAGTGTTCATATTCAAGATATAATTTTTATAGTTCTACAATTTATATTTGTTGCATCAGCAACTTATGATATTGTTATGATAAGAGTTAAGTAAATAAATCTTTTTAAATTCTAATTAATTTAACTTAGTTATGTTAGAAGAATATGTAAGATGTTCAAAAATAAAAAATGGTCCTGACATTCTTTCAAGACTTACTTTGATAAATGATCAGAGTCATCCACCTATAAGGATATATTTGCATAGAATAGGCAGTAAGAATTATTTTGATAATCAAAACAATTCTGAATTAGATATAATGAAAAAATTATTTTATGATTCATTTACAATCAATAGAGATATGTTAAGAGATGCAGATTATTTATTGGCTATTATGTGGGGTAATAATAAAGAAAAAATAATTGATACGTTTAAATTTACAGATATTCATGACTGGCCAGGTAATCCTATTGTAAATTCTTATGTTTTAAGTGATGGGTTGTATATTCCTGAAAGAACATCTATTGCTTGTGGTGATGGTCTTTTAGTCTTAGCTGATGAAGAAAGATATAGAAGAACAACTCCAAATTTGGATCATTATATGCGTATGCCACCAGAAATAAGTGGATTGGAGATTGATTGGTAAATATGAACATAATAGATATTGGATTTGCAGAACAAATTTGTCTTGATGAATGCATAGAAGAAGCATTGTTATCAACCTGTCAACGATCAAAATGTGGTGCTATTATTGTAAGCGATAATTTAATCATAGGAAGAGGTTATAACTCTCCACCGGGTAATCTTGAATCTCAAAGACGATGTCATCTGAAAAAAGCATCATATGACATTAAAGTAACTGATAAAACATGCTGTGTTCATGCAGAACAACGAGCAATTATGGATGCTCTTAGATCTAATCCTTGTGAACTTGAAGGTTCAAGACTATATTTTATTAGATTAGATGAAAATAATAATCCTTCATTTGCAGGCGAACCTTATTGTACAATCTGTAGTAAAATGGTTTTAGATGTAGGTATAAAAGAATTTGTTTTGCTTAGAAAAGAAGGTTTATGTGTTTATGACACGCAGGAATATAATGATATTTCTTTTAATTATAATAAATAAAAAAAACAATAAATTAAAAATTTATTGAATTTAAAAGTATTACAACTATTAAACAATTAAAATTTCATTAAACTAAAACCAATAACAATTGCTACTTGTGTCCATATAGATACACCTGGCAACATTTGCATTGTATTCATTGCATAAAGCACAGCAATAATAAAGATTAATCTACCAAAGCCACCACCATTATTAGTAGAACACCATGCTTTTTCCCAAGGTTTTGGTTTGGTTTTTTCAATTTTTCTTCCTGCAAGTTTACCAATTTCTTCCCATGAAGGGTCTTTTTTTCTTGTCTTTTTTTTAGCCATGATTATCACCTCTTTTTTAATATGAAGATATCATCAACTCTGTGATGTAATGTATCAATTAATTCTAAATCATAATCTTTTATAGCCTTTTCTAATTTTTCTTTGAGTTCATTAAATCTTACAATACGATTAGGAAAACTTATTACAATCATTTTTTTACTTACCCTTTGCATCTCATGTAGTGCTTCATCAGCATCATCAAAATTTTGCATTGCAGATAATGATATTACTAAATCAAACTCATCGTCGTTAAAAGGTAAATCTTCAGCTTTAGCAACCCGAAATTTATGATTATAACGTTGTTTAGCTAGTCCAATTAATTTTGTTGATGGATCAATACCTGTAACATTGCAATTAAAATTAGAACTATAACCTGAACCACAACCAACATCAAGAACTTTTGTGTTTCTTGTTAATTTCATATGACGAATTATTATGCTTTTTGCTAGCATGAGCTTTTCATTTTGTTCTTGCTCATGTAATTTATCGTATGATTCTGCTGTTGTATTATAGAAGTTCATTTTTCTTTTTGGATTTTTTTATTTCCTTTAATTTTTCTTTTGCAGCAATACGTTTTTTTCCAAATAGCCATAAAAATTTATCTAATTCTTTATTTGTATATTTTTTAAGATTAAGTTTGTCTTTTAATTCAGAGAATTTCTCTTTGAAATAATCATAATCATTTTCTAGCTTGGATTTAATGAGTTTAAAACCTTTTATTCTAGGTGCAAAATAAGCAATAGCTTCTCTTACTGCACGATCATAAATGGGATAAACATCAGTATTATAAAAACTACAGAATTTACTTGCAAAAGATAAATAAGAGTTATTTAATTCACCACTAAATCTTTTACTTAAATCTTTAACAACATCTGGATCTTTTGCTTCTAATCTTGAATCGATTGATTCTGAAGCAATAATTTTGGAAACAGTTTCCATATGAATATTAAGTACACCTGCTTTGTAAGCTGTATTAAGTGCTGCAGATTTGATGTATATTTTTTTAGGATCTATATTAGCATTATTTTCTTGAAATTCTGTTTTAATTGCATCTTCTTCAAACGAATTTTCGTTGTCAAACTTTTTAATATAGGCTTGGACCAATTGATCTAATCTATTGTAGTTCATTTTTTACTCTCTCTAGGAATGTATTAAAATCTTTCTCATGAATAGAAGCGCCGCATGCATGTTCATGACCGCCACCAGTTCCATCCAAATCTTCTATAGATTTCTTAAAGATGCTAAGAGCATTACCTTTGTATCGCATGCTAATCCTATAAACTTCATCTTTTAGTCTAGCAACAATTACAAATTTATCAGGGAATAAATAATATAGTTCGTTTGCAAGTTCACCTGAAAAACTATCTTTTGCTTGATATGTGAATAATAAAAGATTAGAATCATCTTGATTTTTCAAAGCTTCCAATAATAAATCTAAATATTTAGCAACAAATTTTGAGAATCTCCTATATATTAATTTTGCAGGAGGACTTGAATGCTTAAGCAATTCAGTATACTCATTAATTTTCATCAATGACGCAATACTTCTTTTAACCTGTCTCATGTCGCCTTTAATACAAAATGATAATGTCTTTGATATTAATCCAAGTTTTGTATTGAATAATAAGAATTCAACAGTGGCTTTATCATAATCAATATTAAATAAAGCATCTTCAAGAACTTTTAATTTATCTTTATCATAATCACATATTGACGCAAGTTCATTAATTGAAAAACTATTTGTGAGATCAGGATATTCTTCTTTTAGTTCATCATAATAATCAGGCAATTGCCAATCTGCAACAGTTCCTATTCCTGCTAACCACATTAATTCTTTTGGTTGATTCAGAATATAATAACATAATGATGAGTTTGCTGTTACATCTTTTGGACGGAACATCTTAGGATTATAGTATATTGTGAAATCTTTAATATCATTGATTTCATGATGATCAATTATGATTAGTTTGATTCCAAGTTCATTACAATGATCAACAAATTCTTGCTTCACAATTGCTAAGTCTAATGTAACAACAAGATCAGGTCTATACGAATCAATCTTATTAAAGAAATTTTTACCTAGAATGGGTTTGCTTTTTACAATAACGCCATAACTTTTCTTTACTTGCTTGTTCATCTGCAGAAAAGAACAGATTCCATCAGGATCATCATGAAAAAAGAATAATGTTTTCTCAGATTCAGCTAAATGATTACAAATATTTGCAAAGATTTCCTTTTCTTTAGCTGTGATTTCCATGATTTTAACTAGAATCATATAATTTATAAAGATTGTCATATAGGAATCAGATATTGAGGTATTAAGCCATGAGACAACGAAAATCAAGGATTGTGTCCAAAACTATAGTATCAAGAGTTAAGAGCAAATCCAGAGCAAAACAAGTAACTCAGCAATTAAAGCCTTTGATTCAGATTGGAAAACAAGGCATTCAAATAGGCCACATTATGCAACAATTAAAGAAATATAAGTTGATCAAGATAAAAATATTAGAATCAGTACTAAAAACTGATAATCGAAAACAAGAAATAAAAGCAATTGCAAAAGACATTGCCGAAAAAACCAATGCTGAAGTTATTAGAACTGTAGGCAATGTGATTACTTTGAAAAAATGAGCTTTAAACTAATTGAAAGATTAAAACATATAGATAAAGTACAAACTTCTGATGTTTATATAGATCGTTTTATAGTCTCAGCAATAAAAACAACAACAAGAACAAAGATTCAGATTAAGTTTGGTAAAGCAAGTAAAATAAAAAGCTTAGAAAAGAATAAGATTAAGACTTTATTTGAAAGAACACACAAAATTATTGAGCAGATAACAAACTCATTTTCGCATACATTTGCATTGCCTGAGACATATCGGAAATTAATTTCTTGTGATGATGTTGATTTTGAAGAACTTGATAAAGCTTTAGATAAGTTAACAAAATCATCAGAAAGTATTGAGAAAAAATATAATGATACCTTGTATAGACTAAAAAAAGCAAAAGAATTAGATCAAATTTATCCTCTAACAAAAGCATTTATAGGATTTTTAACATCAAGACTAGAAAGATTAAATAAAACGTTCATCTATCTTGAACAAGTACGAAAAGTTCTAAGGCAATTACCTTATTTTAAGCAAGATTATATAACAGTTGCAATTGCAGGTTTTCCTAATGTTGGTAAATCCACATTATTGAAAAAGATTACTACAGCTGATCCTGAAATTCAAGCTTATAGTTTCACAACAAAAGGTCTTAATCTTGGTTATTATAAGAATCTTCAGTTTGTTGATACTCCTGGTACTTTAAATAGATTAAAGATGAATAAGATTGAGAAAAAAGCAGATTTAATAATTAGAGAATTAGCTGATAAAATTATTTTTGTTGTTGATGCTACTTTAGCTTATGGTGATAAGAACAAAAAATTATATGATAATATCAAAAAATTAGGTAAACCAATGTTAATATATGTGAGTATGACTGATATTGTATCAGAAGAAAAAGTCAAGAAATTGTTTGGTGATGATAATATCATAACTGATCCAAAACAATTACTTTCAAAACTATAGCTTATAATATATAGAAAGCTTTTTAAAAAATAAAGTACTTATAAGTTCTATGCCCAAAAAAAAGGTGATAAAAGCAAAGAAGATGCTGAATGGTCTATTTAATATAGATTTTCATAAATTTTATTTCAAAGATGTTTTACAAGTAATTATTGGTGCATCAATCTTAGCTGTTCCTGTGGGGTTTACAGAAGAAACATGGACATTAGGAACTATTTTGCCGTTGCCTAATATTATTGGATTTATGGTATTATCTGTGTTTTTTATATCCACATTTACTTTTTATCATTATTTTAAGCACAAACCTAAATTAACTAAATCACATTGGTCAGAGTTCTGGAAAAGAGTATTTTTCACTTATGTTTTGGCATTTATTGTCGTAACAATCATACTTGTTCTTATTGACAAAGCACCATGGATTAAAGAACCTTTATTGGCATTCAAAAGGACTGTAATCGTTACATTTCCAGCATCTATGAGTGCAGCTGTAGCAGATACTTTAAAATAGAAATCTTTATAAAAAGACCATATTTTTATTAGATTCAAGATGATAGCAAGTATAGTTAGCTTTAGAAGATCAGTAAATCATACTTATGGTAATCAGATGATTCTGTTTATTGAAAATAGTAATAATAGAGAAAAAGCTGAAAAATTTGTTGGTAAAAAGCTCGAATACAAAACAGAATCAGGTAAAATAATAAAAGGCGAAGTTACTGCACCTCATGGTAATAGCGGTAATGTTTTAGCTAAGTTTGAAACTGGTATGCCTGGTCAATCCCTAGGAAAAACAGTTAATATTCTTTAATCTATATAATAAATTATTTAAACTCTTAGTTCTTTTTATTGGTTATGAAAAAACCTTATATTGAAGAAATAGAAATTAAATTAGTTAAGATTAGGCAGATGCCTAAGCACAATATTCATGAAGAACTAATTTGGTTTGCAAATTCATTAGGTCTAGTAAATAAAAGAGATAAAGATAAATCATGCTATAGGCTTTTTATTGAATTAGTAAAAGCTGCAAAAAATAAAGAGCTATTATCGAGTGATGATCTAGCTGCAAGACTAAATCTAACAAGAGCAACAGTAATACATCATCTAAAAAATTTAAACCGGATGGGTATTGTTAAACACATTGATGGTAGGTATATTCTTACATCTGATTCTTTAATTGAATTAATGCGAGATATAGATAATAATTATAGAAGAACAATGAAGCAGATCTATGCAATTGCAAAAGCAATTGATGATGAATTAGAACTTTAATTACTTTATAAGAGTAATAAAGATTTAAATACTATTTCTGAATAATATTGTTTTATGCAAAATAGAATGATAGCAATTTTAATGGGATGGTTTATTACAATTTATTTTACGGTAATAATCTTGAAACATACTCCTTATATGTATAATCTTTTGTTCTTGTTAATTTTATCTTTGGTATTTAATCTTTTTATGATAGATTATGGTGAGGATATGCCTATACCCAAGAAAAAAAAGAGAAAAAAATCAAAAAAAAGTAAAAAATAATTTCTTATTCATCACTGTGTTTTACTTCTTCTAAAATATCATCAACAAGGACCATTTCAAGTAATTTTTCATCATATTCGTCCCCTTTTTTATTAATGACACTAACAAACTCTCTTTTTCGTCTCTCTGTTACATCTTCGTCTTCAGCTTCGTCCGCAAATATTTCGTCTTTCATTTTCTATATACGAGGAAAAATATTTTTTTTATAAACTTTTTGTTATTCCTTTAGCGTAACTCAACTTTTATCTTATTTAGATTACGTTCATTAAGATTAAGTTTGTCTTCAACTTTTTTTAGTCTTGCATTCATCACTGCCTGATTCTTTACAATGCTTGACATTAATTCCAGTAATGTAACTTTGAGTTCACTCATATCTTTTTTCACATTACCAAATGATTTTTTCACAGATGTTTTGAAAGTCATTTTTATCACCTATTTTAGTCGAGAAATTGCGAATTTTTAAACTTATCTATGATAAAATGTCTATTTTAATTAATCTTAATTGCTTGTACAGGACATTGCACTTCACATATCTTACAGCCTATACATTTTTCAGGATATTTTACAAGAACTTTATTATTTTTTTCATCAAAAACATATACTTTAGCAGGACAAACAGAGATACATTTCTTGCATCGTATACATTTATTTTCGTCTATGTCTGGAATAGGCATTTTTTCTAAATGGTCTTTTCTTGAAAGGTTTTGGTGTTAATACTCCTACCTTTACTCTGATCTTTTCGATCTCTTCTTTTGTTATAATATATGGATTTTTTCGATTGTTTGGAGAAATATAATAAACATCAAAATATCTCATAGGCATTAATTTGTTCAATTTTGCTTTGATCTTATTTTGAAGATCTCCTGATAATAGATTTGTTACAAGAGCATCATAGTTATTTGCTTCAACAAAAGCCAGCATTTCTTTTAGAACAGCATATTGCAATTGTTTTATCTTTACAGATGTTGTTTTGTTATGAGTTACAAATAATGTCTTGATTCTTGCATCAACTTTGTTTTTTGTTTGCATAACAAATGATTGTGTTAATTTGTTCTTTTTTCTTCTTACTGTTTTTTTCAATGCCAAAGGACTAATTTCATAGCCTAATGTAACTGTGTGTGCGCATTGATTTTTAATTTCATTTATCTTAAATTTTATGATTGTACTTTGTTTTCTTATATCGTTAGTTAACAACATCAGATTAACCTTTAGCTTTCTTCCTAGTAAATTTTCAGGTTCAAAAACTAAGCTATGACCAATTTCTTTTTCGCCAAAATTAGCAGGACTAACAATACTTATCCATTTTTTCTTACCTTTTGGCTTTTTCTTTGCTGTTTTTCTAACCATAATTTTTGATGAAAATGTGTTTGATTTATAAAGCTTTTGTTTTATTATAATTAAAAACATATTTAAAATATATAGTCTGTAAACTATACAAGATGAAAAAAGAGGTTAACCTTAAACTTGCTGAAATATTTTATAGTATGGCTGATATTCTTGAGCTAGAAGATGTTGCATGGAAACCTCGAGCTTATCGTAGAGCTGCACAAACATTAGAAAAATTAGATTATTCTGTAACTAAATTGAAATCAATAAAAGAACTTGAAAAGCTTGATGGTATTGGCGAAGGAATTGCAAAAAAAATTCTGGAATATATTAAAACAGGTAAGGTAAAAGAATTTGAAAAACTCAAGAAAAAAGAACCTAAAGGAATAACCGAACTCTTAGAGATTCCAGGTATGGGTCCAAAAAAAGCTGAACTTTTTTTCAGAACACTAGGTATAAGATCATCATCTCAACTAAAAAAAGCAATAGCCTCTGGCAAACTAAAGGATTTGCCCTCAATAAAAGAAAAATCTTTGGAAAATATACAAAAAGGTATTGAACGTTATGAAAAAGGAATAGAAAGAAAACCATTGTCAAAAGTTTTACCGATTGCAAATAAGATTGTTAGTGAATTAAAGAAAAATAAAAATGTTCACCAAGTAATTATTGCAGGTTCAATAAGGAGAAAAGAAAAAACTATTCGGGATATTGATATTCTTGTAATTTTGAAAAACTATAATGACAAAAATGCAAAAGACTTAATGGATTATTTTTGTAAACTTAAGATTGTGGCTCAAGTTCTTAACAAAGGAACAACAAAAGCTTCTGTTATCATCAAAAAGTTTAATATGGAAGTTGATCTAAGATTAGTTGAAAAAGAATCTTATGGTTCAGCATTACTTTATTTTACTGGTAGTAAACAACACAATATTGAACTTAGAAAAATTGCAAAATCCAAAGGCATGAAATTATCAGAATATGGATTATTCAAAGGTAATGAAGTGATTGCAGGTCAAACAGAAAAAGAAATTTATTCTAAATTAGGACTGAAATATATTGACCCTACTAAGCGTTCAATAAAAAAATAAGCTTCTGAATCAAATAAAGTAAACACAAAACTATAATCACTAATTGACCTTGCCAAAACATAAGTGAAAAAAGATAAACTGCTATAATCATATCTATTAAACTTGCAATATCTTTTGAACTTATGAAGAATAATGAACCTTTGAAAAATAATAAGACCAAAGTAAAGATATAAAATCCTGTTAATGTGTTGAATAAAATATATATCAGAGTAGATATTATCACTAAAATATCAATCAATATTAACCCTATCATAATGTAATATAAAAACAAAACCTTTTTAAATATACCCTTTATCCTATGAAATTACATGAAGAGAAGTTCTAGAAGATGGAAAAAGAAAGGCCAAATGCGTTGGAAATGGCAACGTAAGAGACTTAGAAAAGAAAAGCGAAGAAGAAAGACTTTGGCTGGTAAGTAAACTTAATTATTCTTATCCTTAAACATATAATATCCATCAAGATAATAGCCTAATTTTTTGTAGTAATTTCTAACACCAATACCTGAAATAACAGCAATTTTCTTTGCGTTGAATTCATTAAATGCAATGTCTTCAGCAATTTCCATTAGTTTTTTACCAATGCCTTTGTGTTGTGATGATTTTTCAGATGCTTTACCAATATTTAATGCTCTTCCATAAACATGCAGTTCTCTTATACCAACAACATTATCTTTAAGATTTTCAATAAAAGGTTGAAATGGCTTTCTTAATCTCAAAAATCCAACTAATTTATCATTGTATTTTGCTGTGATAAAAACTTCTTTGCCTTTTGAAGCTTCATAATATAATTTACCATATACAATTTTATCTTGTTCAATTTTTTCGTTCTTGATTTCTTTGCATCTAATACATTTGCATTGCATATTATGTTCTTTCATATATTTATGTACATATTGTCTTATATTTGTAGATTTTATACCATCGATAATTTCAGTATGAGGAATATCTCTTTCAACACGCATTATTCTCACATATTCAGGTATATTATTTTTTATTTCTGAAATTAATTTTATTGCTTCATTTTCTTGTATTGGTTTGAACTTGTCTTGTTTCCATAAATCAAATAATTTTGTACCTTTAACAACTAACAGAGGATAAATTTTTAGTGCATCAGGTTTAAAATTATCATTATCAAAGAGATCTGCAAACATTTCTTTTTCTTTATCGTCTAATCCTAGCATCATATGATAACCAACTTTAAGAAAAGAATCTTTCATTAATCTTGTTGCATCAATAGAGTCCTTTACAGTATGTCCTCGATTAAGAAATTCTAAAATATTATCTTTTGTTGATTGTACTCCTAGTTCAACTCTTGTACCGCCTTGATTGAGCATGTTGATAATATGTTCTTGCATAGCATAATCTGGACGTGTTTCAATTGCAAGTGCAACACATCGTATGTTGGAATTTTCATTTTTCTTTTTTTCTTCATCTAAAGTTGAATTGTCTTTTAGTTCTAAGATTTTTTTCTTTATTCGTTCAATCCTTGCTTTATCTTTCATTTCAGACGGCATTTCAAAAAATGCTTGATATTTTTCAAAATTTAATTTGCCATCCTCAAAGAAATAATCAGAAAAATCATTCATTGCTTTGAAAGCATTCATAATAAAATTGTTTTGATATTCAATATCGTAACTTGGAAAAGTACCACCCATAATAATTAGCTCTATTTTATCAAAATTTTGTCCTATAGCAACATATTGTTCTAGTCTATTAAATACTTGAAGATAAGAATCATAATCATTTCTTATTGCTCTCATAGACGCAGGTTCATTACCTGTATAACTTTGTGGCACATCACCATATTCAGATTGTAATCCGCCAGGACAACAAATGCATTTACCATGCGGACATTTCAAAGGCTTTGTCATTATAGCAATAACAGAAACACCAGATATTGTTCGTGTGGGTTTGGTTATTAGCTTGATGCTTGTGTTCATAAATATCTCAATATCTGTTGGTAATCTGCTGATTTTATGCTTTCGTGATAATTTATGTTTTAAATCACGTACAAATTTCTTTTGTTTATCATAGCCTAAGCTACTAATTTCGTCTTTATATTGCTTTAATTCTGCATAAAATTCATCATATGACATAGAAATAACTCTTATTGTGATAGTTTATAAGACTTATCAAAAATAAAGAAAAGAACTAATGCTTAAGAAGCATTAGCACTCCAAAAACCTAGAATTGCAATCAATAATCCTGTAATAATTAGGTTATATTGACTTTGTTGTAAGCTTGTTACAAATCCTGAAACAACTAGATATACACCTAATAGTCCAGTTAACCAATCTTGCCAACTATTCATTAAAATCACCTCAAAATCATGTTTTTTTTATAAAAAGAACTGCTTATTTATATAGTTTAACAACCACAAATCAGTAAATACAGGTATTTTAAGCAAAACATTTATAATAATAAAATAAATTTAATACTTTGTTTTTAAATGGGCCTATAGCATAGTCAGGATAGTGCGGTCGGCTTCGGACCGATTGACCGGGGTTCGAATCCCTGTGGGCCCGTCAAATAATTTTCATAGGGTGATTTAATATGGCAAAGAAGAAAAAATCTGCAAAGAAAGAAAAAAAATACGCATCACATGTGGAAGAAAGAATGAAGAAGATCAAAACTTTGGAATCAAGTGAAGACACAGAGTATTGGAAAGAAAATGAAAAGAAGATTGAACGTTTTATGAAGTTTGGTAGAACTAAAACCAAATCTAAGATGTCAATCAAAGACGAAAAAAGACTAAAAAATAAATAAGGTGTTTTAGATCATGGCAAAGAATGATTTAGGTATTACTGTAAAAAAAGAAGACGATTTCACTGAATGGTTCACCCAACTAATGATAAAATCTGAACTGGCAGATTATAGTGTTGTTTCTGGTTGTGTTGTTTTTAGACCAGCTAGTTATGAATTATGGGAAAAAATTGTTCGTGAATGTGATGATAGATTCAAAAAAGCAGGAGTGAGAAATGCATATTTCCCATTGTTTATTCCAGAAAGTCTTTTTGTTAAGGAAGAAGAACATATTGAAGATTTTGCTCCGCTTGTTGCTTGGGTTACTCATGGTGGTAAATCTAAGCTAAATGAAAAACTTGCAGTAAGACCTACATCCGAAGCTATTATGTATGATTCTTATGCTAAATGGATAAGATCATGGAGAGATTTGCCATTACGATTAAATCAATGGAATAATGTTGTTAGATGGGAATTCAAACATCCCGTGCCTTTTTTCAGAACAAGAGAATTCTTATGGAATGAAGGTCATTCTGCATTTGCAACAGAAAAAGAAGCAATGCAAGAACGTGAAGAAATTCTAGCAATCTATGATGAAGTTTGTAGAGATTATATGGCATTGCCAGGTAAATTAGGACGAAAAACCGAAAAAGAAAAGTTTGCAGGTGCTGTATTTTCAGAAAAAATTCATTATTATCTGCAGAATGGTAAGGTTATTGAGGGTCCAGCATTTCACTATGATGGTACCAATTTTGCAGAAGCTTATGATATTAAGTTCAAAGATAAAAAAGGTAAGGATTCATTAGTGTATCAAAATACCTATGCAATCACAACAAGAATGTTAGGAACAATGCTAGCAATGCATTCTGATAATAATGGACTAGTAATCCCGCCTAAGTTAGCAATCAATAAAGTTGTTATAATTCCAATTTTGTTTGATAAAACAAAAGACAAAGTATTGAAAGAAGCAAACAAGTTAAAGGAACAATTAAAAGAATATGATGTTATATTAGATGATAGAGAAGACATCTCCACAGGCAGAAAGTTCAATGAATGGGAACTTAAGGGTATTCCATTAAGAATTGAAATTGGTCCAAAAGATATTGATAATAAGTCTGTTGTTATTGCAAAACGTAATGATAGTTCAAAGAAAACAATTAAATTAACTGATGTTAATAAACAAATACCTAAATTACTTGAAAAAATGCAGAAAGAGATGTTTGATAAGGTATCAAAACTATTTGACGAAAACATAGTTGAAGAAACTGATTTCAAGAAGATGAAAAAGTTAATCGCAAACAAAAAAGTTGTGATATCTCCAGTATGTAAAAATCCTGAATGTGAAGATTATATCAAAGCTGAAACAACTGGTGCAAAAACTCTTTTTGTTGATCCTGAGAAAAGATCAGTCAAAGGCAAGAAATGTATTTATTGTGGAAAAGGTGCAGATTATTATGTTTATATCGGCAAGACTTATTGAAAGGTGATTTAGATGACAGAACAAGAAGATTATGACAGATTAATGCAACAAAGAATAGAGAAATTGAATAAGATTAAAGAAAAAGGAATAAATCCGTATCCTTATAGATATACTCAAGACAAACATTCTGTTGATATACTAAAAAAATATGAAAATCTAAAAAAAGAAGATGCTTCGCCTGATTATTATAGGGTTGCTGGTAGAATCATGCTTTTAAGAAAATTAGGCAAAGTAGCATTTATTTCATTACAAGATCAAAAAGGTAGAATTCAATTAATGCTTAGATCAAATGTATTGAAGAATTACGATCTTCTAGATCTATTAGATGTTGGTGATATTATTGGTGCTTATGGTAATGTAATAAGAACACGAACAGGCGAACTTTCTATTAATGTAGAAGAACTTGATATCTTAACAAAATCAATAAGACCTTTGCCTGAAAAATATCATGGCCTAAAAGATCCTGAACTTAGATATAGGATGAGATATGTTGATCTTATTATGAATCCTGAGGTAAAAGATGTATTCATAAAAACATCAAAAATATATGATAGTTTTAGAAAAACATTAAACGAACAAAATTTTATAGAGATGCATACACCAATATTGCAACCAATCTATGGTGGTGCAAATGCAAGACCTTTTATTTCTCATCTTAATGTATTGGATATGGATGTTTATATGAGAATTTCAAATGAATTATATCTGAAAAGATTACTTGTTGGTGGATTTGAAAGAGTTTATGAATTTTCTCGTGATTTTAGAAATGAAGGTGTTGATAGAACACATAATCCTGAATTTACGCAAATTGAAATTTATCAAGCTTATGCAGACTATAATGATATGATGAGACTAACAGAACAATTAGTTTCACAAGCAGCAATTGATGTTACAGGCTCTTCAAAGGTTAAGTTTGGTGAGCATGATATTGATTTAACTCCGCCTTGGAGAAGAATATCTATGAAGGATGCAATAAAAGAATATGCTGATATTGATATTGATTCATTATCTCAAGAACAATTAATGGATCTTGTTGATCAACATGATTTAGAGATTGAGGGCAATCGTAATGAAGGTAAGATTGTTTCTGCATTATTTGAAAAATATTGTGAAGAAAAATTAATTCAACCTACATTTGTATTACAACATCCGATTGAAACAACACCATTGTGCAAACCAGATCCAACAAATCCTGAATATGTTGAAAGATTTGAAACTTTTGTTTCAGGCTTTGAACTAACAAATGCTTATTCAGAACTAAATGATCCTGTTTTACAAAGAAAATTACTTGAACAACAAGCAGAAGAACTAAGAACAGGTAGTGAAGAAGCACATCCAATGGATGAAGATTTTATAAGGGCAATTGAATTTGGTATGCCGCCTGCGGGTGGACTTGGTATTGGTATTGATAGATTAGCAATGTTATTGACAAATTCAAATTCAATAAGGGATGTAATTTTATTTCCTTTTATGAAACCTGAGTAAAATTTATAAATTTAAATTTATTATTTTTTAGTATTATAAAAAAGAGGTGTAATAATGAAATTTTTTGTGAGAGATATAGATATAAGTTCTGGAGGAGTTCCTGTTGCACTTATTAATTTTGAAGACGCAACAAAACTAGATATTCATGTTGGCGATCGTATTATTGTAAAAAAAGGTAAGCGAAAAGCGCATGTTGTTGTCGATATAGCAAGCTCAGAAAAGGTTATTGATCAAGGCGAAATAGGATTATTTGATGAAGTTCTTAAGTTATTACATGCTCAAGCTTATGATAAGATTGATGTTGAACTAGCTGATAAACCTAGTACAGTTCAATATATCAAAGATAAATTGCAAGGTTATGAATTAAATGATAAACAAATGGATGCAATCATTGCAGATGTTGTTCATCATAGATTGACTGATGTTGAACTTGCTTATTTTATTTCTGCATGCGAAGTTTATGGCATGTCTATGAAAGAAACTGTTAGCATAACAAAAGCGACAGTAAATAATAGTGATACATTAAAATTCAAGAATAAAATTATTGTTGATAAGCATTGTACCGGCGGTGTACCTGGAAATAGAACAACAATGATTCTGGTTCCAATGATGTTAGCAGCAGGCCTTACAATGCCTAAAACATCAAGTAGAGCAATCACAAGTCCTGCAGGTACAGCAGATACAATGGAAATATTATCGAAAGTAGAAATTAGTTTGCCTGAACTAACGAAAATTACACGAAAAATAGGCGGATTTATTGCCTGGGGAGGTTCAATGAATCTTGCTGCTGCTGATGATAAATTAATAAGGATAAGAAATCCCTTATCATTAGATCCTGAGGGTTTATTATTGTCTAGTATAATGGCAAAAAAAGCTGCTGTTGGTAGTACTCATGTAATTATTGATATACCTGTAGGCAAAGACATAAAAATTAAAACAAAAAAACAAGCAAATCACTTAAGAAATAAATTTATTGAACTAGGTAAAAAATTAGGTATCAAAGTTACAGTAATTGTAACAGATGGTTCTCAACCAATTGGTTATGGCATGGGTGCATCGCTTGAAGCAAGAGATTGTCTACAAGTTCTAAGAAATGAACCTGATGCACCTCAAGACTTGAGGAAAAAATCTATCTATCTTGCATCTAAAATAATAGATATGGTAAAAAAACATATCAAAGATCCAAGAGCAAAAAAATTAAGTTCAACAAAATATGCTGAAGAATTACTTGATTCAGGCAGAGCTTATGAAAAGATGAAAGAGATGATCATGGCTCAAGGCGGCAATCCAAATATTTTACCTGATGAAATTGAACTAGGTGAATATGCTTATCATTACAAAGCTAAGAAAAAAGGTAGGATTACATCAATTGACAATAAGATGATAAGTAAAATAGCAAGAACTTTAGGATCACCAGTTGATAAAGGTTCTGGACTTTTCTTAAAGGTAAAAAGAGGATATAGTGTGAAAAAAGGCGATACTATGTTTATTGCTTATGCATGCAATAAAGAAAAGATGAATTTTGCAAAAAAATTCTTTGACAAAGCAGTTAAGGTGAAATAATATGGAAGCATGGATTATTTATACTTTTATTGCGGTTATTTTTTGGACTATTGTTGAATTAATCGATAAATATGTTTTAGATTACGAGGTAAAAGATCCTATTATTGCAACAATTGTATGTGGTGTTGCTACATTTATAGTATTTCAGATTGCAGCATTGCGTTATGGTGATTTTTTTGGTATGTCTTTAAAAGTTATAGTTATTGCGATCTTTGCAGGTATTTTATATAATTTGTCAACGTGGTTTTATTATATTGGTATGCAAAAAGAAGATATGTCTACTTTTATCCCTTTACTTTCAATTGCTCCTTTATTTGTCTTACCTTTAGGTTTTATTTTCTTTGGTGAACGATTTACTTTGTCAACTTATTCAGGTATTTTTTTAACGATTGTAGGCGCAATATTAATTTCATACAAAAAAACAAGAAGTAAAGCAAGACTTACATCAGGATTATTTTTTGCAATATACATTGCTATAATCTATGCAGTTAGAGCTGTTGTGTTAAAATATATTACCACACTTGCGGATATATGGGCATTGATGTTTTGGATTGCTGTTGGAGGAATAATTGTATCTATTATTATGTATTTGTCATATCGTAAGAAAGTTCAAAAAACAATCTCAAAAAAAGGTTTTTCACATTTAATATTAAGTGGAATATTAACTGCTTTTGGTTTTTTTGCAGGCTTTTTCGCAGTTGCAAAAGGTTCAGTAACTTTGGTTACTGCGTTATTTAATATACAGCCAATGTTTGCATTTATTGCTGTGATTACAATAATAAAATCATATCCAAAGTTAATCAAAGAAAGAATGTCTAAGCACATTATGTTCAAGAAATTTATAGCAATAGTATTGATGATTATAGGAACAGTACTTATAATTTAATTGTTTTTTCTTTCTTTTTTTGCATTTCTTTTACAATAAAAGAGTTATTTTGCATTTCTGTTTTTCCTATAATAACAACATTAGGAATTGAATTTCTGCTTGCAAATGCTAAGGCTTTATTTAGCTTTCTTGTATTTAGTTCAAGGAATACCTTGCCTTTTTCTCTTAATTTTTGCGCAACTTTAATCGCAAACTCTTTTAGTTTTGTATTATCATCTTTTTCAGGAATGATTGTAACATAATAATCATAATCTCTTTTGTATTCTGGCATTAATTTTTTGTCTTTCATAAATAAACTTAAGACAACATCACCCATACCAAAGCCAACACCAGATATCTTTTCTCCACCAAAATCTTCGACTAAATTATCATATCGTCCGCCACCGGCAATTGCTCTGTACTTTAATGATTTATCAAAAACTTCAAAAACTGTTTTTGTATAATAATCAAATCCTCGTGTTATTGTTGGATCAAACTTAATATATTTCTTATAACCATAATTATCTAAATATTTGAATAATTGTTCTAGATCTGATGAATCTACACTTATCTTATTCTCTTTAACAAATTTCTTTAGTGATTTGATATTATCTAATTCCAAAAATTCTTTGATTGGTTTTGTTTTCTTTGTTAATTTTTTTAGTTCAGTATCAAATTCTTTTTGAGTAATCTTTAATTTTTTATCGATTAATCTAAAGATATCTTTTGTGTCTTTTACACCTAATTGCTCAAGAATTATGTTTAATAAAGTTCTATCACTTATTCTTACATAGAAATCTTTATTTGTGAATCCTAGCTTGAGCATAATATCAATACTAATTGCAATAACTTCCGCATCACTATACGTATCATCATTACCTAAACAATCAACATTTAATTGAAAGAATTCTCTTAATCTGCCTGATTGTGGTTGTTCATATCTATAACATCTAGGTATAGAAAACCATTTGATTGGTTTTGTTAGTGATTTTTGTTTTTCTGCAACCATTCTGGCTAATGTAGGTGTTAATTCTGGACGGATTGCTAATTTTCGTTTTGATTTATCAGTTAATGTATACATCTGTTCAGGGATTTCTGTTCCTGATTTTAATTGCCATAATTGTACTGGTTCTAATAAAGGACCATCCATTTCTTCATAGCCATATTTCTTACAGATAGAGCTCCAGCTATTGAAAATTGTTTTAATTTCTTGCATTAATTCAGGATAAAAATCCCTTGTTCCTTTTACTGGTTCTATCTTCATATTATATACTGAAATATATTTGTTATATAAAAAGGTTTTTATTAGTTGAATAATGATAAGAAAAAAACGCTGACGCCCGGATTTGAACCGGGATATCCCGGAGGAAACTGGATTTCAAGTCCAGCGCAGTACCAGATTGTGCCACGTCAGCATTATTAAATAAAACAAGTAGATCCTTTATAAAGTTAACTCTTATATATTAAGTTAATTTTATAAATAAACATTCGTATGTATTCTCTATGTTAGATAAATTAGGTAGTACATTAAGAAATACACTGGATAAGATTAAAGGCTCATTATTTGTTGATGAAACTCTGATCAATGCATTAGTAAAAGACATTCAAAGAGCTTTAATACAAAGCGATGTTAATGTTAAGCTAGTTCTAACTCTAAGTGAAAATATAAAAAGACGATTATTAAAAGAAAATATACCGCAAGGTCTAACAAAAAAAGAATATCTTGTTAAGGTTGTTTATGAAGAATTAACAAATCTATTAGGTAAAGGATTTACTGATATTGAAATTACAAAAAAACCATTCAAGATTATGCTTGTCGGTCTTTTTGGTAATGGTAAGACAACAACAACAGGTAAATTAGGTAAATATTTCAAGAAAAAAGGTCATAAAGTTGCATTAGTATCAACTGATACATGGAGACCTGCTGCTTTTGAACAATTAAAACAACTTGGTAGTCAAATCAATGCTGATGTTTTTGGTGAACCTAGCCTAGGTCATCCTGCGGAAATTTATCAAAAGTTTGAAAATGAATTAAATAATTATGATGTTATTATTATTGATACTGCTGGCCGTGATGCATTAAATGACGAACTTATCGAAGAATTAGATAGACAAAACAAAGTTGTTAATCCTGATGAAGTCCTTTTAGTTATGGCTGCAGATCTTGGTCAAACTGCACATAAACAAGCACAACAATTTGCAGACACTGTTAACATTACTGGTGTAATTATTACAAAATTAGAAGGTAGTGCAAAAGGCGGTGGTGCATTATCTGCATGTAGCGCAGCAAACGCGCCGGTTAAATTTATTGGTGTTGGTGAAAAAGTTGATGATCTTGAAAAATTCAATCCTGAAAGATTTGTTGGTAGATTATTAGGTATGGGTGATCTTGAAACACTACTTGAAAAGGTTAAAGAAAGTGTTGATCAAGAACAAGCTGAAGATATGCAAAAACGTATCTTATCAGGTAAGTTTAATTTACTCGACTTATATGAACAGATGAAATCCATGAAAAAAATGGGTTCATTTTCTAAATTAGTTGATATGATTCCGGGCATGGGTGGAGCAAAAATACCAAAGGATATGCTTAATGTTCAAGAAGAAAAATTCAAGAAATGGGAGCATGTTCTTAAGTCTTTTACACATGAAGAGCTTATGGATCCTGATATTATTTCTAATACTCGAGTTGAAAGAGTTGCTAAAGGTTCAGGTACTGATATTAAACTTGTACGAGAATTACTTAAGCAATATAAGATGGCAAGAAAAGCAACAAAGATGCTTAAGGGCAAACAAGGTAATATGAAATCCATGATGAAGAAGTTTGGAATGAATATGTAGTTATCATGTTAATCATAAAAACAAAACTAAAAGAGTTTCCTCAAAAAGGAATTGGATTGATTGCTGATCAAAATATCAAGAAAGGCGAAGCTATCTGGATTTATCATCCTATGATAGATATTACTATTAAAGAAAAAGATGTTCCTAAAGAAGCAAAAGACTTTTTTGAAACTTATGCTGTTGAAGAAAAAAAAGGCGAATATTTTTTGAATATTGATAATGCTAGATTTATGAATCATTCTGATAATCCTAATACAAAAAGTTTAGGACACCATAAAAATAATATTACTACTAGAAACATAAAAAAAGGTGAAGAATTAACAATAGATTATCGTGAAATTGATATTGATGGTGTTGATTTTGAAGATATGTAGTTTTTCTTAAGTAGTAACAATATTAAAAAACCTTTATAAATAAATATATATTAATTAAATCTATAATGGCAGAAGCTAAAAAAAAGCAGAATCTATCAGATGAACCTTTATCAGATTTACGTTTGAAAGTAATTGAAACTCTGGAAAAAGAAGACCTTAAAGAAAATAAGAAAAAAGAAAAAGCAGAACAGATTTCTGAAAGTGTAATTAAAGCAAATTATGATATTGAAAAATTTGAGATTGCAAAAGGTCAAGACATAAAAATACCTTATTTTAATCCTATAGGTCATTATAGAATGATATGGGAATCACCAACTTTAGCTTTGGAAGATGTTTATTTTTGGTTCATAAATCATTTTAGTCCTAATTCAAAAAAAATAGATAAACTACGAGATATTTTTTCTGCGTCACCACAATCATCATTTTTTGGCAGTTCTCAAACAAGATTAGGTGTAACACAACAAAAAGTAACAGAATATCTTGCTGCTGTTGGTAAGATGTCTAAAGATGCATTACAAATTCTAAGAGAACTTAGAGGAGTAAATGAAAGACTCGATTATTATGAAAAATCTGGAAAAAATGAAAAAGGTCTATGTAATGCACAAGAAATTGCTCTCAGAGATATCTGGGTTAATCTTGTTGAGGGTGGTGGAAAAAATCCTAATTCTGTTATTGGATTAGCTACACAAGTAGGTTTTTCAATATTGCCTAACCTTTTCTTTACTGTATGGGTAGAAAATGAAGATGAGATTGATAAGGTTGTTGATTCATTACAAGTAGGTAATAGAATCGTAAAAGATACTTTAAAGAAAAAGCTAGCACAATATGTTGTGTGGAAAAAACACACCTGGGTTGAACTAAAAAGAAGAAGAAAATTTAACACAGCCTATATTGAACAACAGATGTCTATTATTAAGCTTTATATCAATTGGATAAAACCTTATATTTATTATGCGAGAAAGATGCAGATGCGTTATCGAGATTTAGAAAGACCAGAACTAATAAGTTCGTTTGAAAATGCACTTGCAGAACTAGAATTATTAGTTACTGTAAAAGAAGAAGATGGTTATAAAGCATGTGTATTAATTACATTCAACTATATGTCAAAACCCGAACTATCTTATGTAACAGAATATCCTCATCGTGGACCTAGACATACAGGTCATGTTGAAATCAATGTAAGATCTTATGCATGGGATGAAGATGATGTTAATAGGTATAAGAAATTGCTTTCAAGGGAAGATGCAGAAGTAATGGGCTTTGTTGATGAATCTATTCAATCTGCATTGGAACAACTAACTAAATTTACTGAAGATGTAATCAAAGAAGCAAAACGTGACTTTGTTGAGTCTGATGAAGATGAAAAAGTTGAAGAAGATGATGAAGAAAATGATAAAACTCCAAAGAAAAAAGAAAAAGTTTCAATCATTGCTGAACTTGCTGAGTTTGTTTCTGATCCATTATCTATTTTTGAAAATAAAGCTGCAAAAAAGAAATCTAAACTAGATGATGCTAAAAAATCAATGGGTGATGCAGCAGATGCTTCAGCATGGTTATGTTATAAATTATTCAAGAAAGGACATAGGATGTTAGCATGGTAAATTATGTTGATCGTGGTTATTATAACACTATGGACAGGGAATATAGTTCTAATGTTGGTGAAAGGATTGCACCTCAAGATATAGCTGAATCTATTTCTTTTATTGATGCTGATTTTATGGGTAAATTAAAAGCTTCAATATTTAGAGGTGCTTCAAAAGGCGAATTAGTTTTTTGGGCGCAAGGTAAATCATCACAACAACCTGCGCCAGAAACAATATCTAAAGAAGAAAGGCAAGCAATACGAGATATGGCTTTAGTAAATGAAATGAAACTAACAACTCATGCAACTGTTGCTGTTACAGGTGTAGCAGGTCTAGGAAAAGAAGGCTTTAGTGAAGCAACAAGAAAAGAGTCTGTTACTGAAATCAAAAGAGCCATTGACTTTGCAGCAGATGCTACAACAGGCGGTGCGGTTGTATTTCATACTGGTGAATTTCCACGAACTGTAAAAGAAGTAAAAGAAAGATATCCTTTTTCAGGAAGAGAACTAAAAGAAGACGAAACTGAACTTGGTGCAATAAGAAGGCTAATTGATAAAAGACAAGGTAAGGTAATTGAT
>Ga0272442_10003261_pt1 | contig 22885 bp, 17 predicted proteins | sample SSMForm2O_FD_200262 | JGI IMG/M metagenome (GOLD analysis project Ga0272442, IMG submission 200262) | Marine sediment archaeal communities from Little Sippewissett salt marsh, Falmouth, MA, United States - SSM-Form-2O | ecosystem: Environmental > Aquatic > Marine > Wetlands > Sediment ...
TCACTGCTGTCTTCCGATGTAAATCAACGCCAATATGCCACATGAAGGCCTCCTTTGCCGGGTGATGGGTTTTTACCAACTCTCATTCTACCCGACGGGACCCTTCATGTGGCGGTTATACTAACACAATACGGGTTTTTCTATCGCAAGTTCTTTGCTCATAAGTGGTTAGGTGCTCCCTGGGTTTTCTTCCTTTCTTTCCCGGTCTGTCGCCTTTGCGAAATTCCATACCTGCATTATAACATATAAGTGTCGTGCAGGCATAACAGAAAGTGGAAAGTTGAGTGTAGAGCAGCAGGGGAGTTCTGTAAGACAGCATAACAGAACAGTTGAGCAATCGATAATGGAGCAATTGAAGAATAGAAAGGAGCGTTATCTCGTCGGGGAGAAGATGAATTCGCCTTTGGGGTTGATGTAGCCGAAGCCATCGATGGTCTCGATGCGGGCGAGGCCGCCGGAAAAGCTATAGGCCCGCTTGTATTCCGGCTTGATTGCATAGCTCCCGTTCTTGCCGATATACCCCCATTTCCCGCTGATTTGCACGCAGGCAAGACCTTCCGAGAACCCGTAGGCATCGTCGAATTTGCGGGGGATGACCATCCTGCCCTTGACACTCACATACCCCCATTTGCCGCCGTTCTCGACGCGCGCAAGACTTTCCTGAAAGCGCATCGCGGAATTGAACTGTGGTTTTATGACAAATTCACCTTTTTTATTGATGTATCCCCAGAGCTTATCGCTGCTGACTGCAGCGAGGCCATCGGAAAAAGCGAGAGCAGCATCGTAGACGGGTTTTATGACGACATTGCCATCTTTGTCAATGAATCCGACCTTATCGCCGATTCGGACGAGCGCGAGACTGTCCATGAAGGGCAGGGCATACTCGTATTGAAATTTGATAATGGTTTGCCCTTCTTTGTTTATATAGCCGTATTTCCCATCTTTGGCAACCGGTGCGAGTCCTTCGGAGAAATCGCGTGCGCTATCGTATGATGGCTTGATAGCTATCTTGCCTTCTTTATCTATAAATCCCCATTTGTTATCTATCAATACTCGCGCAAGTCCTTCGGAATAGCGCCATGCCTGGACGTACTGCGGTTCGATTGCGATACTGCCGGAAGCGTTGATAAAACCCCATTTGTCGTTAATGCAGACTCTTGCCCTTCCATCGTTGAAGAACGCCGCCGCCTGGTACTTTGGTTCAATAATGAGCTTGCCAGATTTATTTATGTATCCGTATTTGCCTTCTTTAATAATTGGGAAAAGTTCATTTTGATTGTCTTGCCGGGAACTGTTGTTCTTGTCGGCTTTCGATGTTGAATCAAAAGCAATCTTATCAGGATTTATAGTTTTTATTTCATCGCTTTTATCAGCGATGGTCGAGGAATCATCGCAACCTGTATTCAATAGCAGAAATGAGATAAATAATAGATGTTTTATATTCAATACTTCTCCGAAATAAAAACGTCATGAAAAATATATCGCGTCATATGCAAGAAAAGCAAGGTGATTAGGTTCTGGGAGGGAGCTTTTTTTCGTAAAGCCGGTACCTGCGGTAGAGGTGGGCGCCGAACATCTCGAGCGTGCGGTTCATCATGTCGTTGTCCTCGAGCATCCAACCCATCTCGCCCTCGGAAAAACCGAGCTTTTTCCCGATATTGTATGTATCCACGTAGAAGACGGCGTCAATGCCGCGCTTCCGGAATTCCTTGATTACGCCCATGATGATTATGCGAACGCGTTTGATTTTCCTGAACCCGAGAAGGAACTTGAGCCAACCAAACGGGAAGAGCCGGCCGTTCATCTTGATGAGAAGCTCGTTTATGTTCGGTATGGCGACCGAGATTCCTGCAGGCTTGCCGTCCACTTCCGCGATAAGGACGAGGTCGGGGATTGCGATTTTTTTGAGGTCGGCCGCAAGGTGGTCGAGCTCGGCATCCGTCATCGGGACGAAGCCCCAGTTAAGCTCCCACGCCGAATTATAGACTTCCTTGATGATTTTCAGCTCGCGGTCCATGTTCTTCATGTCGAGCGGGCGTATTTTAACGCCAGTCTTTCTTTTGGCTATTTCCGCGACCCTTATCGCCTTGTCGGCGGCATCGACCGTCTTGTCCATGAAGAAAGCATAAAGGTCTTTGACCTTGGCGTAACCGGCGGCTTTTGTCAGGTCGTGATAATATTCGGGATTGTAAGGCATCATGACGGTAGGCGGTTTGTTATATCCTTCGAGCAGAAAGCCCCAGTCGTCGTTGGACGACGGGTTCGCAGGCCCGCGGATGGCATTCATGCCTTTCGCTGCAAGCCATTCTTCCGCCGCGTTGTAAAGAGCGCTTGAGACTCCTTTGTCATCTATCGATTCGAAGAAACCGAAGAAGCCTGTTTTCTCATTATGAAATTCGTTGTGCCTGTGATTCAATATCGCTGCAATTCTTCCGACAGGTTGTTTCCCCTTGAAAGCCATGAAAAAAGCAGCATCGGCGTGTTCCCAGAAAGGATTTTTTTTGGGAGAAAGCAGCTTGAGCATTTCGCCTATAAGTGGCGGCACCCAAGCCGGGTCGTTTTTATAGATATGCCACGGGAACTTGACAAAAGCTTTCATATCGGCAGGTTTCTCTGCCTTGCGAATTGTAATTTCGGCTTCTGTCATTGTAAACAGTTTCAGATAAGGCCGAACTGCCTGCCCAGCTTCTCGAAGATTTCAAGCACGGTATCGAGCTGTTTTTCGGTATGCGTTGTCATGTAGCTCGTGCGTACCATTGTTTCGTCTTCGGGCGTAGCGGGCGGAACTATCGGCGTTGCGAATACGCCGTTTTCAAGCAGCAACTTGCAGAACATGAACGACGTTTCCATTTCGCCCATAAAAACCGGGACAATCGGTGAAATGCCATCGGGAACTTTGAAACCGAGTTTTCGGAAACCAGTACGCATTTTACTGGCGTTTGCACGCAGTTTATCGCGCCTTTCAGGCTCCGACTTGATAATTTTAAGCGCGGCAATAGCGGCAGCCGCGTTTGCCGGCGGTATGGATGCCGAGAAGATTAGGGCGCGGGAGTGATGCTTGATATAATCAATCACATCCGACTCGGAAACGACGAATCCACCGAGAGAGGCCAACGACTTGGAAAAAGTTCCCATTATGAGGTCTATTTCATCGTGCAGCCCGAAATGCTCCGCTGTTCCGCGGCCGTATTCTCCGAGCACCCCGATGCCGTGGGCGTCGTCGACCATTACCTTGGTGTCGTATTTTTCCTTGAACTTGATTATTTCCGGTATTTTGCTTACATCTCCGCTCATTGAAAAGATGCCATCGACGACAATCAGCTTGCCGCCGCGAGTCTCGTCATCCTTCAGTATTTCTTCCAGATGTTCCATGTCGTTATGGCGGTATTTCTTCATATCGGCGAAAGAAAGCCTGCTGGCATCGTAAATGCTCGCATGGTTCTCTCTATCGCAGAATATGGTGTCGCCTTTGAGCATAAGCGGGACAATAGCACCCTGGTTCGTCTGGAATCCCGTCGAGAAAACGAGAGCGGATTCTTTTTTCATAAAGTCTGCAAGCTGCTCTTCGAGCTCGACATGCAGGGTGAGCGTCCCATTAAGATAGCGCGACCCTGAGCAGGTTGTCCCGTACCTCTCTATAGCCTTTATGGCAGCTTCATTTACTCTCGGGTCGGCCGATATGCCGAGGTAATTGTTCGAGCCGGTCATTATGACTCTTTTACCTTCGATAATTACTTCCGGCCCGTGGTTTTCCTCGATTACCTTGAAGTAAGGGTAGATTCCCTGTTGAATCGCGTTTTTTGCGCGTTCATAGCTGTAGCATTTGTCGAAAAGCGAACTCAACGATGTTTCCTCCAGTATGGATACAGGCCTGATGACAGGTTATGGGCAGGCAGGATAGCGTATAAGAGGCTTTCAGTCAACAATTAAATTCAAATTGTAATGGAAGGCCGGCGTTTTCTCTGATAAATTCAGTAAATCATATTGAGGTTTGACTATGAATGCTGTCGTCACTGGAGCGAGTGGATTTGTTGGCGGATTTCTTTGCCAGCACCTTGTGGAACGTGGTTGGAACGTTACCGCAATGGTACGAAAAACATCCAAACTCCGGTGGTTGGAAGGCATTAAGCTCGAAAAAGCATTCTCCGATATCTGCCTGTCCGAGACACTTGTAAACGCCGTAGATGGAACAGACGTGGTCTTTCATGTCGCCGGGCTTGTAAAGTCCGATTCCCGTTCTGACTTCATGAAAATAAATTTCGAAGGCACCATGAACCTCGTGAACGCCTGCCTGCAAGCGGGCAAACCGCCTCGCAGGTTCGTTTTTATCAGCAGCCAGGCTGCCGCGGGGCCGAGTCCTGGGCCTGAAGGAATTGACGAAAACTTCCAACCCCGGCCGGTATCCGCTTATGGAGAGTCCAAGCTGGCGGCTGAAAAGTGGCTTGCCGGGGTAAAGGGCATCGAGATTGCGGTAGTGCGCCCTTCTGCGGTTTACGGGCCGCGTGACCCTGAAACGCTTAATTTTTTCAAGATTGTGTCGAAGCTGCGGATACGCCCGCTTATCGGCGACGGCTCGATGCTCGTCTCAATGATTGATGTCAGGGACCTCATCGAAGGCATCAGGCTCGCCGGCGAAATTAAAGAGGCCGCAGGAGGAACTTATTTTCTCTCTTCACCGCAACCATATTCGATTGCGGAAGTTATGAAAGCGGTTTCCGTCTCACTCGGTAAGACTTCATTGAAATTGCCGGTAAGCAGGTTGCTCCTTTCGGCGGGAGCGGAGATAAGCCAGTTCATAGCCCAGTTCGTAAAGGGCGGCGCAGCATTGTCGCACCTTAAAGTTGCGGAACTCTCACAGAAATACTGGGTTGTCAGGACTGAACGCGCGAGCAAAGAACTTGGCTTCAGCGCTTCGACCTCGCTTGGCGAAGGTCTTGAAACGGCCGCACGATGGTATATTGACAATGGTTGGATATAGAACCGTTTAGCTGGTTAGAAACAAATTATGAGCGGAACCGCGGATTACGCAAAGGGGCGCAGAGTAACGTTATGCGGGATGCTCTGCAATATTCTTCTGAGCGCCTTCAAGATAGCTGCGGGCATAATAGGCTCCAGCCAGGCTATAATCGCAGATGGCATACACTCTCTCTCCGACCTTGCTTCGGACATCGTGGTGCTGCTGGGCCTCAAAGTATCATCAATGCCAAGCGACGGAACTCATCACTATGGGCATGCGAAGTTCGAAAGCCTTTCAACATTTGTCGTCGGAATACTTCTCTTGCTTGCATCCGTTTATATCGGATACGAAGCCTTTGTAGGAATTTCGGAACATCACCATATGTCTCCGGGCTGGCTGCCTATCATTGCCGCCGGTGTGTCGATTATTCTAAAGGAAATGCTTTACCAGTGGACAAGGGCTGTGGGCGACAGGATAAACAGTTCTTCTCTCGTTGCGAACGCATGGCACCATCGAACGGACGCCTTTACTTCCGTCGCCGTTTTTGCGGGCCTGGGCATTGCCAAGATTTATCCTTCGCTTGAAATTCTGGACCATATAATTGCAATCGTTGTGGCCGTCTTTATCCTGAGGATTGCAGTTTTGATTATCTACGAGGATGCACGCGATTTGCTTGATGCAGCCCCTTCGGCCGAAATAATGGACAGAATCTGCCGTTCGATTCTCTCGGTCGAAGGCGTGCGTTCCCTGCACCAGTGCCGGGCTAAGCGGGTTCAGGGCAAGATATTCATTGATGTTCATGTCCAGGTGTCCGGAGAATTGACTGTCAAGGAAAGCCACCGCATAACCGGCGCAGTCAAGGAAAAGGTTGGAATGGAAGTTGACGACGTGAACGAAATTCTCGTTCATATCGAGCCTTATGAAATTACGGAAGAAAATTCGGATAAGAGTTAATCTTTTCTGCGAGGAGGGGCGGCACGTGAAACCAGCATCATTAGCTGTTTTGTTTTTCTGCCTTATTCTGCATACCGAAGCGTGGGCGGGACTCGGGCATCCTCTTTCGGATGATTCTCTTCGTTCCGGCGAACCAAACGTTTTGCTTAAAAGGATAGAAGATGCCGATGTCATAAGAATCGCTGCCGAAACGGCTGGCAAGGAAAGAATTCATGCAGTACTCGAAAGACTGCCGGATGGAGAACTCGTTTTGCTGGCGGAAAATCTCGACAAAACAGTTTCTGGCGGTTTTGCAATGACCATCGGCGAGGCCATAGGGCAGATGCTTTTGCTCACTTTTGCGCTCGGGTTGCTGATTATTCTTCTCTTTGCATTCGGACTTGTGGCGCTTTTCGCAGGCGGCGTCGCCGCCAGCACATCGGGCGGAGCACCGATGGGAAGTGCGCAGTACGAGGAGCAGAGAAAGAAACTCGAAGACACTAAAAAGCTAAAGCAGTCCGATAATCAGCAGAAGTAAATATGATATTGGAATAAAAACAACGCAAGCGGCCTTGAAAGCCGCTTGCGTTTTCTTTCAGTTATTTTTTTTAACCTGTCGAAAGCTCCATGAGGAACTCTGCGTTCGACTTGGTTTTTCTCATTTTCGAGACGAGAAGCTCCATAACCTCTACGGGGTTTTGTATTTCGCTCAGAGCTTTTCTCATTACCCATACGCGTTTTAGCTCGTCCGGGTGAAGCAGAAGTTCCTCGCGTCTCGTGCCAGACCGTGAAATGTCAATGGCCGGCCATGTGCGCCTGTCCGCGAGCCTCCTGTCGAGGTGAAGCTCCATGTTGCCGGTGCCCTTGAATTCCTCGAAAATGACCTCGTCCATCTTTGAGCCGGTTTCGATTAGGGCGGTGGCCATGATTGTGAGCGAACCGCCTTCTTCTATGTTTCTGGCCGCACCGAAGAAGCGCTTCGGGCCGCGAAGAGCCTGCGAATCGATACCGCCTGTAAGAATGCGCCCGGAATGCGGCGCCTCGGTATTGTGAGCGCGTCCCAGCCTCGTAATCGAATCGAGTAAAATGACAACGTCGCGCCCGTACTCGGCAAGGCTTTTGGCTTTCTCAAGCGCCATGTTCGACACCTGTATATGGCGCGAGGCCGGTTCGTCGAATGTCGAGGAAATAACCTCCGAAGCGTTGACAGAGCGTGCCATCATGGTCACTTCCTCGGGACGCTCGTCGATTAAAAGTACGATAAGATATACTTCCGGATGGTTCGTCGCTATGGCATTTGCCAGTTTCTGTAGAAGAACGGTTTTGCCCGTTCTGGGGGATGCGACGATAAGCCCGCGCTGCCCCTTCCCGATGGGGGTGATGAGGTCTACGATTCTCATTTCGATTTCATTGGGCGCGTATTCGAGCCGGAGCCTTTCTTCGGGGAAAAGCGGCGTCAAGTCCTCGAAAACGACCGAACGCGAAAGCACGTCGGGATCTTCGAAGTTTATAGCTTCGACTCTCAGAAGCGCAAAGTAGCGTTCGTTATCCTTCGGGGGCCTTATCTGGCCGCTTACCGTGCAGCCCGTTCGCAGCCCGAATCTGCGAATCTGCGAAGGCGAGACATATATGTCGTCAGCGCAGGGCAGGTAGTTGTATTGCGGGCTTCTAAGGAAGCCGAATCCATCCGGCAGAATCTCCAGAACTCCTTCGCCGAACATCAGCCCGTTCTGTTTTACGCGTTCCTTGAGAATCTTGAATATCATTTCCTGCTTTTTCAGGCCGCTGCATTCCTGTATTCCTTCTTTCTTCGCGGTTTCCTGCAGTTCCTTCATCGTCATCTTCTGAAGCTGGGTTATGTGAACCTCCGACCTCTTTATTTCCTCGTACTTGTCATGCTGTCCTCCATTTTTCGAGGATGATTTCGGAGTTTTCTCGGCTTCGCTTTCCTTCACTTTTTCTTCCACGGGTTTTCTCCCTCCGGGCTTGGGCGTCACGGTTTTCAACTGGTTATAGATTTTATTCAAATGGCTGTCGAGTTTGTCGAGGCCGTTTTTGTTAGGCACGACAAAATCTGCTTTCTTTTTCTTTTTGTCAGGAGCGTCCTGGAAGTTTTCCCTCCGCTCAAGCTCGTCCTTGGTCCAGCCGCGCTCTTCTTCCGTGCGGCTGAGTCTCGTTTCGAGGTCCGTATCAACAAAGAGGGTCGCGTTGCATATTTTTTCCAGCCCCGCCTCGAAAAGGAGAGGCGCGTCTATCACCACGACCTCCTTTTCGGATTTTCCTTTCTTGGCCAGCGATTTCTCGAGCTTGTTTACCTGAGAAAGGATTTCATCCTTGATTCGAGGATGCGTTATCTTGTTGAGCTTGTCTATGTTCTTCTTCGACTCGAACGCCGCGTGCGCAAGGTAAGTCCTGTATACGTTGCCCTTGCCGTCGAGCACCGATTCTCCGAACTCCTCGATTATCTCATCCTTTACCTTTCTGTCTCCGAGCAGCGTCGAGGCTATCTTGTCCGCGTCAATCAGCACGGCTCCCATTGAAGACAGCTTTTGCGCCACGGTGGATTTCCCGCTGCCGATACCCCCTGTTATTCCCAATACCACCAGAGGCTTGTCACTCTTCTTCATCTCTCATTTCCTTTCAATCAGATGTGTCCGGTCTTCACAATTAATCATCGAAAGCTGTCCTAAAGCCTATTGTGACGACCTTTTTGTCCGGTTCGCTCCAATATCTGTTAGCCGACCTCAAAATATCGGCGGAATTGACCCAGCAACCGCCCCTGATAACCCTTGTGCCTGTGTTGGTGTCGCACAACGGGTCTGCCGCATGGCCGGGGTCGTTATAAAAATCGTTCTTGTAGAAGTCCAGGCACCATTCCCAGACGTTTCCGGCCATATCCATGGTGCCAAAGAGGCTTGCGCCAGCGCTGAACATGTCGACCGGCGTGGTCCCCTTGTTGTTGCTCATGAAATTGCAGAGCTGGTCGCTTGGCGGACTCTCGCCCCAAGGATAAGTTTGACCTTTCGCACCTCGCGCCGCCTTTTCCCATTCCGCTTCCGTAGGCAGTCTCTTGCCGCACCATTCGCAGTATGCGAGCGCATCATCGTAAGTTACGAGCACGACCGGGTGTTTTTCCTTGCCTGAAGGGAAGTTTTTGGAGACGGGGTCCCAGTTGTAGGGTTCCGCCCATTTCGCGTTGACGTATGGAACCCTGTGACCCGTCGCTATGACGAAACGCTTATATTCACCGTTTGTTACCGGATGCTTGGCGATATGGTATGTTTTTAGCGTTACCTCGTGTGTTGGCTCTTCGTCGGGGTCGCCGTTTTCCGAGCCCATAGTAAACGCTCCGCCCGGTATCTTTATCATATTATCGTGCTTGTCCGCCATTTTTCCAGCAGACTCGATGTCTCTGCGGGTCGCGGGGACATCCTTCCACTTGAGAGCTTCTTCGTATTCCTCGTATGCCTTTCGCCATTCTCCCCGTTGTTCGAATTGCTTTGCGGAAGCAACATGTTTGTTGTAGTTTTCTTCGATGTTTTTATCTTTAGAAGCTTTTGCTTCTTCAAGTGCGGTGGTGGCGAGTTTTGCCGTAGCAGTATATGGGTATTTATCAAGCACTTCCTGGAATGACGTTATGGCTGTGGGGTAATCTTCACGGGCGATGGCGTCCTGTCCGCTTTGATATATTTCCTTTGCATCCTTGATATCCCTCGATATGCTCTCGGCTGCCTGCCTCGCATCATCGGAGAAATCCCAGTTTCCAGAGGCAACTTTTTCGAAAAGGGCCAGAGCTTCTTCGGGTTTGTTGTCCTGCCGCAGTTCCATTGCCCGGGAGTAATCCGATTCCGCCTCTTTTTTGGCTTTCTCGGCGGTCCATTCTTTCTGGAGGTCCTTTGCATTTGCGACTTTTCTGGAATCAGAAAAATCTTTTATAAGTTTTTCGATATTCTGAAGCGCTGCGGCGATATTGCCGGCATCGTGCTCCTTCTTGGCCGAATCGAGCAGTTTCGCGGCGCTTGCTTCCAAGGTTGCTATTCCTCTCAAGTCTTGCGCATCCTTTGCAATCTTGGTTTTGGAATACTTGGCATCGAACTCGTCGAGCAGTTTGAAGCATTCGTCATAATTTTCCACATCCAGCATGCCCTGGGCTTTTGCGTAAAGTTTATTTGATTCCCTGTCTATTCTTTTTTGTTCCTGCCAGAAAGACCATCCCGCGTATGCGCCCGCAGCCACCAGGGCGAGGATGATTACCAGCACCACGTATTTCTTGATGCTTTTTTTCGGCTTCATAACCTTATACTTAGTCGAAGCGGGTTTCTTGGCTTTGAACTGCCTGACGGCCGTTTCACCTTTCACTTCGGCTGCGCGGATAAGGTCTTCCTGCTTCACCTCCATTGTTTCTGCCATCTGCTCGATTTGCTCCATGCTGTCGACATGTTCCATCTGTTCAGCTTTTTTATAGAGCTTGTCGAGAATCTGGTCCATGTCATCGGAGAATACGGGCAGACCGCGTTCGTCCCTGTCAGCCACCTTGCTGACGACGACTTTTTTCCCGCACTTCGGGCAGTCGACGTCGATTCCCTCAAAAAGCTCTTCGATTTTGAAGAGATGTCCGCAGTGGCTGCAGCCGGCGATTATCTTGGCCATCTTGTTCCTCCTGGTTGTACTTCCGCCGCCTTTACTTGGCTTCGAGCCAGTTGCTTCCTGTTCCCATATTGACTTTTATAGGTACCGAAAGAGGTATTGCGCCAATCATTTCTTTCATGACAAGCTCCGCCAGCCTTTCGGATGAACCGCTTTCGACGTCGAAAACCAGCTCGTCGTGTATTTGGAGAAGCATGAGCGCGTCCATTTCTTTGTCTTTTAATCTCGAATGGATTCTTATCATCGCCATCTTTATCATGTCGGCTGCCGAGCCCTGAAGGATGGTATTCATTGCGAAGCGTCGTGCCTGCGACTGCACCTGGCTGCTTGACGAGTCGATGCCGGGAATGTAGCGCCTCCTATTGAATATCGTCGTAACGTACCCGTTTCTCTGGGCATCGCCCACCGCGCTATCCATGAATTCGCGGAGACCGGGATATTTCGCATGATAGGATTCTATGAATGACTTGGCCTCGTTAAAAGGCATTCTAAGCTGCCTCGACAGGTTAAGTGGCCCCTGTCCGTAAATCGTCGCGAAGTTCACGGTTTTGGCCACCGAACGCTGCTTCGAAGTAACTTGCTTGATATCCGTACCGAAAACTTCGGCGGCGACCGAGGCATGGATGTCTTCGTCATTCTCGAACGCTGCAACGAGTTTTATGTCTTTCGAATAATGAGCGAGAAGCCTTAATTCTATCTGGGAATAATCCGCCGTGAGTATTTTGCGGGATGAATCACGCGGGACGAACGCCCGCCTTATGCGTCTTCCCATCTCTTCGCGAATGGGTATGTTTTGAAGGTTGGGCTCGGAACTCGACAGTCGCCCGGTGGCGGTTGCCGTCTGATTGAAGCTTGTATGAATCCTTCCCGTCTTTTTGGATACCATGCGGGGCAGGGCGTCGACGTAGGTATTTTTCAGCTTGGCGAGAGACCGGTATTCGACGATAAGCGCTGGAATCTTATGTTCCGCGGCAAGCTCTTCGAGTACCTCGTGGCTCGTGGATGGCATGCCCGTCGAGGTTTTCTTTTTCGATGGCAGACCGAGGCGGCCAAAAAGCAACTCAGAAAGCTGTTTCGGACTGTCGAGGTTAAATTCGCTTTCCGAGAGATCGAAAATCTTACTTTTTATCTCATTAATCTTTTCATCGAGTTCGGTCGAAAACTTCGCCAGGAAATCCGTATCGACTGTTACGCCGTTTTTCTCCATTTCAACGAGAACGGGGATTAGAGGCGCCTCGACTTCGCCGAGAAGCTTGTCGAGCTCCATTTTCACGAGCCTCGGTTCGAGTGCCACTCGAAGTCTGAGAGTAACGTCCGCATCCTCGCAGGCGTATTCCGACACCCTCTCTATATCAATCTTGTCGATTGTCGTCTGGTTGCGCCCCTTGCCGATAAGCTCTTCTATGGGAATATTCTTTCTGCCAAGAAATTCCAGCGAGAGATTGTCCAGCGAGTACCCGCGACCCGTTGGATTGAGGAGATACGCCCCTATCATGGTATCGAAATCAACGCCCCGGACTTCGACGCCTTCATATGAAAGCACTATAATGTCGTATTTGATATTGTGTCCGGTTTTAAGGATATCCGGGGATTCGAGCACTTCGCGAAGAGCGCCGAGCACTTCGCTTTTGTCAAGGATATCCACGCCTTCCGGGGCTTTTACAGGCACATAGAACGCCTCGTTTTCTTTCCATGAAAACGAAATGCCGGCCAACTCGGCCTCATGCGGATTTTCGCTCGTCGTTTCCGTATCGATGCTAATACGCTCCTGCATGCGTAGTTCGGAGGCGAGCTTGTTCAGTTCTTCTGTCGTGTTTACAAGAACATAGGATGCGTTTTTATCTTTCTTTTTATCGATAATATTTGATAGAAACCTTCTGAAACCGTGTTCCTGAAATATATTCACGAGCCTCATGGTGTCGGGCTCGGATATCTCGACTTTTTCCATGCTGAAATCTATCGGCGCGTCGCGTCTGATTATCGCGAGTTCCTTGCTCAATTTGGCGTTTTCCCAGTTATTCTCGAGCTTGGTTCGTACCGATTTTTTCTCAACGTTATCAAGTTGTTCGTATATTTCCTCGATTGTCTTGAATTTCTGCACGAGCTGCGACGCCGTTTTTTTGCCTATTCCGGCAACTCCGGGGATGTTGTCCGAGGAATCGCCCATGAGAGCGAGATAGTCCGGCAGCGTATCTGGCTCGAAACCGAAATCCTCCTTGAATTCTTCGATGCCGTACAACGAGCCGTCTTTCGTATCATATATGCGGACTTTCGGGCCGATTAGTTGTTTGAGGTCCTTGTCACGGGTTATTAAATAGGTGTCCACGTCTATGTCTTTCACATTCTCAACAATCGTGCCGATGATGTCGTCCGCCTCGAAGCCCGCGCTCGAAAATACCGGAATCTGGTACGCCTCGGCGATTTCCTGCACCACGGGGACCTGCTGCCTGAGTTCGTCCGGCATGGGCTTGCGCGTAGCCTTGTATTTCTCGTAGGTCTTATGCCTGAAGCTCGGTTCCTTCCGGTCGAATGTTATCGCGATATAGTCGGGGGCTTCCTTTTCCATGATTCTCAGCATCATGTTTATAAACCCGAAAATCGCGTTAGTCGGCTCGCCCTTCGGTCCAGTCATATTGCGAATCGCGTGGAACGCCTGGTAAAGGTACGAGTAACCGTCAATGACGAACAGCTTTTTCGCCAAGATTTATCTCCGTCCGGGAAGGCCTGTTTTTTTCATTTGGGTCTGCTTTTCAAAAGCTCGAATGCTATTCTCGCACACCATCGCGCCGTTTCCTGCAGATTTACGAAAGCCTATAGAGTGCTGGCTGATTGTGCACGTGATTAGGTTTCCACCAGGTAATGAATGCTTAATACAACAGCTGAAACGGACTTGACCAACGAAACAATCATGTCCTTACTGTTAATATTAAACATGCATATCTCATTGTCAAGTATTATTTTGCTTAATTCCCGATTAATATTTCAACCCCTTTGCTTCATGATGCCTGCCCTTTATTTTTTTCTTGACATCTTTGCATTTCCTCCATACAATTCGCAACACTTTGAAATCAATCTGCGTCTATAGTACCGGACAGCCGGTCGCAGCCTCGGGAGGAGTCTTAATATGGCCATGGACAGAAAGACCTCGCTGCTGTTGATACCTCTTATTATCGCGATTATCGCAGTCATAGGTCTGATTGCCGCGATTGTCTACATGAACTCCGACATGGAGAAGATGATTGAGGAGGTAGATCTCGCCCAGCGCGAAGCGGACAGGGCGAAGGAAATCAGGGCCTCTGTCGAGCTTGAAAAGGGTAAGCTCGCCAAGTTTATCACCGGCACAGCCGACGCCGACCCGTCGCTGCTTCGCACGCAGTACCTCACGCGAAGGAACCAGAGCCTCGAGGAATATCTCGGCGAGAGCGAAAGAAGGGAATACAACTACCTCACCGAGCTCTATAACAGAATTTTCAACGACCGGGTCCGCGCAATCCAGAAAGCCATGCAGGCGGAGCGCGAGACCGAGGTCGCGCACGAGGACACTCGCAAACAGGTTGCCGTCAACAAGACGATCAAGGAAGAGAAAGAAGGCGAAATCAACAAGCTTCGCAGCGATATCCGCGAGGTGGAAACCCAGAAAAGCAACATCGAGCAGCAGGCAAAAGCGACGCAGGCAAGACAGCAGGCGCAGATTGAGCAGGAGCGCACGGAGAAGCAGGAACTCGAGAAGAAGCTCAATATTGAAATCGCAGCTCTTCGCTCCGAAATCTCCGAGAAGCGCCGCCGCATTCAGGAGCTTATCAAGAAAAAGCCCAAGACTATCATGTGGGTCGACCCCGACGGCGAAGTCGTTCTTTCGGACAACAAGCTCGGGCACTGCTGGGTCAACCTCGGCAGGCGTGACGGACTTCGCGTCGGCGGAATCTTCGAAGTCTTCCGCTATATCAAGGGCGGACGAAGAAAGGCCAAGGGAAGAATCGAAATCAAGAAGGTTCAGGACAACCTGAGCCAGGCCGCCATTATCGAGTCGCTCGACCCCAAGGACGACCCGATTGTCAAGGGCGACCATATTATAAGCCCGTTCTTCGACAAGCTTGAAACCAAGGAATTCGTCTTCGCTGGCGAGTTGACGAACCCGATTTACTCCAAGCGCGAAGTTATTAAAATGATTGAGGAAATGGGCGCAAGCGTCTCGCGCGAGCTTTCCGTGACGACAGATTTCCTCGTCGCTGGAAAGGGCGCGGAAGAGACCGAAGAGTATGCACGGGCCATAGACCTCGGCATTACGGTCCTTCTCGAATCGGAACTTTTCAATTATTTAGGCAAGTAACTCGAAACTTGCGTAGTTTTGAATCGTCTAATAATACGGGAAGCTTAACAACAGGCGGAACCATTGCTCCGCCTGTTTTCACAAAAATTTATTTCGGAGCTGAGCAATGAAAAAGGCGATATCCGTTGTCCTCTTGATCGCCGCGGTTGCGCTCGGCGCAAAGCACGGACACTACACCTACCTGCGCTCCAACGGCTACATCGAAAAGGGCGTGGGGTTCTGGGCCTACTTTGCGGGCGATTACGAAATAAAAGACCCGAAACTCGTCGATGCCGGAGATGATTCGAATGATAGGAAACCATTCGAAGAGCCCAAACCATCGGAAGGCGAGCCCGCTCCTCCGCGAAGGATTGTCGAGGAGACTACCAAACCTCACGTCGAAGAGACCAGGCCGCCTGAGCAGGTCGTCGACCCTTCTCTGGTCGCCGCATATATAAAGGAAGGCCGCGAGCTATACGTAGCAAGCGACTACAAGGAAGCGGGGAAGAAATTTTCCGAGGCGGCGGGCGTTCTTGAAAAGGCGCTCAAGAAAAACTCGCCCCAGTACGTGGAGGCGAGCAGGTATGCCGGGCGTTGCAGGGTCTTCGAGGCCCTGGTAAACAACATCCCCTTTCTCGAACTCAGCGATGGGCGCAACTTGTCGCAGATAGAGCTCGAAAGCGGGAAGACTATAATAGCCCGCGTCGTCAAGGATGATGGAGACAGCGTCAGCATTCAACAGAACGACGGCATCGAAGCCACGCTCTCATACGACCAGATAGACGAGATAAAGCCGCTTCCTCCCGATGACTACAGAAACAATCTGGTAAAAGCATATCGCGACCGCCTCTCGAAGGTGGATGCGAAGTCCTATTTCGACGTATTCGGAGTCGCCCTTTTCGCAATCCAGAACCGTCTTAAAAATGAGATTAGCAACGTCCTTGAGCAGACCTTTATGCTGCCAGGCTCCGAACTCGTTCTTCAGACCTTCTACACCGGCGACGATGCCGACCAGCTTATAGTCGCGCTCCTCGAGTCTTTCGACAAGAAACAGGAAGCGGAGAGCTACCGAAACAAGATAACTCTTGCCCAGGCGCCGCCGGAGCCGGACCCCGTCCCGATGCCGGACCCCGACCCCATCGACCCCGGGCCCGGACCTGAGCGCATAGATCCCGGCCCGCCGCCTGCGGAACCTGTCGCACGGCCGACTGAGCGTTCCACCGCGCCTCCCGGTTCGACAAAGGCGAAGCTTGACGAAGCGGGCCAATATTTCGCGGCAGGACAAAGATTCGCCAATTACGCCACAAGGAACGTATCCAAGCGAAACTTCTACGGCAAGAAAGCCCATGAAGAGCTTGGAAAGGCAAGGGACATCCTGAACATCCTGCAGGACCAGAATCCCGGCGACATGGAAATCGAAAACATGCTCCAGCAGGTCTCCGACCTTCTGCATTTCGTAATACATAACCTCGTGGGAACAAACTAAACGGAAAGACAGGCCGGAATATGAAGATTGTAAAATGGCGTGATATGCCCTCGGCACCGGTCGATGTCGAAGGTGCGAAAAATACTTCAATCCGCGTGGTTTTAGGCCCCAACGTCGCGGCGCCGAACTTTATCCTGCGAGTTTTTGACATCGGCCCCGGCGGTACCACTCCGTTCCATTCGCACGAATGGGAACATGAAATGTACGTTCTCTCAGGGCAGGGCGCCTGTGTGACCGAGGACGGCGAAACTCCGCTCGTGCCTGATGACGCCGTATTCATGCCGGGAGGCCAGAAACATTGCTTCAAGAATACCGGCGATGAAATGCTGCGCGTAATCTGCCTGATACCTGCCTCCGGCCAATGGGGTTAGTTTTTATGCGCTCCCGATTGAAACGGGGATGGTTTTGAGCGATATTGTTGAAATAATCCTCTGGACATCGCTTGCAGGGCTCGCCATGCCTTTTGGCGCATTAATCGCACGGTTCGAGCACATCCAGCCGCGCTGGCTCGAAGAGGAATTACGGCATGCCGTCATCGCGTTCGGGGGAGGAGTTCTGCTCTGCGCGGTTGCTCTCGTACTCGTTCCTGAAGGCGTTCGCGGCCTCTCGCCTTTTCTCGTCATAGTCGCCATGATGTCGGGCGGGGGAGTTTTCCTTTTTCTCGACGAGTTTCTCAATCGCCATAAAACGCCCGCATCTCAACTCGTCGCGATGCTTTCGGATTTTATCCCGGAGGCCATGGCGCTTGGCGCGACTTTCGCTGCGGAGCGCTCGATTGGCCTTCTTCTCGCACTTCTCATAGCCTCGCAGAACCTGCCGGAGGGATTCAACTCCTACCGCGAACTTGTTGCGGGCGGCCGGATTTCAAAGGCGAAAATCATAATCGGGTTCCTGCTCCTGGCGGTGGCCGGGCCTCTTGCAGGCATTGCGGGCTGGCTATTTCTTTCGAGCCATCCCGATGCGCTTCACTTCATCATGCTTTTTGCGGCGGGTGGCATTCTCTATCTCATGTTCCAGGACATAGCTCCGCAGGCGAAGCTCGAGCGCAGATGGGCGCCCGCTCTCGGCGCAGTCGCAGGCTTCCTCTTTGGCCTAATCGGACAGATGCTTATCGTGGGATAGCAGGCTTGAAGTTGCATCTTTATTCTTAAATATCCCTATTCTTTAGTATTGATATTGTTCCTCTAAGGTTTCAATTTGACACTTCTTCATGATAAAATATAATCACATCCTTGGCTTTAAGGAGATGGAATGGGCGAAAGGCATAAGACGAGGCAGGTTTATATCGGAAGCGTAGCCGTCGGCGGCGGCGCATCCATCTCTATCCAGTCCATGACGAAAACTCCCACAACCGATGTGGATATGACGGTCGCCCAGATAGAACGTCTTGCCGAAGCGGGCTGCGAGATAATAAGAATCGCAGTCCCCACAAAAGAAGCTGCCAAAGCGCTTGCCGAAATCGTAAAGGCATCCCCGCTTCCGGTCGTGGCCGATGTCCATTTCACCGGCGACCTCGCGCTTCGCGCAATCGACGCAGGCGTACAGAAAATCCGCATAAATCCCGGAAACATGAAGAACAGAGAATCCCTCGCGCGGGTTGCGAAGGATGCTATTGAAGCGAAAATCCCCGTTCGAGTCGGCGTAAACTCAGGCTCCGTTCTCGCGGGAGACAAAATCGAAGGCGACGAGGTAGAACTGCTTGCTCGAACCGCAATCGAAGGTGCGAATTTCTTTCGGGAGCAGGGGCTTGAAGATGTCGTGATAAGCGCCAAAAGCTCGAGCGTTCGTTCCACCGTCGAGGCCTACAGGCTGATTGCAGAACAGACTGACTATCCGCTTCACGTAGGCGTCACGGCCGCAGGGCCTGCGGAATGCGCGGCGATTCGCTCCTCAATCGGAATAGGCGCCTTGCTTCTCGACGGAATCGGCGATACAATAAGAGTATCGGTAACCGGAGACCCCGTAAGAGAGGTCGCCATTGCAAGGGAGATTCTCGACTCCCTCGACATTCGCCGGTTCGGGCCGCGAATAATATCCTGCCCGACATGCGGACGGTGCGAGGTTGACCTCGCGTCGCTGGCGAACGAAGTCAGAGAGGCGCTTTCGAAACGCACGGAGCCGCTTACCGTTGCAGTCATGGGATGCATAGTGAACGGGCCGGGCGAGGCGCGTGAAGCCGATGTCGGGGCCGCTTTCAGCGGGTCCGAGGCGTGGCTTTTCAAAAAAGGCGTCAAGGTCAGGAAAGTTGCAAGGGGAGAAGTGGTTCGCGAGCTTCTCAAAGAGATGGGGGAGTAAAAAGGTGGGGCAGGAAACCTCGGAAGTTTTTTACGACTTCGACCTTTTAATCCGTTCGAGCAGCATGAACCTTTTTTCGGTTTCACTTGTCGCCGAAAATGGCAAAAAGGTTGCCGAAGGAGTATTCCAGCATTTCGAGAGCCTCAAGGACATGCCTGCGGCCCTCGGGAAAGCCAGGACTTCCGACCCGGCAGATGTCCCGAATATGTACGACAAGCTCAAGGATTTCGGGGAGAGGCTTTACGAAGCGCTTATCGCGGGCAAAATCGGAAGGGAAGTCGGCCGCCTCAAAGACGTAGGCGGGCAGGTCGCCCTGAGATTCAGAATAGAGCCGCATGAACTTCAGCAAGTGCCATGGGAATCTCTCTATGACGGCTCGGAGTTCGTCGCCGCCTCAAGGAACGTCGTCATCTCGCGTATCCCGCTCGGAACCCAGAAGTCCGACAAGCCGGTGCTGAAAACCACGCCGAACGTCGCGTGCATTTTCGTAAGGCCGTTCCTCGAAGAATACGGCGACGAGAAACGATGGGAATCGCGCATGCGCGGGCTCAATGGCATCTTCGAGGAAGTCTCGAATTCCGGCGCGTACAATATTGAAATGCGCGAAGTTACCACTCTCGATGACATAAGGTCGATGCTTGCGGATGACAAGTACGAAATAATTCATATATTCTCTCAGTGCGAGGACCAGCGCGTACTTCTCGCCGAGGGAGAGCTTATAAGCGCCTCGGCTCTTACCGCGGAACTCAGCAGCCTCATCAACCTGAGGTTCGCGGTGCTCACCTCGGTATTCGGCCGCAACCTTGCGCTCGGAGAAATGGGGCGAGACCTCGTGCTGGCCAAGGTGCCCGGGGTGCTGGTTATGCCGCTTGAAATGGGGCAGAAGCAGGAAAAGGCATTCCTGACGACGCTATATCAGTCGGTCGCGACCGGCAGAAGGCTTGACTATTCCGTCTCGTTCGCGCGAAGGGCGGTGCTCGATATCGGAGAAACCAGGGCCGATTTCATGATACCCTTTTTCCTGATGTCAATGGCCCAGCCGTTCAACCCGCCCGCTCCTTCGGCAAAGACGGCAGAGACGAAAAGCGCAGACATCGGCACGGTCAGGGCACGACTTCTCGATATCATATCGAAAGAGCAGGGCGCTGCCAAGGCGCTTGCGCACGCAACTCTCGCGCTTCTCCAGCAGAACGAAGGCGAATACGACCTCGCGCTCGAGAACTACAGGCTTGCAGTCCCGATTTTCGAGAAAGAGGGCGACAAAGGCAACCTCGCAACCGCATTTAACAATATCGCCACCATTTTAATGGAACGCGCGGAATTCGAGAATGCGGTCGAGCCGCTGACAAAATGCATCTCTTTGAGGAAGGAATTCGGCCAGGCCGAGGAGGCGGTAATTGCCTCGAAAAAACTTGGTTACTCGTATCAGAAGCTCGGTAAACTCTCCGAGTCGGTCGACAGCTACCGTGATGCGTTCGACCTTGCCCTGAAGCTCGATGACAAAACAGGCGTCTGCGATGCATACTTCGATCTCGGCACTTCGCTTCATAAAATGGGCGAACTCGAACAGGCTGCGGAGATACTCGGGAAAAGCGTTGAAAAGGCGAAGGAACTCGACGACAAAACAAGAATAACGGACGCGCTTGAATATCTCGGCGCGGTCCATTTCGACTTCGAGGACTACTCGAAAGCAAAAGAAGCTTACGAGCAGTGCCGCGACATTCGCATGAATGACCCGGACAAGGAGGCCGCTGCAATGACGCTGAGCAACCTCGGCAACGTGGAGCTGAGGCTCGACAACGCCGAAGAGGCGCGCAAGCTCTACCAGCAGGCCGTGGAAATGCATCTCAAGTACAGTTCGAGGACCGGATTCGCTTCGTCGCTTCACAACCTCGCACGCGCACAGTACAAGCTCGGCGAACATCTCGAAGCAGTATGTTCGGCGCTGAAGGCGAAGAATACGGCGGTCGAAGGCTCGATTGGCGATGTCGAACATCTAAGCAGCGAGCTTCTCGAACAAATCAAGGTGGAAGTCGGAAATGAAAAATACGACGGCCTGCTGAAGCAGGCGCAGGAAAAAATGGCATGAGAGGTGAATAGTGGCCATCGACGAAAATAACGACGAATCATGGAAGGAACAAGCGAAGAAGGAAAAAGAGTTGCTCGATGAGAAGCTCAAGGCGGAGCATGAGAAAAAGACCCAGCTCCCGCCGCGTCCGACGTTTGCGCAGTTCCTGACGGGCTTGGCTGCCCAGGCTTTCATGGCTCTGGGCGAGGCCGAGAACCCGATAACCAAGAAGAAAGAGGTCAGCCTTCCGGAAGCCAAGTACCTGATAGATATTATCGAGCTTCTCGAGGAAAAGACGAAAGGTAACCTGAGTGAGCAGGAAAGCGTTGCTTTCGAGCAGCTCCTCACGGACTTGCGACTCAGGTTCGTCACGGCGTCCGAAAAATCAAAGAGCTGACACGCTTTCAGTCGAAGTTCGATTCGAAGTAGTCGCGCGTGATATAAACGTCGTGCGGCTTGCTCTCGATTACGCCGCTTCCGGTTATTCTTATAAATCGCGCTCTCGTTCGCAGTTCTTCTATCGTCGGAGTCCCGCAGTAGCCCATGCCCGATTTCAGGCCGCCCATTAGCTGGTAGACGAGATTCGAAAGTGGCCCCTTCACGGGAACTCTGCCCTCTACGCCTTCTGGCACGAGTTTCGAAAGCTCGGTTACGTCGTCTTGCCCGTATCGCGACTTCGACCCTTCTATCATTGCGCCGAGTGAGCCCATTCCACGATAGGTTTTGAAGCGTCTGCCCTGGAATATCACGATTTCGCCGGGGCTTTCGTCCACGCCCGCAAAGAGGCTGCCAATCATAACGGCGTGCGCCCCGGCCGCAATCGCCTTTGTTACGTCGCCGGAGTATCGTATTCCACCGTCCGCGATAACGGTCACGCCGGATTTCCCCGCCTCTTTCGCGCAATCGTAGACTGCGGTGAGCTGAGGCACGCCGACTCCCGCCACCAGCCGGGTCGTGCAAATCGACCCCGGCCCGATTCCGACCTTTATCGCGTCTGCGCCGGCCTTGACGAGGTCCTTCGTCGCCTCGGCAGTCGCAACGTTGCCGGCAATTACCTGTATGTCGAACTTCTTTTTGATTTCCTTGACAGTATCCACGACCCGCATCGAATGCCCGTGCGCCGTATCCACCACGATTACGTCGACGCCCGCGTCGATAAGCGCCTCTACCCGACCGAGCTCGTGTGGGCTAACTGCTGCGCCAGCGCGAAGGCTGCCGCGCTCGTCGCGCGCGGCGCTGGGGAACTGCTCCATCTTATCTATGTCTTTTATCGTTATCAGGCCCTGCAGCACGCCGCTTTCGTCAACCAGCAGAAGCTTTTCGACCTTGTTGGCGTGAAGTTTCTGGCGGGCGGTTTCAAGCGTCGTATTAGGCGGGGCGGTGACGAGATTGGTCCTTGTCATGACCTTATTTACCTTCAACGCAAGGTCGTCCTGGAACTTCAGGTCGCGCCTCGTGAGAATGCCCACCAGCCTGTCGCCCTCCTCGACTATAGGCAGCCCGGATATGTTGTTGTCCCTCATTATGTCCTTGGCCATGCCTATGGTAGCGTCCGGGGCAAGCGTCACCGGGTCGAATATGATTCCATGCTCGCTTCTCTTGACACGTTCGACCTCGCGCGCCTGTTCCTCGACTGACATGTTCTTATGAATCACGCCGAGGCCGCCTTCCTGAGCCATCGCGGTCGCAAGTCTGCTCTCCGTCACGGTATCCATGGCCGCGCTCAGGACGGGGATATTGAGCCCTATCTTGCCGGTGAGTCGCGTGCTTATATTAGCGTCTTTCGGGATAATCTCCGACTTGTCAGGCAGCAGCAGAACGTCGTCGAAAGTGATTCCCTCGGCTACAATCTTGTCTTTCATTATTTCTCTCCAGCCAACTTGCCGGTTGCTTCCGTCGCCTCTTTTTGAAATTTACCAAGTATACATCCAATATCAGTCTTGTCAACTGTATTGAAAATTTGTATCTCTTCCGGCTTTTCAATCAAGGCTGAATTGCAATATGAGCTTTCTTTCTCCGGGCAATGCGTTTGTAAATTTAAGTCACTCGTCGAATTTTCATTGATTCGACGAGATGCCGGGGTGCGGACTTTTTTAATCGTCGGTGCGAAAGGCTCTTGTATTTTTAAGTCCTTATTCTGCAACGACTTACGACGAGTTTTTACACCGCGACGACTTTTTGATAAGTCGT
>Ga0272442_10003262_pt1 | contig 22873 bp, 17 predicted proteins | sample SSMForm2O_FD_200262 | JGI IMG/M metagenome (GOLD analysis project Ga0272442, IMG submission 200262) | Marine sediment archaeal communities from Little Sippewissett salt marsh, Falmouth, MA, United States - SSM-Form-2O | ecosystem: Environmental > Aquatic > Marine > Wetlands > Sediment ...
ATCTGGCCCGTGCGGCAGATGATCCTGGCGGCCGACGACTACGCCGCCATGCTCCAGGCGCTGGACGCCACCGAGGACGCCAAGGAGAAAAAGGCCATCGAGAAAGAGCACGCCACCGCCAGGAAGCAGTTCGAGGGCGCTCTCAAGAAGCTGCTGCCTCTCCAACGGACCGATTTCGAGGGCATCTTCACCGCCATGGCGGGCCTTCCGGTCACGATTCGTCTGCTCGATCCGCCGCTGCATGAGTTCCTGCCCCAGGACAAGCAGGCGCAGGCCGAGATGGCCAGGCGTCTGGGCGTCAAGCCGGCGGTGGTGAAGGCCAAGGTGGACCAGTTGCACGAGTTCAACCCGATGCTCGGCCATCGCGGCTGCCGTCTGGCGGTGACGTATCCGGCGATCGCACGCATGCAGGGCCGGGCCATCATCGAAGCGGCCCTCAACGTCAAGAAGAAGGGCAAGGTCGTGCTGCCCGAGATTATGATTCCGCTCATCGGCGCCGTCTCCGAGCTCAAGTACGTCAAGGACGCGATCGTCGACGAGATCAACACGGTCTTCAAAGAGAAGAAGGCCAAGATCAAGTACCTGGTCGGCACGATGATCGAGGTGCCGCGGGCAGCCCTGACGGCCGATGAGGTCGCCACGGAGGCCCAGTTCTTCAGCTTCGGGACCAACGACCTGACGCAGATGACGATGGGCTTCTCGCGCGACGACGCCGGCAAGTTCCTCGGCGAGTACGTCGCCAAGGGCATCTACGACGCCGATCCGTTCCAGCAGCTCGATCAGACCGGCGTCGGCAAGCTGGTCGAGATGGGCACCAAGCTCGGTCGCAAGACCCGCAAGAACCTCAAGGTGGGCATCTGCGGCGAGCACGGCGGCGAGCCCAGCAGTATCGACTTCTGCCACCGCGTCGGGATGAATTACGTGTCCTGCTCGCCGTTCCGCGTGCCGATCGCCCGGCTGGCGGCGGCCCAGGCGGCGGTCAGAAACAAGTAACTTTCTGTTGACAAAAACTGTAGGCACCGTAGAATATCAAGGTGCGTCGAGACCCCTCGGCGCACCTTGTTCTTTGGCCGAGACCCGGCCATTCGCGGTGAAAGTAGCTCAGTTGGTTAGAGCACTGGATTGTGGATCCAGGGGTCGGGGGTTCGAGTCCCCTCTTTCACCCTTAACATACCTGGCGAGAAAGGAACGTGCGAAACCTGTGATTCTGGGTCGAGCAAGAAAACGATGTGCGCTTTAGCAAGCGCCATATGAATTGGCATGAGGGCCGGGTGGTTGCACAATCGTCCGGCTCTCTTCTTTTGGCGGAAAGGAGATTGCCGTGGGAAGCTCGAAGTGCGAATATTGTTTCGCAGATATCAAGGAAAATGCACGGAAGTGCCCAGCATGTGGTGAACCTCAAAAGAGATGGCCATTTGGCCGGTTCCTGGGACGTGGTCTTCCTGTTCTATCTGTACTCATCTCCATGGCTATCCCACTCCTCTCAATAGGATGGGCGATCTACGAATCCTATGCTGCGCAGAATGCACAACAACGCGCAGAGCGAGCGACTTTCCGGCAGGTCGCCGCGGAACAAGCGGTCACCGAGCTTGTTCAGAAACTTCCCGCGCAGACCAAACAAGAGATGTTGGAAGATCTTCGCTCCGAACCTGAGATTACGTTTCGCCCCATGGAGGGGCAGTTAAGAACGGTTCCGGAGAATTTGGCCATCCAGAAGAAGACCCTTCTCTATCAGGCACTCAGGGATTCAGATTGAGCCCCCGGATTCGTGCGGAAACAGCCTTGCCTGCCGGCACTTGTCATCGTGCCAACATCAGGCCAATGGTGTCGAAGGCGTCTCATAGACAATCAGTAGTGAACGCCCAGTTCGCGGTTTAGAGTCGGCGCGTCGCCAGCGAAGTCCGTCAGCGCGGTATACAGCGCCTTGCCTACTGCGGCTTCACCGCGCGGTTGTAGATGCGGACGTCGTCGATCAGGCCGGTGAAGAAGCTGGTGGGCGTCATGGTCTTGCCGCAGCCGATGACCAGTTTCCCGGCAGAACCAGTCAATGCATCTTCTATCTCTTCCGCCACCAGAACGCCATCCACATAGAGCAGGCACGCGGAGCCGTCCCAGGTGAAGCCCACGCGGTGCCAATTGCCATCCGCAATCATGGTGTCCGAGCAGAGGTACGTTGCATCTGGCCTGACGCTCAACTCGGTCATCAGTCTGCCTTGCAGAACATCGATGAGCAGCCAGTTAACGCCCCCCTGCTGTGAGATGACCCCTTGGCCGGGAGCCCCACCCTTGACCCAGACCAAGACACTGAACGGACCAGCGCCCGGGTCAACGGCAGAGTCAGCCACAACGAAGGTCATCCCGTTGAACTCCAGCGCGCCGTCGACGACACCGCCGGTAGGCTGCCACAGCGGAATACCCATCACCGTGGCATCGTGGTCGCCCTCACTGTCGTGCGCGATCATTCCCTCTGCTTCGTCGAGCTTCCAGTAGGCAACCAGACCGGGATCGCCGCCTTCCTTCGTCTGCCCGGAGACGGTGCAGTCGATCAACGTGGGATCGCGACCATGCCAGAATTCAATGGCAACGCCATCGGGGCTCTCCAGGACACAATCTTGTAGCATTGGTGCTGCATCGCGGCAAGAGACAGCGACCCTCTCGCCCTGAATCGTCAGGCCGGCCAGCATGCAGCCTGCACTCTCCGGCCCGGAGAAGGTCACGGTCGGGGCGTCATCCAGCCCCCCGATGATGGTGCCGGCAACCATCACGGGATCGTTGGGATCCAGTGATCTGACTGCCACGGATTTCCCGGTAAACGTGATGTTTTCCTCGTAGATTCCAGCGCCCAACAGGATCACATCGTTCGGTTCGGCGTCCAGAATGGCATGGCCGATGAGACCGTATCTCTTGCCCGTCCGAGCATTCTCAACCGAAGGTAGTGGCAGACTTGCCAGATCCAGACGGATTGGGTCGGCATAGATGGTCGACCCATGCTGGTCGCGAACGCGAATCGTCCACCAGGTTTCTTCCCACGGTAGACCTTCTATGACATCCAGTGGCGGGGTCGGCGTATCGGAGATTATTTCGTACTGTGCGACACGGTGAGGTTCGGGTCCAAGCAGGAGCTCGTAGCCGACCGCATTCTCACTCTCGTGACAGGTCAGGACCGCTCCCTCCACATCCTGCAGAGTATCGGCCGGATCAAGCCAGGCCGCGAGCGTCACCGGTTCAGGCAGTCGCCCGGGGTGGTTGGTCTCATCGTAGAAGTCCATGTAGCCGGAAGAGGCATTGCCGTACCATGTGAACTTGTATGTCTCCACACCTGGCGTATATGCAAGCTGCAAGTTCTTCCCCGGCCCAACGACAGACCAGTATGCCCCGCCAACCAGGCCGTGGTTGAATTCCTGCAAATCTGGATTTGCCAGCGAGTTACGGTAGAGATTACGGCCAAGAGGATGGGTGCTATCGCCACCACTTACGTCAAACCACACGTTCAACACATTAGACCGAAAGCCATGGTCCATCTTCACGCCATAAGTCCCCGGCAGACTGCACGCATAGCTGTCGATCCAGCACTGCTCGCCATCTACGGCGCTGCCGAGGAATTGCTCGATGCTCGCTTGATAGTCTTCCCGACAATATCCGAGTGCATCCAAAAAAGTGACGCGATTGACCGCATACCTGGCGTCTGCGTATGTCAGGTTCAACCGTATTCCCACGTCTATGGCGGGCTGTCCGCCTGTGCTATAGCCCGAAGTCTGAATGGCTTCTCTGTAATCCGGTGCCATGCTTGAAAGATATACAATGAGCATGTCACCATATCGATAATAGGTCCGCAGGTCGGCGGCGCCTGGGTCCGGTGCATAAGAGGGGAAGTTTATCACGTTTACCTTCTCATTCCAGGCTGAATCGTTCCAGGACCCGCTGCCGGTCACACAATCCCCTCCGCCGAAGTAGACGAATGTAGGTTTCTTCGGGTCGAATGACCCACTTGCAAGCTGGAGGTTGCTCACACCGAAATCAGGTACTATTATCACACTGGTTGTATCAACACTGGTTGCCTGGGCGGCATCGGTCACCGTCAGTTCGAAGGTACAAATCTGGACCTCATCGGTCTGGACAAAGCCGCTGACTGTGGGCTTGACCGTATTTGCGCCGGCGATTACCACCGACTGGCCAGAGACTTGTCTCCATGTATAACCAAGCGATCCCGACAGGTCCGGATCGTAGGAGCCACTTCCATCAAGGTGTACTGGATCCGTGGCGGCGTATCTTGGCGGGCCAGCATCTGCAACCGGTGCCTCGTTTCCGGCGGCATGGTGTGCGGTCGCGAGAAACGTGGAAACAACGAAGGCGCGCAACACGAGATTTCGTCTGGAAGTGCCGCAGCGTACCATCTCCCACCCCTTTCTGCCCTAGGGCCGATCTGCTGATATGATCGCGATTCCTCTTGGGTTGTCCTTGAGATGCTTAAGTGCGCGGTGTTAGTGCACTTACTTACAAGAGACTGGCTAAACCCACGCCCTCGTCCAACGCATCCTGCATTAGTGATGCTTCATACAAGTATACCGCGGCCGGGTAGATGTATTCAATAAGGGAAACTACGTATTTTTGCCCTACCGGTTCCGGCGGGTGACAATGGCCTATCTTACGTCTTGCCTTGTCAGGGATGCGGTTGATTCCTTGGTTTCGGTCTCGGAGTCGCGCTATGGTTCGGTGCAGTTCTGCAGGGCGGCTTCGAGGGCCCAGGTGATGAAGGCGGCGTACTTGAAGTCCTTCCAGTGGCGGGCCGGGCGGCGTCTTGTCGTAGAGGTTCAGCGTGTCCAGCCCCTCGGCGGCCGCGGGTCGTTCCTTCATCTTTCATGTTACGCTGGACTTGTGGGTTAACGTATGTTAACGTGGTGGAATGGGTTAACGTGCGTCGTTGCCGACTCTTTTGCGTGGCGACCATAAGTGCAGGTGGGGAAGATGGTTAGAGGTGGACAGGTTACGATACCGCAGCTTGCGGAGATGCTTGGGATTAGCCGGATTGCGGTCTATAAGAAGGTCAAGGCCGGCCGGATACCGGCGACCAAGGTCGGGCGGTTTTACGTGATCTCAGACCGGACCGTCAACGAGGTGCTCCAGAAGACCCTGCGACAGTGCGACAGGCAGCGTGTCGACCGAGCGGTCAAGAAGGTCGTTCGGGACTACGGCGACGTTCTCAAGCGGCTGGCGAGGGAATGACGCGCACCGTCACGGTAGAGGAAGTCGAGTACATTGCGTTCACCGTTGACGGCATTGAGGTCTTCATCCGGAAATACTTGGTGAGTCTTAAGACTTGAGCGACCGATGGTTTTGTGTGTCTCACTGAGATGGGGGCATGAGCGACTTGTTCGCTTCGTTCACCCGTTTGCGCTATTGTTCCGTGCAGTTCTGTAGGGCTCCTTCAAGGGCCGAGGTGGTGAAGGCGGGGTGGTTGAATCCTTCCAGGGGCGCGCCGGGCGGCGCCTTGTTCTTTTCGATGACTTTCCTCCCGACGGGCGCGAGAAGCCCCGGCCGTTGGGCGGGTTGACCCGATGCGGTGTGGCGGGAGAGGCGGGACGCGGGGAATCCGGGTGACGTTGTGGGTTGGGGTTGGTAGTATGGGGGGGTGTTTTAGTTGTGGAGCAGGAGTGGTTTTGTGTAAGCGTAATCGTAAGGAGATTTGACTTATGGGCGAGTTGTCGAGACGAGAGTTTGTGGGCGCCGCTGTTGCGAGTGGGGCGTTGCTGGCCGGCGGGTTGGCGGTTCGGCCGCTGGCGGCCGCCGAGGAAGCGGGCTGGCCCCGGATGGCGCCGGTCAAGATCCACGTCGTGTACGTCGGCACGGGCGGTGCGTGGCCCACGCCCACCTTCGACGCGCCCGCCGAGGTCGCGAAGTTCAAGAAGTACCTTGCCGGCGTGGCGGCTCGACTCGGCGATGTCAAGTTCGTCGGCGGCGAGCTGATTCCCAACACGGTGCCGGCGGCGGAGAAAGTGGCAGGCAAGCTCAACGGCGCCGACGCGGTGTTGCTGGTGCACCTGAGTTTCGGCAGCGGGGCGCCGTTGCTGAAGCTGGTGGACGCGGGATTGCCGACGGCCATCTTCTCGCAGCCCTTCAGCGGGCACGACTGGATGTACGTGCCGCAATGGCAGCAGGCCGGCAAGAAGGTGATCCTGTTCACGTCCAGCGATTACAGCGAACTGGAACGGGCAACGGCGCTGCTGCGCGTTCCCGCGCGCATGGCGCGGTCGCGCATCCTGGTCGTCGGGCCGCCCCGGGGGACGCCGGCAGCCTGCTCGGCCGAGCAGGTCAAGCAACTGCTCGGTCCGGAACTGGTGCCGATCAGCCAGGGTCGGGTGGCGGCGGCCCATGAGGCGGTCGCTCTCAAGGCGGCCGAAGCGGAAGCCAAGCGCTACTGGATCGGCCCGGCCGAGAAGATCGTCGAGCCCTCGCGGGCCGATATCATCAATTCGGCGCGCCTGTACTTAGCGATCAAGGACATCATGATCGCCGAGCGGGCCCAGGCGATCACCAGCTCTCACTGCATGGGCAAACCGGCCAAGGGGTGTCTGACGTTCAGCAAGCTCAACGATCTCGGGCTGGTCGGCGCCTGCGAGGGAGACATGGACTCGACGCTGACGATGCTGATCTTCGCCTATGCCTTCGGCATGCCGGGCTTCATCAGCGACCCGCTCTTCGACACGGCGAAGAACGCCGTCATTCACGCTCATTGCACGTCCACCACGAAACTCGACGGCCCGGCCGGCCGGCGCGCCCCCTTCCTCATTCGCACGCAGTGCGATACGAACCAGGGCGTGTCGCTGGAGGTGCGGATGCGCGTCGGCGAGGAGGTCACTTGCGCGAAACTGGCTAATGCCGATACGATGCTGATCTCGACGGGCAGGATCACGGAGATCACCGACTACCACGACCGCGGCTGTCGCACCCAGATCACCACGGAGGTGGCCGATGCGCGGACCATGTCGCACAACTGGGGCGGCGGCGTTCTGCCGGCTGACATGATGACCCTGCTCCACCGCGTGGTCTTCTACGGCAATCACACCGAGAGCGTCCGGGAGTTGGCCGCGCTGATGGGATTGAAGGTGGTGACGGAGGGATAACCGCGAACCCGACAGGACAGATCAGGGAGAATTCTCGCGCGGCGCGACAGCGTCATCCTAAGCCGCAGGCGAAGGAATGATACGGATTCGGAAAAATTCTCGCGCGTTTGAGCGTTTGTCATCCTGAGCCGTAGGCGAATCCCGGCGGGCCGGGATGGCTATTGAAGAATAGGTTGGTTCCGACCGCAGGCCAGATCCTTCACTTCGCTACGCTACGTTCAGGATGACATGCCGCCCAAGAATTTATCAGAATTCGAATAACAGGCCGCGCGACAATCCATCAGAATTCGTACAGACAGGTTTGTCAGGGCAGGGGTCTCCGCGCGCGGTCTCGTTCGAGCCGTCGGGCCGGGACGGCCACAGGACCGTCCGCGTCCAATCGCCGTTGGCTTCGTTTCTCGGCTATTTCTTCATGCCGGGGGGCATGGACAGGCCGCTGGGGCCTTCCTGCTGGCGGAAATCGGCGATGATCTTGACGGCCGCTTTCGGATCGTCCTCGACCGTGAAGACGTCCAGGTCTTCGGGCGAGATGTATCCGTACTCGTTGAGCATCTTCTGGTGGGTCCACTGGATCAGCCCGTCCCAGTACTCGCTGCCCATCAGGATGACCGGGAACTGGGCTTGACGAAACGTCTGGATCAGCACGAGCGATTCGAAGAACTCGTCCATCGTTCCGTACCCGCCAGGCAGCACGACGAAGCCGTGGGCGTACTTGAGAAACATGACTTTGCGCACGAAGAAGTACCGGAACTGCATGGAGAGGTTCTGATACTCGTTGGGTATCTGCTCCATGGGCAGATCGATGTTGAGCCCGATGCTGGTGCCGCCGGCTTCGGCGGCGCCCTTGTTGGCGGCCTCCATGATACCGCCTCCTCCTCCGGTGATGACGGCAAAGCCGGCCTTGACCAGCTCGCGGCCGATCTGCTCGGCCAACTGGTAATGCATATGGCCGGGCTCGGTACGGGCCGAGCCGAAGACCGAGACCGCCGGACCGACTGAGGCCAGCTCTTCGAAGCCTTCGGTGAACTCGGCCATGATGCGGAAGATACGCCACAAATCCTGTACGGGCTTGTCGGGGGTGTCTATCATAGGGCCTCTCTCGAAGTCTACTCCATTCTGCAGGACCCTTCCTGTCACCACAGATCGGGCTTGCCTGCCGCCGGACAGTGCGCCGCTATCGGGCACTCGGGGCAATTCGGCTTTCGGGCCTTGCATACGTTTCGGCCATGGAAGATCAGCAAGTCACTGAATACCGTCCAGTGGCGCCTGGCAACTATGTCGGCCAAATCGAACTCCAGCTTTACCGGGTCGGAGTTATCGGACAGAGCCAGCCGGCGGGAGAGCCGGATGACGTGCGTGTCGCAGGTGATGCCGGGCGTGTTGAAGGCATTGCCCAGCACGACGTTGGCGGTTTTTCGCCCGACGCCCGGCAGGGCGACGAGCCGGTCCATAGTGCCCGGGACCTTCCCGTCGTGCTCTTCGACGATGGCGGTGCAGGCCCCCTGGATACTGGCCGCCTTGTTGCGGAAGAAGCCGGTGGTCTTGATGTCCTCCTCGATCTGCTCGCGGGGTGCGTCGGTCCAATCGGAGGCACTGCGGTACTTGCGGAACAGGTCCTTGGTGACGATATTGACGCGCACGTCGGTGCACTGGGCCGAGAGGATGGTGGCGACGAGCAGCTCGAGCGGATTGCTGAAGTTCAGCGCGATCTTCGCGTCGGGATAGGTTTTCCTGAGTATGGGGAAGATCTTTTTGACGCGGTCGGCGGCCGCGACTTTGTCAAAAGGGCGGGCGGCCTTCTTGGTTTTCTTCCCGGCTTGCGTTCTGCCGCCGGTAGTTTTTTTCTTCGCCATCTACTTCGGGCTCTCCGGCAATGATTTGAGGATATCGATCAGCTTCTGCTTATCGAAGATGCCGCGCAGCTTCGCGCGGGTGCCGTCCGGGCGAACCACGATCGTGACCGGCACGTTGCCGGCCTCACCGTATATTTTCTTGAGGTCAACAGTGGCCGGGTAGTCGAAGAGCGTGGTATCGGCCTTGATTGCGACTACGTTTTTCTCCCGGATGAGCTCGGCGACTTGAGGGTCGCGGTAGACCTGCCTGTCCACGACCTTGCAGTTGGTGCACCAGTCGGCCGTGAATTTCAGCAGGACCGGCTGTTCTTGCGCGGTCGCCTTCTGCACGGTGCCCGGGTCGTATTCCCGCCAGTCGATGTTCGCCTGGCCCGGCCGGCCGGCGGCGGGCAGCAACCAGAGACCGGCACCTACGGCAATAACCAGCGCCATCAAGCGGACCGCCCACTTCCTGGACGATGGTGTGGAAAAGCCGATCCACTTGCCCCACATCCAGACGCAGAAGCTAAACACGATGCCGTAGGTCAGAACGCTCAAGAGCCTGTCCTTGGGCAGGGCGGCCAGCGTGAGCTTGGCGGCGATGAAGAACAGCAAAAAGCCGGTCGATTTCTTGAACAGCTCCATCCAGGTTCCCGGCTTCGGGATACGCTGCAACAGGGAGGGAACCAGGACAATGACAGCGTACGGCAGCGCCATCCCCACGCCCATGAGCACGATGGCCGTGCTGCTGACCAGCAGGGACTGCGTCTGCGCCCAGACCAGCACGAACCCGAGCAGGGCCCCGCTACAGGGGGTGCTCAGGATGCCCGCGAAGAAACCCATACCTACGGAACCGGCGAGACCCGCTCCCGAACCCTGTTTGCTCGTGACGGCCGACGGCAGCGACAGCGTGACCACGTCCAGCATGGCCAGGCCGAAGAAGACGATCGCCAGAAACAGCACGATCACGGCCGCCGGGTAGCGGAAGAGACTGTTCAAATCCAGCACGCTTCCCGTGGTGAGATTGATGACTGCGGAGACCAGGGCGAACGCGGCGAAGAAGGCAATCACGCCGGCGCAGAAGGCCAGACCTGAGGCGACGCGCTTGCCGTCGGATTGCTTGGATTGCTCCACCAGCCGCATCAGGATCAGCGGGATGACGGGCAGCACACACGGCATGATATTGATGGACAACCCTGCGACGACGGCCAGGAGGTAGTACACCGTCGCCCCGTAGGGAAGGACTGCTTGGCGTTCGGCCTCGGCTTCTTCGTCTCCGGGCGCGACAACCGGTGTTTGCTCTTTTTGGGGACCGGCGGTCTCAAGAGATATCTGCGGCCAGTTACCCGCCTGCGCCGGCGCCAGCGTGGTCGTCAGGGTTTCCTGGAACGGGGCCAGGCAGATCTCGCTGGTGCAGGCGAGGCCCGAAATCTTGACTTCGACGCGTACCTCTGCGGCGGCGTCCAGCTTGGACTTCTCGCTGGTGATGGGAACGAAGACGGTGAAGTCGCCCACGAAGACCTCGACCTTTCCCAGGGCGGAATCGTCAAACATTTCCCAGTTGGGAAACTCGGCCTCGCCGAAGTCGATCGCGTCGGCTCGCGGCGCGACCTGCAAGTGCAGACCCGGCGCCGGTGCTGTTTCGGCGCGGGCATAGTAGTGGAGGTCGTCGGTGCCGGTGAACACCACGGCCAGGCCCGGGCGGTCATTCAGGCGGACCGATTTAAAAGACACGCTGGAAGACTCGCTCTCGTAGCGGACCAATTCGGTCGCATTCGAGGGCAGCCCTGTCGGGTCGGTTGCCGACGAGTTTTGCGCCGCACCCGCACAAGTCAGGGCCGTCACGCTGACAGCGCAGAGACAAAGAATCCTGCTTGTTCTCATCTTGAGGCTCCAGGCACATAAAGGCGGACAATGTCAATTGACGGATTGCCCTTGTTGTTCTTTCTCTTCGCTGGTGCCTGTGGTGTTGTTCTTCGCTTGTTCGGCGGCCAGGAGATCTCCGACCGTAGGTTTGTCAATCTCGCCGCCTTCCAGAATGAGCTTGACGTCCTCAGCGTCGAGGGTTTCGTATTTGAGCAAGGCGCGGGCAATCCGCTCCAGCTTGTTCCGGTTTTGTTCGATCAACCGTTTGGCTAACTCGTAGCCTTCATCCATGATCCGCTTGACTTCGCGGTCGATGTTTTCGGCCGTCTTCTCGGAGTACTCCCGCTCGGTTTGCACGACGAAAGAGTCCTTGGCCACGGCGTCCGGCCCGTAACTGATGGGGCCGAGGTGGTCGCTCATTCCCCAGGTGAGGATCATCTGCTTGGCGATCCGGGTGGCCTGCTCGATGTCGTTCTGGGCGCCGCTGGAGATATCATCGCAGAATAACTCCTCGGCGATTCGCCCGGCGAAACACACCTGAAGCAGGGCCATGCAGTAGCGCCGCGTGAACATCGTTCGGTCTTTCTCGGGCAGCGCGAAGGTCGCGCCCCCCATGGGCCCGCGCGGGATGATACTGACTTTGTGCAGGGGATCGGCGTCCTTCAAAAGGGATTGGACGAGCGTGTGGCCCGCTTCGTGGAAGGCGGTGATCTCGCGCTCTTTCTGATCGATGACGCGGCTCTTCTTGGCCCGCCCCCAGCGGACCTTGTCCCTGGCCTCCTCCATATCGGCCATTTCGATGTAGTCCTTGTTGCTCATCGTCGCCGCCAGGGCGGCCTCATTGATGATGGCCGCTAAATCGGCGCCGCTGAACATCGGAGTGCCCCGGGCGACGCGGTCGAGGTCCACGTTGGGTCCGATCTTGACCTTGCGTGCGTGCACCCGGAGGATTTCGGCGCGTCCCCGGATGTCGGGCAGCGGCACGATGACCTGTCGGTCGAACCGCCCCGGGCGGGTCAGGGCGTGGTCCAGGATGTCGGCGCGGTTGGTCGCCGCGATCACGATGACCTGGTCGTTCGTGTCGAACCCGTCCATCTCCACCAGAATGGCGTTGAGGGTTTGTTCGCGCTCATCGTGTCCGCCGCCGACGAAATTGGCGCCGCGCTTGCGGCCGATGGCGTCGACCTCATCGAGAAAGATGATGCAGGGGGAATTGTCCTTGGCCTGTTTGAAGAGATCGCGGACGCGCGAGGCCCCGACGCCGACGAACATCTCGACGAAATCGCTGCCGGAAATACTGAGAAACGGGACGTCCGCTTCGCCGGCGATGGCCTTGGCCAGCAGCGTCTTGCCGCAGCCGGGAGGCCCAATCAGCAATACGCCCCGCGGGATGCGCCCGCCGAGCCGCTGGAACTTCCTGGGGTTCTTGAGAAACTCGATCAGCTCGCCCACTTCCTCCTTGGCCTCTTCGATCCCCGCCACGTCCTTGAACGTGACTTGCACGCGGTCCTTGCCGAAGACGCGGTGCCGGCTGCGACCGAACGACATGAGCATGCCGCCGGCCCCGCCGCGAAGATTGCGGGCAAAGAAAAAGTAGAAGAAACCGACCAGCAGCAGTATGGGCAGCACCCAGTTCAACAGCATGATCAACCAGAGACGCTGCTCGCTGTATTCCTCCTCCAGCAGGTACTTCGGGTCCTCGGCGGCGCGCTGTCTGAGAGCGTCGAGGACCTCGTTGAGCCGCTCCTTGGCGCCGCTCTCCGGGCGATAGTTCACCTTGAACGAAAGCGACCCGTGCTCCTGGGCGGCTTCCGTGCTCTCCTTCAGCTTGCCCGTGATCTCCGTGTCACCGTATTTGACACTGGCGATCTGGCCCTGTTCGAGGTAGCTGATGAACTGATCCCAGCGCAGCGTGTTGACCACGAGCCCTTGTTGGAGCATCATCATGACGGCGAAGACGATGATGGCGATGATCAGCCAACTGAATGGACCGCGGCGGTAGCTGGGCAGGGGGGGCTTGCGTCCCGGACGTCGGTTCTCGTCCCGGTGCTGCTGCGAGGGTCTGTCGTTCGGTTTACTTCTCATGCTCTTCCACGCAATGTGCCGGTCACACGATTTTGTCGCACCCCGTCAAACAGCCGGTGCACGCTCCAGGACATACTACCATTTGTTCTCCATTAGCTCTACGATCTTTCGCGCCAGCTTGTTTGCCGCGACGGCCGAGGCGTAGGTGAAGTCCTGGCCGAGAAACTCGGAGTAGCTGGCCGTGGCCACCACCCTCTGGTTGTTGATCATGAGGCGTCCGGTTTGAAGGTTTTTCCAGTTCACCACGGCCTGGAGCACGACCTCCTGTTCCAGGGGCCGGCCGATCTCACGCTCGAGGGTGAGAATGGATTCATCCACCCGGATGAGCTGTCCGCTGATCACACTGTCCGCACGGTTGCGGTCCGAGACGATCTTATAGGGCGTTTGAGCCGCGACGCGCTTGACCAGGGCGTCGGAGAGCGTGTACTCGACGTCACGTCGGAAGCTGCGGTTGTCGAACATCTCGATGCAGACCGTGCTGACGTCTTGGGGAAACAGCGATTCATTCGAGTACCCGCCGTGCCCGCCGCAGCCGGTCAGACACACCGCCAGCGACACAAGCGACAACGAGAAAAACGCCAGGCCGAAAAACAGGTTCGTCGTGTTGGGCGGTCTATTCGCCACCGGCATCCTCCTCTTCGAGGGCCTGTCGGGCGATTTCGCCGGCCTGTGTCTCCGGCCAGTTCTGGACGATCATGTCGAAGTAAAGATGGGCCGCTTGGCGATTGCCGGTGCGCTGATAGTATTGGGCGATGGCGAGCTGTTTGGTGGACATCTGGTCGTCGATTTGCTTGAGCTTCTCCGATACGCCGCGCTCCTGGGCCTCTTCGGGATAGAGCACGGAGAATCTCTTGTAGTAGGTCTGCGCCGTCGTGAGCTTCGAGGCGTCGAAATACGCCCTTCGCTGCGGCTCGGGAACGTTGTAGGCCGCGAGGTTGTTTTCGGCCATACGGTACAGGGCCTTCTTGCCGATCGGCCCCGTTTCCCAATAGGAGGCAATCTCCGACCACTTGAGGTACGCGTCCAGATAGAGCTGCCTCTGCTCGTAGTGCTCGGCTACGGCTACGGCGGCATCCAGGCCGATACTGTTGGGGTCGTCCAACCCGGCGCGGTCGGTGATTCGCTCCATGATCTCGACGCCCTCGGCGTACCCGGCGATCTTGATCAGGCCCAGGATGCTCTTTTTGCGCCCGTTGAGATAGGCCTGGGCGATGACGTACTGCCTTTCCAACGTCAGGTCCGCGAACTCGCTGCCGGGAAAGTCCTTGAGCAGCTTCTCGTATTGGGCGACGGCTTTGGCGTATTTGTCCCGCCAGTAGTACGTTTCCCCCTCGATAAAAAGCTCGGTATCGGGCCCGACCCGCTCGGGAAACTCCTCTTTCAGCGCCTCGAGGGCCTTTTTGGTCTCCTTGGCCTCGCCGGCGTAGACGAGATTCTTGATCTCCGTCATGGCGCGGAGGTACTGCTCCTGCGGGTCGTCCCCGACGGATTCCCACTTCTTGTCGGCCTTGAGCCGCCAGGTCTTGGCGAGCACACCCTCACTGCACACCAGGATCGTGCAGAAGGCCAGGACCGCAGTTTGCACGCAACACTTCAACATCGCTCTGTTTGCTGACGCACCTCTATCGAAATCACCCCGAAGTTGCCCCCGGCTTCTGGGACAATTATAGCGGTTGCCGAGCCGATTGCAACGCACACTTCACAATAACCCCATATACAGGATTTTTGCTGTCCCCACGCGTGGGCCGGAGGAATGACCACGCTCGCATCGCAAAGACGTTTCCTAATCCGTATTCGCTCTTGTTTTGACTTTACGGACACTTCCCTGTCCGCTATAAGTGCAAGCATGCAACGTTTTTCGGTTGTCGAATCTGTGGGTGATTTCGAGTCCCATATATGCCCGGCATGGACAGTGGTGAGGCAAAGGAGATCTATCATGAATCGAGCTGTTCTGGTGAGTGTTGCGGTTGTGGCTTTGGTCAGTTCATTCGGTTGCGGGGCCCCGGGCGCCGGCAAGGCGCGGGTCCTGCCGGGTGGCCAACGGCGCATCAGTGTGGATGAGTATGTGGATAAGATGAAGGCCGGCTGGATCGGGCAAATGGCCGGTGTGGGCTGGGGAGGGCCGACCGAGTTCAGGTACAAGGGCGTCATCATCCCGGCCGGCGATATGCCCGAGTGGCAGCCCAACCTGATCAACCAGTTCCGACAGGACGATATCTATGTCGAGATGACGTTCCTGCGGACGCTGGAGCTCTACGGCTTCGACGTCTCCATTCGTCAGGCGGGCATCGACTTCGCCAACAGCGGCTATCCGCTCTGGCATGCCAACCGGGCCGGCCGTGACAACCTGCGCAACGGCATTGCCCCGCCCGACTCCGGACACCCCGAATTCAACAAGCACGCCGACGACATCGACTACCAGATCGAGGCCGATTACGCCGGCCTGATTTCGCCCGGCATGCCCAATGTGGCGATCGAGCTGGGCGAGAAGTTCGGACGCCTGATGAACTACGGCGACGGGCTCTACGGCGGCCAGTTCGTCGGCGGCATGTACGCCGAGGCCTTCTTCAACGACGACATGGTCGATGTGGTCGAGGCCGGCCTGCGCTGCATTCCCAAGGGCAGCCAGTACTACGAGTGCATCACCGACGTGCTCAAATGGTACCGGCAATATCCGGACGACTGGACCAAGACCTGGCAGCTCATCAACGAGAAGTATCATCTCAATCCCGACTACCGCCGCTTCTCGTGCTCGGGTCCGCAGGGCGAGTTCAACATCGACGCGAAGATCAACGGCGCCTACATCGTTATGGGCCTGCTCTACGGCAAGGGCGACCCGGACCAGACGATCGTGATTTCGACCCGTTGCGGTCAGGACTCGGACTGCAACCCCTCCAACGCCGGCGGCATCCTGTTTACCATGATCGGATTCGAGAACCTGCCGGAGAAGTACAAGATCGCGCTCGATCCTTCCGGCAAGTTCAGTCACACGCCGTACAACTTCCCGATGCTGATCGACGTGTGTGAGCGCCTCGTTCGCGAGGCGGTCGTCAATTCCGGCGGCAAGATCGACGTGGACGGCGAAGACAACGAGCATTTCGTTATTCCCCGGCAGAGGCCGCGCCCCAGCGCACTGGAGCAGTGCTGGGAGCCCGGGCCGGCGGCCGGCAGCCGATTCACCGATGAGGAAATGGCCAAGGTCACCGCCCTTGTAGGCGCGGATCTTTCCGAAGCCATCGAGAAGTTCGCCCCGGGCTGGAAGGTCACCAAGTGCGGTCACGATATGGATCCCGGGCTGCGCCGCGAGCTGCGCGGGCGCGAAAACGTTCTCCTGACGCATCCGCTCAGTGAGAGCATCGGATGTGTCCTGACCCGGACCGTCGAACTGCCCGCCCCTCAGAAGACCGTGCTCAAACTCGTCGTCGGCAACGACCCGCGCGGAGACTGGGACCTCATCGTCAAGGCCGACGGCCGGCAGTTGCTCCGCAAGACCATCGGTCCCGAGACCACGACTCTGGGCTGGACCGAGGTCAAGGTGGACCTGTCCCGCTTCGCCGGAAAGGCCGTCAAGCTCGAATTGGTCAACCAGCCCACGGGCTGGCGCTTCGAAGCCGCCCACTGGGCCGAAATCTCCCTTGAGAGCCAGTGACCCGGGATCGAAGCCACCCAGACGACAGTTCAATCGTTTCCAGATGAAGAAGGGGGCTTCGTGCCTCCGTGGAGAGCGTATGAGACCGCTGAAATTCTCGTATTTCCAACTCACCTTCGGCCAGGAGGAAACCTACTTACATCCTGAGCTCACCTACGAACGCCTGAAGAGATTCGGGTACGATGCCATCGAGCTGTGCCCGCCGAAGGGCCGGTACGGCCTGGGGGTGTCGTTGGAGGATTATGTCGCGACGCATAAGAAGCTCTCGGTCGATTTTGGGCTGGCGGTGTCGTGCATCAACGAGTGCTGGGGCGAAATGTGGGACCCCTATTCCCCGGACTACAAGACGCTGACCGAGCCGAAGACCGCCGCCCTGGCGGTGTCGGAGACCCGCTCGTCGATCGACGTCGCCGCCGAGCTGCGGGCGCCGTTCGTTACGGTGGCGGTGGCCATTCACACCGACGTCACCCGCGAGAACGTTCAGGAATGTTCGGCCGTCGCCGTCGATGCACTGCGGCAGATGAGCGACTACGCCCGGAGCAAGGGGGTGCGGCTGGTGTTTGAGGCGACCAACCACCTGGAGATGGGCAAATTCGTCAACACCGTCATGAACCACAAGCGGTTGATCGAGCGCACCGGGCGGGACAACATCGGGATCCAGATCGACTGGTTTCACGCCAATTTCGAGGAGCTCAACCCGTATGAGGCGGTCATGGACGCCCAGCCGCTTCTGTGGCACATGCACTTTCGGGACTCGAATTCGCTCACGCCGGGATACGGTACCGTCGATTTCAAGGCCGTCATCCGGGCGATCAAGAAGTGCGACTATGACGGCTACTGCACGATCGAAAGCGCCCCGATGATCCCCGATGCCGATACCGCCGCCCGCGACGGCATCGAGTTCCTCCGTCTGATGGAGCGAATTGCCGAGTACCAGCTCGATCCCGACTTCCCCAACGGCTTTGCCGTCACGTAACCGCTGACCCGTTGCAGCGGGCTACGCAGCGCACATCTTCGCCACGTCGGCCATATTGGGCACGAGGCTGTTGATGTGCTCCTCGATGTTCGTGTATCCGTCGTTGCCCCCGTCGGCGTTGCGGTGGCCGCGGTAGTCGGAATTGCCGTCGCCCCCCCCAGCCTTGGTGTATCTGAGACAGGCTGTCTCCGGTATTGACCCACGTTATTGGGGCGTTCGTGGCATGTTGCTAGAATCCGAGGAATCCTCCGGTGAGCTCCCAGCGGTCCGGTTGGCCGTGAGCCGGCCTTACGTAGGAATCCTTCTCCCAGATGATTACCTGGCCGTCTCTTTCGATTTCGATCTTGCACGGGACTTTGAACTCGCCGGTGGACTCTTTCTTCGTAGGCCGGCCAATCGAGACGATCCGGATGAACCTGATGCGGCCATATGTCTTCTGCATCCTCTCGGCAGGGACGGCTCCAAACAACCTTCCTGCTTCGCCATAGTCTTTGGCGATCAGGGCCTCAAGGAATTGGCGAGTCACTTCGAGAGCAATTTCATCGTCGGTGAGGTCGCCCTGAGGCAGACCGACCTCTTCAGCAGTCTGATCCATCCGTACGACGTCGTCAGGCAGGTCGGTCAGAGTGAACATCTGCGAGTCAATGGGCTGGTTGTATTCGTAGTACTCGACCCTGACTTCAAGATGGTACTGACCGTCTTTGAGGCGGTACAATTCCATCACATCGACCAGTTTCGTCCCTTGATCGACAGATAGAATCATTCGGTGGAGGGGCGATTCGTCAACCTGTTCTGTGGACGTGGCTGTAACAATAATGGGCTCGGCTTTGTTGGGCGGTTGGTTGATATCTATCTGGACATTGCCCTGCTGCTGCTCCTGCTCCAAAGTTGCTATGGAGACCTTCGGATCAAGCTGCTCGATCGCTGCGAGCGCTTGCATTGCGATCTCTTCGTCCCTGACTATGGATAGGAGATTCTTCTTCTTGATCCAATGCCGCATTATGTTGTCTTTCCACACGATGATGCTTTCACCGTCGGAGGGTGACACCCATGCCGGCTTGTGAAAACGCATGCTCCTGAGCCGGCCGTCCGGATGAAATTCGACCCAAGACTCCATCGGCTCATCCTGCGAGGCCACGAAGTTCTTGAGGTGAAGGGAGCGGACGCTATGACTGGCTGTGGCGGTCTCGGCAAGGACGTACGGTGTTGTCCTGTTCCAGATGGTGAGCGATAGCGCCACGCCCATGACCACCGCAGCAGCGGCGGATAGTTTTGTGATCGGATTTTTCATGATTGTTCTCCCTACGGAGAGATCTCTGACTTTGTCGGATTGGTGAGAGCGGTCTATGGCCTTCAAGAGCCGCTCTTGACGAGTTGACACGTCCGCATCCATATCTGAAACGAACCTTGTCAGCAAGGCGTCTTCCGCCCTTAATGCCTGCGCGTATTGGCGGCAGGCGGCGCAGTTTCTTAGGTGGTGCTCCACGTTCCGGGCCTGTGCCTGCGAGAGGATTCCCGTGACGAGGTCAGCGATGTGCCCTCTCATATTCCTGCAATCGCTATTCATCGTGGGCCCTTTCGGTTAGCAGTTCATGTAGTCGCTGTCTGGCGGCTCTGATCTTCTGGCACGCTCCGGAGTGCGAGATGTTCAACTTCTCTGCAATCGTTCTGGCGTTTTTGCCATCGAAGTAGAACATTATCAGCGGCAGTCGGAGTTCCTGCGGCAGGCGCTTGATGGCCCGCTGCAGGTCATCGTAATCATCGGCCTGCGGAGCGGATTGTCCTGCTTCCTTCATGAGGGCGGTTCTCCTGCATTGCTGCCTGCGGACATGGTCGATGCAGAGATTCCTGGCAATTTGTAGGATCCACGGCTCAAAGCGATAGGGCCGGCGAAGCCTGCTAATCCTCAAGAACCCTTTGAGCATGGCCTCTTGTGCGGCGTCCTCGGCATCGTGGGTGTTTCCAAGTATGCCCAGGCACAGGGCGAATACGCCTTTGTAGCACGCGTTGACCAGAACAGCGTAGGCCGCCTTGTCACCTCGCTGACAGGCACGAATCACACTGTTGTCCATGCATTCGTTCAATCGGAGCCCCTGTAATCGATTACCATAATAGGAACGAATACCGGGTGGCCCAAATGCAAAAAAAAAAGAGTGAAATGGCCAGCACGTGCTTGTCCTTCGGGGAAGCCCGGGGCAGCCCTTACTCTAAGCTTTGACGATTGCTGTGCAGGTGTTCGTGAAGGAATTGGAGGTGGCTCGTACTCTTTTCTTGGGGGGAGCAAACGGGTCACCTTTTGACACTTCAGGCCGGGGGCGCAGGTGCCGGCTTGTGGCTTCGGTGCATCCGCGTGGGCTTGCCGGTCGGCGGATTGCCCATCCTGCCGCGTTCGCAACCATACGGTGGTTCCCATCCACCCAGTCGCTCTTTTGCTCATCTATCCTCCTACTTCATCTCGAAATGTCGAGATTTGACTTGAAGAAAAGGGGGACCGCCGTTCTCGACTGCCCCCATTGTTCCCGCCAGAGAGTTGCTGCATTTTCGACAAGCATGTGATATCATGCGGTTTCGAGTGTGCAGAATGGTCTCAGTCAAGTGTACGTGGAAAACCCCAGACCGTATAACCAAGGGTACGAGGAGAACGAGATGCAAAATGCCGAGTCTCAAGACGCACGCGGTGACACTAAGAAAACGGGGGCGACCGACGCAAGGTTGCTGGGACGCTCGTGTGAAGCGTTATGGGGAATCTGTAGCGGCATCATGGCGGACAAGAAACTGAGCGACGAGGAAATCAGGTTTCTCGATCAATGGCTCCGGGACAACAAGGAGATCGCCGCCGCGTGGCCCGGCGACGTGGTGTATGCGCGGGTGCAGGAGGTATTGGCGGACGGTGTGATTACCGAGGACGAAAGGAACCATCTGAAAGAGACCTTGACGGGTCTGATCGACGGCACCCTGCGCGACACACCGGCGCGCCCCGAGATGCCGACCGCCGAGCCCGTCGAAAAAACGGTCGCCATCGAAATCCCCGGCCGCTCATTCTGCTTCACCGGCACGTTCCTCTTCGGAACCCAGGCCGCCTGCGAGCGGGCCGTCAGCAGACGCGGCGGAACACCCCTGCCCGAAGTGCAGCCGGAGCTGGACTATCTCGTCGTCGGGGCTATGGCCAGCGAGTCATGGGCGGACATGGACTTCGCCCGCAATGTCCAACAGGCCATCGACTATCAAAAGCAAGGCTCCGACATTGCCATCATAGGCGAAGAAATCTGGACGAAACACCTACGCCCCGACGCCGTCTGACCCCGTCGGCCCGATAGACGAGCGGCCCGGGCGACGGCAGACAATGCGGCCGACAGGATAATGGCGACCGCCATTCGTAATTGTCCCCATCCTTCGCCCCGCCTTCATACCCAGTGGGGTCGGTTGGCAGGAACCTTCCGATGTCGGGGTGCTGGCAGCGGGCGCGGTAGTAGTAGAGTCCCGTGTCGGTGTCGAAGCGGCGGCCGGCGTTGGAATTGATGAAGGATGATTTACTATTGACGATTGCTGTCACTGCGCAAGGTCTGCCGTGCACACCGATCCCTTTCTCGCCGCGGCCGCAGACAAACCCACGTACACGACGCCGCTCTCGGACTTGCCCCTGGATCGGAACCGACTCGTCTCACACAAAGCCACCAAGCCACGAAGCCCTCAAAACGTCAGGGACCGAATCATCAATTGCAAACAATCGACAATCAATCCCAAGGCCCCGTTATCGGCCTTGGCAATCCGCCAGCCGCTGGGGTCATAAGTTCACCTGACCTGCCCACCTCCGGCCTAAAACTACCGCACCCCTTCAACTTCCCCTCCCCACCTGCGATTGCAGGCCGGGTCATCAGGAAAAAGGCCGCAGTCGACCAACCAGTTCTCCATCAGAAGCTCAAGGTCCTCGGCGTTAACACGGCAATCGCCGTTCACGTCACCGACTAGCGTGTATTCGCAGGGGCCCCGCGTGAGCGCGTAACTCGTGTCCAGACAGGCCCCAATAACCACGAAATCGTTGCCAACGGGGGGCGTAGCTTGGCCGAGGTAGTCGGCGCCCCATCCTACGATTGAGCCGTCATTCTTCAAAGCCAAGCTGTGACCCAAACCCGCGGCGATGGCTACAAACCCCCTTCCTCCAGGAGGCGTGGCTTGGCCGTAGTAATCACTGCCCCACCCTACGATTGAGCCATCCGCGCGCAGCGCCAGACTGTGGTGCGCCCCGGCGACCACTGCCACGAAGTCATTGCCATCCGGCGGTGTGGCCTGACCATAGTAGTTGCCTCCCCATCCAGCGATCAAACCGTCGAGCCTAAGAGCCAGGCTGTGAGTCCCCCCGGCGGCGATCGCCACGAAGTCGTTGCCATCCGGCGGCGTGGTACGACCGTCGTGGATACCGCCCAACCCGCGGTCGACGTCACCACCCCATCCAACGATGGCACCGTTGGTCTTCAGAGCGAGACTGTGGATTCCACCGGCGGCTATCGCTACGAAATCGTTGCCATCAGGTGGTACTTCCTGACCATACCAAGCCATCGTCACCATAGACGATATCCAGCTGCGCCATCCAACGATTGACCCATCAGATCTCAATGCTAGGTTATGCCACACTCCCCCGGCGATCGCCACGTAGTCATTTCCGTCTGGCGCAAGGAAGTCACCACCCAAAGACCCGTCTGCCCTTAGCTGGAGATTAATAGGCCAGTTGTACGCCACCGCCACAACATCGTTCGCGTCGTATATCGCAGGCCCCTCACCTGCCCCCCGCCAGCCTCCCCAAGTGACGAGCGAACGAGCCAACACACACTCGGCACCACACAGATAAGAAAGAACCATGACGAGGAGTCCAACACGATCTAGCCTATGACACAGTAGCCACATTGCTTGATCCTCCAAATACTTCCAAGCCCTGAGCAATGCCAGTCGCCCATACGGTATTTTACTCAACCTAAGGCGCCACGTCAAGTATATCTGGGCCAAGTATATCTGTATATCTGTTTACACCGCACCTGTTTCTCTGCCTGCCTGGGTAAGCGACCCCAGGCAGCCGCTTGGACCATCGCCTCCCAGCCGCAATTGCCCATTGCCAATCCGCAATCCAGGGTGTCCGCTGCATCTCTTGGTTCCTTTTCACGTCTCGGACAGGTCATATCATAGCCACAGACCGGACACAACGCAAGGGAAAGGGAGTTCTTAGTTTTGAGTGTTGAGTTTTGAGTTCGGTGTCGACGCTATATCTACATGCTCTACAGGTCCTACATGGTTGCGCGGGCGGTATCTGGCCTTTGAATTTGCGATTTCCAAATGACTATTTACGATTGCC
>Ga0272442_10003263_pt1 | contig 22872 bp, 19 predicted proteins | sample SSMForm2O_FD_200262 | JGI IMG/M metagenome (GOLD analysis project Ga0272442, IMG submission 200262) | Marine sediment archaeal communities from Little Sippewissett salt marsh, Falmouth, MA, United States - SSM-Form-2O | ecosystem: Environmental > Aquatic > Marine > Wetlands > Sediment ...
GTCCGAGTGTTGGTTGGACACAACGATGGTGTCGATTCGGTGCGCCCGGCCGTCCACGTATTCGACTGTGACCTGGGTCTTGCCGTCCGGCATCAGCCAGGGCAGCGAGCCGTCCTTGCGCAGCTTGGCGAGCTGGAGACCGAGCTTGTGCGCCAAGGAGATGGGCAGCGGCATCAGTTCCGGAGTTTCGTTGCAGGCATAGCCGAACATCATGCCCTGATCGCCGGCCCCCTGCTCGTGCGTATCCGTGGCCGTGACGCCCATCGAGATGTCCGGGGACTGCTTGTCCAGCGACACCAGCACGGCGCAGGTGCGTCCGTCATAGTGGGATTCGCCTCCGACGTAGCCGATGTCGACAATGGCGTCGCGCACCACCTGGGGCACGTCTACGACGGACCGCGACGTGATCTCGCCCGCCACCACGCACAGTCCGGTCGTAACCATCGTCTCGCAGGCCACCCGGCTCATCGGGTCGCCCGCCAACATGGCGTCCAAGACCGCGTCCGAAATGCTGTCGGCTACCTTGTCCGGATGCCCCTCCGTGACCGACTCCGAAGTGAAAAGGACCCCACTGCCGTTCCCGCTCATGTCCAATACTCCTTGCTTTGCTTGAGGTTGCGTCGAACGGACCGTACGCACGCTTTCGTCACGCGCCGCGGTATTGGGCCATCATGACCGCCGGGTCCAGCTTGAAGCCTGGACCCATCGTGCTGCTGACGGCGCAGGTTCTCAGGTAGGTGCCTTTGCAGGCGGATGGCCTCGCCTTGACAATCGACTCGATCACGGCGCCGGCGTTCTCCATGATCTGTTCCGCGCTGAAGGACGCCTTGCCCACGGCCACGTGGATGTTGGCGTTCTTATCGACCCGGTATTCGATCTTGCCCTTCTTGATCTCGGCCACGGCCTCGCCCACGTTGGGCGTCACCGTGCCGGCCTTCGGACTCGGCATCAGCCCCCGCGGCCCCAGGATCTTGCCGAGTTTGCCTACGGAGCGCATCATGTCGGGCGCGGCGACCGCCACGTCGAAGTCGGTCCAGCCCTTCTGGATCTTCTCGACGAGTTCGCCTTCGCCGATCTCTTCGGCGCCAGCCTCGCGGGCCGCCTCCTGCTGCGCCTCTTGCTTGCAGAACACGATGACCCTGACGGTCTTTCCCGTGCCATGCGGCAGCGAGACCGACCCCCGGACCATCTGGTCGGCGTGGCGCGGATCCACACCGAGGTAAAACGCCAACTCGACCGTCTCATCGAACTTGGCGTTGGCGCACTCTTTGATCCGTCCGGCGGCTTCGGCAAGCGAATAGTAGCGTCCGCGTTCGCTGCCCTCTTTAAGGGCGCGCATCCGTTTGCTTCGTTTAGGCATGTCGCAACTCTCCCGTGGTTCCAGCGGGCCGCGTTCGGCCCTCCCACTGTCAACGTCTTCCTAGAAGGTCAAAGGCGACGCCGGCTACATAGCCCCAGCGCGCGCCTGTGGCTGGTGTCATGGGCTCAACCCTCGACAAGAATTCCCATGCTCCGGGCCGTCCCTTCAATCATCCGCATCGCCGCGTCCGTGTTCGCGGCGTTCAGGTCCGGCTCCTTCAGTTCAGCGATCTCGCGCACCTGATCCTTGGTCACCGACCCAACCTTGGTCTTGTTGGGCTCGCCGGAAGCCTTGGCCAGCTTGGCCGCGCGCTTGAGCAGCACGGGCGCGGGCGGGGTCTTGGTGATGAACGAGAAGCTCCGGTCATCGTAGACCTCGATCACGACCGGAATGATCAGCCCCTGCTGGTCACTGGTGCGGTCGTTGAACTGCCGGCAAAAGTCCATGATATTCACGCCGTGTTGTCCCAACGCCGGGCCCACAGGGGGCGCCGGGTTGGCTTGGCCGGCGGGACAGTGCAGCTTGATCTTGGCTGTGATTCTCTTTTTCCGGGCCATTACGTCTTCTCCCTGAGCGCGGGGCATCCCGCGCTATATCTTCTCCACCTGCCAGAACTCGACTTCCACGCTGGTCAGGCGTTCGAATATCTCGACCATCACTTTGAGCTTGCCGCGTTCCATGTTGATCTCGTCAATGTTGCCCAGGAAATTCGAGAAGGGGCCGTCGATGATCTTGACCCGCTCGCCGGACTCGAACTTCACCTTCGGCTTCGGCCGCTCGCGCTCGCCCCGGATCTCCTCGACAATCGCCCCCACCTCCGCGTCCTCGAGGGGCACCGGAACCGAGCGCGATCCGATGAAGCCGGTCACGCCCGGCGTGTCCTTGATCAGGTGCCACAGTTCGGGATTGCTCTCGGGGTGCTCCGGCAATTGCACCAGCACGTATCCCGGGAAGAACTTGCGCTTCGAGATGCGCTTCTGACCGGACTTGATCTCGGCCACGTTCTCCATGGGTACCAGAACGTTCGCGATCAGGTCATCCAGACCCGCTTGCTCGGCCAGCACCTGGATGCTCTTCTTGACGTTGCTTTCCTGGCCCGAATGGGCATGAATGGCGTACCAACGGCGCTTGATCCCGTCATCAACAAAGCGGATCCGGGCCTCGGCCGCCGCCTCGTCCTCCTCAGCGGCCTCCTCAGCGTCCTCCTCAGCGGCCTCCTCCTCGCCTCCATCCTTACCCTTTGCTGCCGCTTCGGCGTCTTTCAGGTCGCCTTGCTCGGCCTCTTCACCGCCTTCGGCCTCGCCTTCAGCCTGCTCCTGGCTCTCCGTGGCTTGCGCCTCGTCGACCTCGGCCTGTTCAGCCTCCTCGACTTCTTCCTTGTCGCCGCCTTCGAGCCCCGCCTCGAGTTCGGGCTGGTCCGGGCCTTTTGGCTCGTCGGCCGGTTCTGCCTGGGACTCGATCTCGTCGGCCCCGGCGGTCACCTGGACTACGCCTTCCGCCTCCGTTTGGGCCTCAGGCTGGTCCTCGGCGGCCACTTCGCCTTGGGCGGTTTCTTCGTGGGTCGGTTCGTCCGACACGCTGTAGAGTCTCCTCAGACCAGTTTGAACAGGTTCAGCACGACCACCTGGAAAAGCACGTCATAGAAGTAAATCAAGGTGGCGATGACGGCCAACATCAACAGGACGACCTGGGTACTGCTCTTCAGTTCATCCTGCGACGGCCACGTGACCTTGGACATCTCGGCCATGACTTCCTGGTAGAAATCCTTGACCCGGGTGAACACCGTAGCCTTTACTTCGGTCGCCTTTGCTTGTTTCGCCATCGTTTCCCTTCGGATCCGCGGGCGCCACGTGATGGGCCGCGCCGCACTAGGCCGGAACACGAAAAATGGCAGGCCTGGAGGGACTCGAACCCCCAACCTTCGGCTTTGGAGGCCGCTGCTCTACCAATTGAGCCACAGGCCTGCGAGCAAGAATCACGCCCGGTCGCGTGACCATAGTCCTAGCGCACTTCTTTGTGAACCGTGTGTCTCCGGTCGAATTTGCAGTACTTTTTCAATTCCAGCCGCTCCGGCTTCTTGCGCTTGTCGCGCGTGGCCGTGTAGTTGCGGCGCTTGCATTCCGTGCACTGAAGTATGACGCCTTCTCTCATCCTAATGCCTCACCTATTCAAGGATTTTGGTGACGACGCCTGCGCCGACGGTGCGTCCGCCCTCGCGGATCGCGAAGCGCAGGTTCTCGTTCATCGCGATCGGCGTGATCAACTCGCCCGTCATCGTCACGTTGTCGCCCGGCATGACCATCTCCACCCCGTCCGGCAGCTTAATCGAGCCCGTCACGTCCGTGGTGCGGAAATAGAACTGCGGACGGTACCCGTTGAAAAACGGCGTGTGGCGGCCGCCCTCTTCCTTCTTCAGGACGTACACCTCGCACTCGAACTTCGTGTGCGGCGTGATCGAGCCGGGCTTCGCCACGACCATCCCTCGCTCGACCTGCGCGCGCTCGATGCCGCGCAGCAACAAGCCCACGTTGTCGCCCGCCTGGCCCTCGTCCATCATCTTGCGGAACATCTCCACACCCGTCACCGTCGTCTCCTGCGTCTCGTCCTTGATCCCCACCAACTCCATCTTGTCCCCCACGTGGATCGTGCCCTGGTGAATCGCCCCCGTCACCACCGTCCCGCGCCCCGTGATCGTGAACACGTCCTCGATCGGCATCAGGAAATCCTGGTCCAATACGCGGGTCGGCGTCGGAATGTAGGAGTCCACCGCCTTCATCAACTCGATCACCGAGTCGTGACCGATCTTCGGGTCGCCCCCCTCCATCGCCGCACGAGCCGAACCGCGAATCACCGGAATGTCGTCTCCCGGAAACTCGTACTTGGTCAGCAACTCCCGCACCTCGAGCTCGATCAGGTCCAACAGCTCCGGGTCGTCCACGAGGTCGACCTTGTTCATGTAGACCACCATGGCCGGCACGTTCACCTGGCGCGCCAGCAGAATGTGCTCGCGGGTCTGCGCCATCGGGCCGTCGTCCGCGGCCACCACCAGGATGGCCCCGTCCATCTGCGCGGCCCCGGTGATCATGTTCTTGATGTAGTCGGCGTGGCCCGGGCAGTCCACGTGGGCATAGTGGCGATTCTCGGTCTCATACTCGACGTGGGCAATGGCGATCGTGATGCCGCGCTCTTTCTCTTCGGGCGCCTTGTCGATCTCGTCGAACTCGGTGACCTTGGCCAGGCCCTGCTCTGCCAGGGTCCTCGTGATCCCGCTGAGCAGCGTCGTCTTGCCATGATCCACGTGGCCGATCGTGCCCACGTTCACGTGCGGCTTGGTCCGCTCGAATTTCTCCTTGGCCATGACTGTCTAAACCTCCTTGCGCGTCTCGCCCATTCCTTATCGAGAGTCCGTTTGCCGACCTTGCGCAAGGCCGGCGATGTCTCCTGGAACCTTAGTCAAATGGAGCCCACGATCAGAATCGAACTGATGACCCCTTCCTTACCATGGAAGTGCTCTGCCAACTGAGCTACGCGGGCTCGATATCCGTGTAAGCGCGCTGTCCTGTTCTGGAGCGGGAAACGGGACTCGAACCCGCGACCCTCAGCTTGGAAGGCTGACGCTCTAGCCAACTGAGCTATTCCCGCGCTTGTTCCCTACCGCATCAAGGCCGTCACACGAGCGCCGAATCGGCCGCGGGGTCGTCTATCTCGATCATGGTGGTGGGTGTTGGATTCGAACCAACGTAGGCGTAAGCCAACGGGTTTACAGCCCGTCTCCTTTAACCACTCGGACAACCCACCTCGAACACGAGCCCGCGACGTGGCTGGAGCTGGCGAAGGGAGTCGAACCCCCGACCTACGGATTACAAATCCGTTGCTCTACCAACTGAGCTACGCCAGCGCTGGGGCCAGACACACTATTCGCGTCTTCGCGCGGCCAAGCCGATACCTTAGCAAACGTCGCGAAGCGATGTCAAATGGCCCAACGGCGCAACGCCGGTGAACAGTGATGGCGGCCGAGGACGCGGCGGGGTTGTCCGGCCGGGTCCTCGGGGCCTATACTTGGCCGCTGGGCCGTGCCGAAGCGGCGGCCGTGGCGTGAAGCGGCAGGGCGATTGGAGGACGAAGATGGAAGACGTGGTCATTATTGGTTCTGGGCCCGCGGGATACACGGCGGCGCTGTACACGGCCCGGGCGAACTTGGCGCCGTTGGTGCTCGAGGGGGAGTTGAGCCAGCAGGTCCTGCCCGGTGGGCAGTTGATGACCACCACGGAGGTGGAGAACTATCCGGGCTTTCCCGAGGGGGTCTCGGGGCCGGAGTTGATGGCGCTGTTCAAGAAGCAGGCGGAGCGCTTCGGGGCCCGGTTCGAATACAAGACGGCTACGGCCGTGGATTTCTCGGGGCGGCCGCTCAAGGTGGCGTCGGGCGACGAGGCGTGGGAAGCGAGGTCGGTGATCATCGCCACGGGCGCCACGGCGCGCTACCTGGGTCTCGAATCGGAGCAGGCTTTCCTGAACCGCGGGGTCAGCGCGTGCGCCACGTGCGACGGCGCACTCCCGCGGTTCCGGGGCCGGCCGATCGTGGTGATAGGCGGGGGAGACTCGGCCATGGAGGAGGCGCTGTTCCTGGCCAACTTCGCCGGCCGGGTGCACGTGGTGCACCGGCGGGACCAGTTGCGCGCCAGCAAGATCATGGGCGAACGCGTGCTCGCGCACGAGAAGATCGCGGTCGAGTGGAACTCGGTGCTTGATGAGGTGTTGGGAAATGAAGCCGAGGGGGTGACCGCGGCGCGGCTGAAGGACACGACGACCGGAGAGACGCGGGAGTTGGCGTGCGCGGGCGTTTTCCTGGCCATTGGGCACAAGCCGAACACGGAGCTGTTCCAGGGCGTCCTCGACTTGGATGAGAAGGGCTACCTGGTGACGAAGGAAAGCAGCACCTACACGAAGGCGCCGGGGGTGTTTGCCGCGGGGGACGTTCAGGACGCGGTGTACCGACAGGCCGTGACGGCGGCCGGCTCGGGCTGCATGGCGGCCATCGATTGCACGCGCTGGCTGGAGGCGCAGGGGGCCTGACCTGCCTTCCGTTCACGCAAGCCCAGCGGCTCGGGGGCCTCTCGCCCTCCCGCCCGGAACTGGGATTCAACCGGTGAACTCGAAGTTGTATTCGGCATCTTCGAGCATGGGGGCACTGGCGTCTTTGGTGGATACGATGGAGGGCTGGAGGGGCCACTCGATCCCGACGTCTGGGTCGTTGTAGTTCAGGCTGCGCTCGGCTTCGACGCAGTGGCAGGCGTTGCACTTGTAGTAGACGAGCGAGTCGTCTTCCAGGGCGACGAAGCCGTGGGCGAAGCCGGCCGGGAGCCAGACGGCGAGGCGGTTGTCGGGGGTGAGCTCGCGGCCGATCCATTGGCCGAAGGTGGGGGAGCCGCGGCGGAGATCCACGCCCACGTCGAAAACCGCGCCGGTGACGGCGCGGACGAGCTTGCCCATACCGTGGGGCGCGAGCTGATAGTGCATGCCTCGCAGGGTGCCTTTCTTGGAGAGGCTGAGGTTGTCCTGCACGAAGCGGTCGGTGAAGCCGGCCTGATGCCATATGGGTTCGGAGTAGGTTTCGGAGAAGAAGCCGCGTTCGTCGAAGAAACACCCGCATTCCACGACGAACACGCCCGGCATTTCTGTGTCCGTGATCTTGACCGGCATTGGCATAGTGGCGCCCCTTTTTGAGTTACGTCGGAATTGCCTTCCCGAATACTACCCATATGACCCGGCGGCTTTCAACGGCACGGCGCGCGGCTATGGGCGCGTCTTCCTCGTCGACATGCGCGAGACCGACGCCATCTTCCGCATCCTCGCGTTCGCGGTGCTCGGCGCCGGCCTGTTGCCCATCAGCTATGGCTACTTCCGGTAGCTCGAACGCGTCCGCGAAGACCGCCAATCACAGACGGAACCGCCACCACGCGCTGACTAGGGCCCGGCCCCGGCCAGGGGGGGCTTCGGCCTTTGCGGCGTTGTGGGTCAAGGCGTGCGGCCCGAGTCGCGCCCGAGGGCCTCGAGAAAACCGGGATCAACGGCCTCGCCACGAGCCCCGGCCTTCTCGACGGTTTTCCAGGCGTTGTCGTAGTCACGCAGCTTCCAGTAGGCCACGGCGAGTTGAGGGTAGACGCCGGCAAAGTCCGGATCGATCTCGAGGACCGCCTTCATCTCTCGTACGGCGCCCTTGATATCGCCGCCTTGATACAGCGCTACGGCCAGATTGTTGTGCGCAGAGGCGGATTGCGGCCTCAGGGCAAGCGCGCGGTTCAGCACGCTGACGGCTTGGCCGGGTTGGCCCTGGTGGATCAGCGCCGCGCCTAGGTTCTCATACGTGTCCGGCTCGTTGGGATTGATCTCGGCGGCCTCTCGCCACGCGGTGGCGGCCCCGGCAAAGTCCCCGCTGTTGAATAAGGCCCGGGCCAAGTGCGTGTGGGCTGACACACGCTCGGGCTCGAGCGCGAGGCACTGGCGGAGGGCCTCGATGCCGGCCGCGAGGTCGCCCCTGCCCACGAGCGCGATCCCCATGATCTCGTGGGCGTCGGCGGACTTGGGCCACACGCGCAGGGCGCGCCGGCACTTCCGTATGGCCGCGTCGTGCTTCCCCGCCAGCAGAAGCTCACCGGCCGACTCCGCCAGCAAGAACACCCGCACGTCCTGCGACTCGCGAACCACGGGGGCCAGCATGTTCTCGACGGGCGCGAAATCGTCCGTCAGGATCGGGGCGCCCGCTTGCGCCACCAGGGCATCCAGCCTGGGCGCGTCCAGCAGGACACCGGTATAGGCATACTTGACCCGAATCCGCGCCGGGACGCCCGTGAGGTCCAGCGGGCGCATCGCGCTGACGACCACGAAGGTGTCCCGGTCGCGGGTGGTATCGTCGCAATTGAGCACGTAGACGTGGGTGAAGGTTTCGCGGCACGTGTTCACGACCGCCCCGAGAAAACGTGCCGAATCCAGCATATCGATCATGTTGAGGATGTAGACTCCGTCGGCTTTGAGCAATTCCTTGAGTTCCTCATTGAACTCGAGCGACGTGAGATGAAAGGGAACCGTGTAGTCGTTGCACGAGTCGCCCAGAATCGCGTCGAAAGCCGGGACGCTCTTGCCGGCGCGTTTCTCGCGCAGCAGATCGTGAACCCGGTTGCGGGCGTCGGTGTTGAAGATCCGGATGCTCGTGTCGCGGGGGAGGCCGAAGGCCGCGTGGGCGGCCTCGGTCACGGCCGGGTCGATCTCGGAGGCCTCGATATAGCTGCCCGGGCGCGTCAATTCCAGGTAGCGAGGGAAGACGTAGCCGCCGCCACCGATCACCATCACGGACAGCTCGTTCTTTGCAGGAAAGCATGCCTGCAGCACGGCGTCGTAGACTCGTGCATACTCGTACCTGAGGTCGAGCGGGTCGTCCAGATCCACCTCACTATGGGTCAGCTTGTCCAGTTTCAGCCGACGTATGTTCGGCTGGTCGCGTTTTGCGATGACCCGGATGTACGAATACTGGCTCTCGTCGACGTACACGGCTTGCCCGGGGGCCGCATCCTGCATCCAGCCATTGCGGAACAGTTCGAGTGAGCCCGTCCATGGCAGCACAGACACCACGAGCCCCAACGCGCAGATCGCCGCCCAAGTGTAGCTGAGCTTCATGTGGCGGCCATGCGCAACCCCCAGGAGCGCCAGCGCGCCGGCCACCAAGCGCAGGGAAAGCAACGTGCCCGCGGCCGCGAGTAGATAGAACCCGGCCAGGAACGTGCCCGCGATGCTGCCCACGGAACCCCACGCGTAGATTCCCCCCACGATCCGTCCCTCCACGCCGGGGCGGCGCAGCGCCACCTTGGCAAGCGCCGGCGTAACGGCCCCGACCATCAGCGAAGGCAGGCCGAAGGCTAACGTGAGGTGCAGGAGGATCTCCATCGGCCGAGAAAGGCCCAGGAGCACTTGGGAGTACACGAGGGCCTGATTGATGGGGGGGATAGCCAGGCAAGTGATCGAGGCCAACACGAACAACGTTCCCAGTAAACGGTTCGGGTCGAGCCGGTCGGCCAGGCGGCCGCCCACGTAACCGCCGCAGGACATCCCGGCGAGCACCACCCCGATGACCGTGGTCCACGTGTACAGGGACTGCCCGTAATAGCGCGCCGCGAGCCGGCCTGCCGCCAGCTCGACGATCATGATGCAGGCGTTGGCGAGGAACACGGTCGCCAGTATCTCAAACAGGTGATAACCGGGCAGGGCCTGGCTCACAGCATGGGGCCCTGTCTCAGAGCCCGCGCACGGCCGGCCCTCGGGCCTCCGGCTCGTCACCAGCGCCCCAATCCCGTACGCAGCACCAAGGAGCGCCAACACGCCGCTCGAGGCCATCAGCACCGCGGTCGACCCCAGCAGCGCAAGCAGATAGAAACCGGTGAGGAACGTACCCAGGATGCTGCCCGCGATGGCCCAGGCATAGACGTTGCCTATCGTGCGGCCGGTGGCCAGGCCGCGCTCCAAGGCCCGTTTGGCGATGACGGGGCTAATCGTCCCGAGCAGGACGGATGGCGCGAGAAACACGAGCGTGACGTGGGTGAAGATGCGCCATGCCCAGGGCCATTGCCTCGAGAATTCCCAGTGCCCGATCCACGCGTTCAGGGCCAGAACGCTCACGCAGCCGCCAGCGGCCGCGAAGAGCTGAAGGGCCAAGGTGCCGCGCCCCCATCGCCGGTCGGCAAGGCGTCCGCCGAGGTAGTTCCCCAGCGAAATGCCCGCCAAAACCACGCCGATGATGGCCGTCCAAGTGTAGAGCGACTGGCCGAGAAAGCGGGAGATCAGACGCCCGGCCACCAACTCGACGACCATGATGCAGGCGCTCGAGACGAAGACCGTGGCGTTCGGCGCCAAGTGCGCCAACAGGGCGTTGCCAGGCCGTGTGTCGGTCGTGGATGTCATGCGTAATCCTGTATTCCCGGCTGCGATAGTTGGGACCAGCCCCGCCCCAAGTCCGCGTGAGTATAGCCTCGGGGATGCTGTCCGTCAATAACGACGGCCTTTCCCAGCGGGACCCCAGCCCGCCGGCCCTCTTGACCGCCGGGCGCGGCCCCCTTATGATCCGCGCAATGGACACGGCGCTTCTCCAGATCTCGAATATCCACAAGACCTTCGGCGGCGTCGTTGCGCTCCGCGGCGCGCACTTCGCGATCCGGGCCGGCGAGGTGCACGGGCTCGTGGGCGAGAACGGCGCGGGCAAGAGCACGCTCATCAACGTCGCCACAGGGCTGTTCCGGGCGGACTCAGGCGAGATCGTGCTCGACGGCGAGCGGCTGTCGCTGTCCAACACGCGCCAAGCCGCGGCGCGCGGTATTGCGGTAGTGCATCAGGAGGCCGACCTGTTCGCCCAGCTCAGTATCGCCGAGAACATGCTGCTGGGCCGCGGTCTGGTGCGATATGCCGCCGGCCTCATCCATTGGCCGGGCGTCTATGACGAGGCGGCGCAGATGATGGCCGCCATGGGCGAGTCGTTCAACGTGCGCGACGTGGCCGGTGGGTTGTCCGTGGCCCGGCGCATGATGGCCGAGATCGCCGCGGCCGTGTCCGAGCAGGCACGCGTACTGTTCCTGGATGAGCCCACCTCCGCGCTGACGCTCAAGGAGATCGACAACCTGTTCGAGCAAATCCGGCGGCTGCGCGACGCCGGCGTGGCCATAGCCTATGTCAGCCACCGCATCGAGGAGGTGCTCGAAATCTGCGACCGCATCACCGTGATGCGCGACGGTGAAACCATCGAGACGCGCGCCGCGGCGGATTTCACGCTCGACGAGGTGGTGGCCGCCATGGTCGGCCGCGAGGTCGAGCAGATGTTCGCCAAACGCCCGGCGCCTATCGGCGACATGCGCCTGCGCGTCGAGGACGCCACCTCGGCCACGGGCGCGTTCCGGAACGTGTCGATCAACATCCGTGCCGGCGAGATCGTGGGACTGTACGGATTCGTGGGCGCGGGCCGGAGCGAGTTCGGCCAGGCGCTTTTCGGCCTGCACCCGCTGGCCTCGGGCGCGGTCGCCATCGACGGCCAACGCGCCCGCAATCGCTCGCCGTGGCAGGCCGTCCAGGCCGGGCTGGCCTATCTGCCCGAAGACCGGCTGGTCCAGGGGGTGTTCCGTGACCACCCGCTGCGGGCAAACGCGAGCGTGGCCCAACTGCGCCGCCTGTGCCGGCTCGGATGGATTGACGGCGAGCAGGAGCGCGAGCTCGCCTCGGGCGTCATCCGCGACATGAACGTGCGTGCCGAGTCCATGGAGCAGCCCATCGGCACGCTCAGCGGCGGCAACCAACAGAAGGTGATGTTCGGCCGGTGGCAGGCCACCGCCCCGAAGGTGCTGCTGTTGGACGAACCGACCCGCGGCGTGGACGTCGGTGCCAAGGCCGAGATCCACAAGCTCATTGGCGATCTGGCCGAAGGCGGGGCCGCCGTCCTGCTCATCAGCTCCGAGTTGCCGGAAGTCATGGCCATGAGCGACCGCGTGGTCACGCTGTCCGAAGGCCGCGTCACCGGGACCTTCGACCCGAAGCGTGACGATGAGGAGGCCGTCGCGGCCGCGGCCGTGCCCCGGACGACCGAGGGGGCGGCCGCAACCGCCGGGAAACAGTCCTCGACCCTCGCGCGGTTCTTGCAGTTTCGCGAGTTTGGATTGCTGGCCTTTATCGTCGTGCTCTCGCTGGGTATGAGCGTGACGAAGCCGTCGGAGTTCGCGACGGCCGAGAACTTCTTCGGCATCCTGGCCAACGCGGCCCTACCGGCCATCATGGCGCAGGGCGCCATGCTGATCATCTGCGGCGGGGGCATCGACATCTCGGTCGGGTCGATGATGGGGCTGGTGGCGGCGATTGCCGCCTTGGCCGCCAAATCCGGCTTCCACCCGCTGCTGTGTTTGGCCTTGGCCGTGGCCGTAGGCGTGCTGCTGAGCATGCTCAACGCGACGACCGCCCTGGCCGCCCGCATCCACCCGATCATCGTCACGCTCGCGGGCCTGAGCATCTATCGGGGCGTCATGCGGATTGTCACTGGCGGCCGGGAGGTCGAGCAACTGCCCGCGGCCTACCGCGCCCTGGCCGACGGACAGCTCTTCGGCCTGCCCAAGATCTGCTTCTACGTGATCGCCGTGACGGTCGTCACCCACGTCTTCCTGCGGTACACGTTGTGGGGCCGCCGGCTGCTGGCGGTAGGCAACTCCGACAACGCCGCCCGCCTCATCGGCCTGTCGAAGACAAGGCTGACCTTGATGGCCTTTGCCTATTCCGGCGCGCTGATCGGGCTCACGGCCGTGTTGTCGCCGGCCTATTTCGGCAAGGTGCAGGCCAACACCGGCGCCGGCATGGAACTGAAGGCCATTGCCGCGGCCGTGATCGGCGGCACGAACATCCTCGGCGGGCGCGGCTCGGCGCTGGGCACGCTCTTGGGCGCCTTCCTCGTCGCCCTGCTATACAACATCCTGATTCTCCTCGAGGCCAGCTCGTACTGGCAGAACATCTTCGTGGGCGGGCTCATTCTACTAGCCGTCATCGTCGACGCCCTGCTCCAGCGACTGCGGGAGGGGCGAACATGATACGCCGCCTGCTGCTGTCGCGAGAGAGTTTCCTGTTCTACGTGCTTGCGGCCATGTTCACCGCGTTCGCGCTCACTACCGAGGGCTTCCTGGACGGATACAGCCTCTTCGAGCGCTCGCGGTACTGGGTCTTCGCCGGCATGATCGCCGTGCCGATGACCTTCATCATCGCCACGGCCGGCATCGACCTCTCCGTAGGCGCCATCGTCGCCATGTGCGGCATCGTCCTCGGACTCCTGCATACCGACGCGCACTGGCCGCTTGCGCTGGCTGCGCTGGCCGCGGTCGCGGCCGGCTTCGCGGCCGGGGCCTTCAACGGGGCGGTCGGCAGCTATCTGAGGGTGCCGCCGCTGGTGGTCACGCTGGCCACCATGGCCCTGTTCCGCGGCATCGCTATGGGCCTGAGCAAGGCCCGGTCGTTCCACGTCCCGGATTCGTTTCAGTGGCTGAACCAGGGCGACGCCTTCCGCATACCGGGACTCTCGGGAGAAGCCGTCTACTTCCCCGTGCCGCTGTTCGCGCTGCTGGGCGTTGTGGCGTTGGGCTGGGTGCTGATGCGCAAGTCGTGGGTCGGGCGCTTCACGGAATGTATCGGCGAAAACGAGACGGCCGCGGCCTTCGCAGCTATCGACGTGCGCCGGCTCAAGTTCGCCCTGTACACCGCCTGCGGCGGTGTATGCGGCGTGGCGGCGCTGTTCTACACCGCCCAGTACGCCACCGCCAAGGCCGACGCCGCCATGGGCATGGAACTCGAGGCCATCGCATCCGTCGTCATCGGAGGCACACGCATCAGCGGCGGCCAAGGCTCGGTCATCGGCTCCTTGCTCGGACTGCTCGTCATCGGTATCCTACGATACGGCCTCGAGATGGCCGGGGTGCGCTCGCAGAACGTCGTGATCTTCGTGGGCGCCCTGCTGATCGTCACGGCCGTGTTCAACGAGTACATGGCGTCGCGGAAAGGAGCGAAGCAATGAAACAAGCTACGGCAATCGCCTTGGTGGCTCTCGTGTTGGGCGGCGTGGCCTGCGGCCCGTCGCAACAACCGACCACGCCCGCGGAAGGTAAGCCGCTGAAGATCGGCGTCATGCCCAAGCTGATCGGCATCGATTTCTTCAACGCCACCGAGAAAGGCGCTGTGCAGGCCGGCAAGGAACTCGGAGTCACCGTGGACTTCGACGGACCCGTCACCAACGACGTGACGCTCCAGGCCCAGATGCTCGAGACGTGGATCGCCAAGAAATACGACGCCATCGCCATCGCCCCCAACGCCCCGGACGCCATCGCGCCGGTGCTCGAGCGCGCCCGGAAACGCGGCATCAGCGTGATCACGTGGGATGCCGACGCGCTGCCGGACGCGCGCGATTTCTTCGTGAACCAGTGCACGGCCGCCAGCGTGGCCAAGTCGCTGATGGACGTCATGGTCGACGGCATCGGCCCGGACGGCAAGTACCTCATCCTGACCGGTTCGCTGACCGCGGCCAACCAGAACATCTGGATGGCGGAGATGGAGAAGTACCGCCAGGCCACGTATCCGAACCTGACGAATCTGTCCGAGACGCCGAAGGCCTCCGAAGAAGACCAGGCCCTCGCCACCCAGGTCACGGCCGACTGCCTCAAGGCCTACCCGGACCTCGAGGGCATCTTTGCCATCACGTCCGTGGCGCTTCCCGGCGCGGCCGAGGGGCTGCGCAAGGCCGAGGCCGCGGACCGCGTGTTCCTGACCGGGCTCGCCACGCCCAAGATGATGCGCGACTACGTCATGGACGGCACCGTCAAGCGCTTCGTCCTGTGGAATCCGGTCGACCTCGGCTACCTCGCCGTGTACGCGGCCGCGGCCGTGGCCAAAGGCGAGCTCGAGCCCGGCGCCACGTCGCTGACGGCGGGGCGTTTGGGCGATGTCCAGGTCCAAGGCACCGAGATCATCCTCGGCGACCCGCTCGTGTTCGACAAGGACAACATCGGGCAATTCGATTTCTGAGCGTTTTCTCAGGACGCGATGGACAGAATCCCGGCAATCGAGGAGCTCCCTGTTGCATCCCCCCGCTTGGACTCAGTACACTCAGCGCCAGTCGACGTTCTTCATCCGACGCACGAGGTAGTGCCATGCGAAACGCTCTGGTGATGTTGATAGCGGTCGGTTTGTTGTGCGGCTGCGGCCCGTCCACGGCGCCCGCCCCAGGGGATGCGTCTTCGGGGGCCAAGCCCAAAGCGCCTGTCAAGGTCGCCTTCGTGACCAATAACGCTTCGGACTTCTGGACCATCGCCCGGGCGGGCACCGACAAGGCCATTGACGAACTGGGCTGTGAGGTCCTGTTTCGGATACCGTCGTCGGGCACGGCGCAGGAACAGCAGACCATCGTGCAGGACCTGATCACGGTGGGCGTTTCCGGAATCGCCATCAGCCCGAAGGACCCGGCCAACCAGACGGCCATGCTCAACCGCGCGGCCGCGGCCGTAGACCTCATCACCCAGGACTCGGACGCGCCCGAGAGCAACCGCGCGTGCTACATCGGTACGGACAACTACCAGGCGGGCGTGGCCGCGGGCGAGTTGATCAAGAAAACCCTGCCCGAGGGCGGCAAGATCATGCTGTTCGTGGGCACCCTCGACGCCCAGAACGCCCAGGACCGCAAGAAGGGCATCGAAGACACTCTGGCCGGCAGCGGCATCGAGATCGTGGATACGCGCACGGACGAAACCGATCGACTCAAGGCCAAAGCCAACGCCCAAGACGCGCTGGTCACGCATTCGGACCTGGCGTGCCTGGTCGGCCTGTGGAGCTACAACGGCCCGGCCATCATCAACGGCGTGCGCGCCTCGGGCAAGCTGGGCCAGGTCGAGATCGTGTGCTTCGACGAAGAAGAGGAGACGCTCCAGGGCGTCACGGACGGACACATCGCCGGTACGGTCGTCCAGCAGCCCTTCGAGTTCGGCTACCAGTCGGTCAAGGTACTGGTAGCGCTGGCCCGCGGCGACCGCTCGGTGATTCCAGACAACCAGAGGCTCATCGTGCCCGTGATGACCATCACCAAGGACAACGTGGGCGCGTTCTGGGCGCGGCTCAAGAAACTGACGGGCAAAGCCTGACCCATCGAGGCGCCGGACTGGTGGTGAAGTTCCGAAAGATCGCGGGGCTCGTGGGCCTGTTGGTGGTCATCATCGTGATTGCCTGCGTGTGGGAGCGCCACGCCCACGGCACCATCCGTTTCCTCACCCGGCAGAACCTGCGCAACCTGCTGCCGTGGATCGGCCTGTTCGGCATCCTCAGCCTCGGCCAGGCCTTCGTCATCATCACCGGCGGCATCGACCTGTCCGTCGGCAGCGTGGTCGCCCTCGTCGGCATCGTCGCCGCCATCCTCATGCGCGACAAGGGCCTGCCGCCCGCCGCAGCCATCCCGATTTCCCTGGCCGTCGCCGCGGCCATCGGCGCGTGGCAGGGCGTGCTCGTGGCCAAAGTCCGCATGCAGCCCTTCGTCGTCACCCTGTGCGGGCTGTTCTTCTATCGCGGCATCGCACGGCTCATCACCGCCGACAGCACCCGCGGCTTCGGCGCGCAATTTCCCCTGCTCGGGTGGCTCGGCGGAGGCTTCATCCCCCGCGGCAGCGCCACGAGCCTCGTTTCGGTCCCCTTCCTTATTCTGGTGGTGCTGGCCGTGCTTGGCGGCGCCTACCTCCACCTCACCGCCCACGGCCGCCACCTCTTCGCGCTCGGCGCCAACGAGGAAGGCGCACGCTTCAGCGGCATTCCGGTCGTACGCCGCAAGATCATCGCCTACACCTTGTGCAGCCTCCTGTGCGGCATCGGCGGCCTGCTCATCGCCTTCAACGTCAACTCCCTCGGGCCGACCGACTTCGGCAGCTTCTACGAGTTGTACGCCATCGCCGGCGTCGTGCTCGGGGGATGCAGCCTGCGCGGCGGCTCGGGCAACGTCGTCGGCATCGTGGTGGGCGCCTCGCTCATCGTCGTGCTCAAGAACCTCGTCAACATCCTCGAAATCCCAAGCCAGTTGGAGTACGTTGTCATTGGCGGCGCCATCCTGCTGGGCGTCTTCGTCGACGAGATATTCAAAAAGCGTTCCACGGCCCCGGCGGCCTGAGAAAACCAACGTGGCGCCGTCTGGACCGGTAATGGCGTATAATGCCGCGAGAAGGCTACGCAGGGGATCGGAACACGAAAAGCGAGGCGCAAGCACGATGATCTACGAGTACGACGGCTGTCTCCGGTCGGTCTTGGACACCCCGGAACTCGAGGCACGCGATGAGGCGCCCTGTGTGCTCTTCACGGCCGACGACATCAGCTCGTGGGGCTTGAGCGACCTGCCCTCGGAGTCCGAGTGGCGCCTGGGCCCGGCCATCAGCAAGCGCACCGAGCGCGGCGTCCGCATCGAGGGCCGGTTCTCCGACGTACACCAGATCGACAACCTCGCCGCCTCAGATCCCAGCTTCTGGGTCCCATTGTCCACATTGGACGGAGATGACGACCGCTTTCCCGTGGATGCCTCCAAGTTTGCCGTCGCCGAACTGACCTACCGCTGCCTCACCCCCAATGCACGCCCCGCATGGATGTGGACCTATCCCGGCGGCATGCAGTTCGACTGGCTCGCCCCAACGCAGGAGTGGCGCACCATCGCCCGCCGCGTGCAGCACTACGGCTTCCCCACCCAGATCGACGCCGTCATCATCCGCCTGTATGCCACGTCCCGCACCGTCGAGGCGCTCGAAGTGGAATCGGTGCGTTTCCGAGAAATGACGCCGGCCGAAGCGAGCGCCTGCGAGGCGCATCTCGCCCAACTCGAACGCGTATCCCCTACGGCCCACTACCCGCTGCTCGACACGTACCTACCCTTCGGATCCTACATGGACGCCGGCGCCTCCAAACGCCTCGCCGCCATGCTCGGCATCTCCTTCGAAGAGTACTGGGGGCTCGTATTAGAGGATGTCGCCCGCCACCACCACAATACCATCGCACTCGAAAGCGTCGAGCGGCTCACCGCCCACGAGTGGCAAAGCCTGCTCGAACAGGCACAGACCTTCGACATCAAGTTCTACGCCATCCACGACCTGCCACTGGACGCCCCCGAGGACCACGCCGCCCACTTCGTCCAAACGCACGTCAAGCCCTATGCCGACTCCCCGGCGATCCTGGCGTGGAGCCTCTACGATGAGCCGCCCGAGCGGGCCTTCACCAAGGTCATGCAGGCCCAGGCCCTGGTGCGCGAGGCCGACCCCAACCATCCCTATGCGGTGATGATGCGCACCTCGGACGCCTTCCCGCTGTTCGCCAAGCACGTGCCCGTGTGCGGGATCGCCCACTACGGCTCACACAACCCGCGCTACGTGTCCGATATGCTCGAGGCCCACGTGCCCTTGGGCGGCACACAGGACTTCTGGTTTCTGGCCCCCGCCTTCACCTATGCCACCGACACGCCGGCCTGGCACACCGGCCCCGAGATGCGTCTGATGATGAACCTGGCCTTCGCCAATGGCGCCCGCGGCTGGCACACCTTCGCCTATCACAACGACCCCATTTGGATACGCGGCAGTTGCCAGCGCTCGCTTACCGGACCCTTTCTCACGTTCAGCGACTTGTGGTCCGAGTTGGGCCAACGCGTCGAATACTACAGCGCCCTCGCCCCGCTCTTTCTGCAGGCCCGCCCCGCCCCGCTCACCGAGAATTGGTTCGCTGTCGACAGCGTGGCGCACGCCAGGTCCCAACTCCCCGAGGGCGTGCCGCCCACCGGGCTCTACCGACTGTGCGGCCCCGACTTCGAGCTCTACTGCGTCGTCAGCCACGACACACGAGAGATGACCACCGCCCACGTCGACGTGGCCGGGGCCGCGGCCAAGGGCCTGGTAGTCTATGACCTCGCCGACTACGTCCGCGGCAGGAAGTGGGTCCCCATCAGCCCGAAGCGCCATCTCGAGATGTTTCCCGGCCAGCAGCATATCTTCCTGGTGGCCAAGCCCAAGGCGGCCGCCCTGTGGCGAGAAAGCCTTACCGAGCGCCTCATTCGCGGTGACCGACGCCAGCTCGCCTTCGATCTCCCCCTCGCCCGCGCCTACGGCCTGGACACCGCCGAGATCGAGAAGCAAATCAACCGTGGCGAAGACACCGGCGTCACCACCCTCGAGAACACCAGCCGCGCCCGCGATGCCCTTCTCGATCTCATCTACGGCGCGCCCGAGCTGTGCCAGAGCCGCAGCAAGCTCATCGAGGTGAGCGCCGCCATCTGCGGCTGCGACGGCAGCCTGTGCCGCCTGCTCGGCAAAGGCGAGGCCGACAGGGCCCGCCAACTCGGCTTCCAGGTCATCCCCCTGGCGCGCGAGCTGGCCCATCTCCGCCTCGAATTGCGCCAAGGCCGCGGGGCCGCCATTCGCCCGCAATGCCAGGACCTCGCCAAGCGCACGCTCGAGACCCTCGCCGAAATCCGCGCCGCCTCCTAAGGCCCGGGACCTCCTGAACCGCCAACCCACCCAGCGCCTTGCCCCAGCGCTGACTCGCTTTCCCGAGCGCAAGACAGGCCAGCGGGAGCGCCCAGGCGAGTTGTTCGCGGCCGTGACGGACCACGCCCCCGCTCTCACGGTTGTCTTTTGGGACACTTCGTGCTAGACTATTGCGTATACTAGACAGCCTGCAAACCCATAGCCGGCCTTGGCAGCAAGAACTCCAACCGTCAGCCGTGTCGGCCGAGCACGGCCGGCGCCAAACACAGGCCCGGGGCCGGTCGGGGCGCGGCGGCCCCAACCAGCTTCGCGAGCAGGACGCAAAGAGCCCCTGGACGATCCACTGGACAAGTCCAACAGCGCGCTCGTTGTAGTGCTCCCGATAGCCGGGCGTGTCTGGAGACAGCAGGCGTGAGAGGGGGTCGAGAAGTCAATGTGTTGTGTTCTTGTTCGCGCGGGAATGCGTGCGCGGAGTGTGAACCTCATCTAAGAGGAGGGGTGGTCATGAAGACGAAAGGCTTTACGCTGATTGAATTGCTCGTGGTCATCGCAATCATTGGGATCCTGGCCGCCATCCTGCTGCCGGCCTTGGCCCGGGCGCGTGAGTCCGCACGGCGGGCGAGTTGCGCCAACAACCTCAAACAGTGGGGGCTGGTGTACAAAATGTACGCCAACGAGTCCAAGGGCGAGCGGTATCCTCCCATCATGCTGCAAGGAGACGCCCCGAGGGTGGACTGTGATGACCCCGCTTTGCCGCCCGATGGATCACAAGACCTGCTTGCGGCCGGCCCGGACCTCCGCACGCTGTTTCCCGAGTACTTGACGGATCCAAACATCCTGCTTTGCCCTTCGGACGAGGAGGCGTCGGGACACGCGTTCACCAATCCGCACACAGGGGAGGTCGATATTCACCTGCACTGCGGGGCCGGCCGGGGCCTGGCGGACGTTGACGTGAGCTACATGTACACCGGGTGGGTCTTTGACCTTGTTGACTTTGGGGACCCGATGACGGATCTGGCGCCATGGGGCGCCCTGTTGGGCGAGACGCTCACGGGCGACGGACCCACACAGCTTGTCGGGACCTTTGTTGAAGCCCTGCTGCCGATTGTCACCGGCGATCCTGCGAAGCCCGATCAAGATCACAATGTGTCAAGTTACGGCTCCAACGTCGGCAATGGCGGAGGCGACACCGTGTACCGGCTGCGCGAAGGGATTGAGCGCTTCATGATCACCGACATCAACAATCCTGCCGAATCGGCTCAGGCCCAGAGCGAAATCTGGATCATGTCCGACGTGTTGGCTACGACCGTCGCGGATTACAACCACATTCCGGGCGGCTGCAACATCTTGTACATGGACGGGCACGTCGAGTTCATGCGTTACGAAACGCAGGGCGAAGGGCCCGTCAACGGCCCGGTGGCCAGATTCATCGGCATCATTCTGGAATAGCCGCACCAGGGCCACAGTCAAGTTTGGATCATGACGTGGCCGCCACACCCTCCAAGCCCTTCCATCGTGCGCGATGGCACTGGACTGAGCCAAGGCCTCCTCAGATTGACTTGCCTTGCGGGCATTGGCTATACTTCGGGGCTGTTCGGACGGAGTGACGGGACCCTTCAAGCGAAGGGCGTGGCGTATTCGATTCGACGTTCTGAAGAGACCGACCGTCGAGCAGACCGGCCGGACCCCGAATGGGGCGTCGCCAAGTGGTAAAGGCACCGGGTTTTGGTCCCGGTATTCGCAGGTTCGAATCCTGCCGCCCCAGCCATCCATTAGGCAACACGCGTTGAGCGTTCGGCGTGGGTGCGGCGCTCGTTGCGCTTGCGCCCCTGATGGGTGAAAGGTTCCGCAGCATTCACGAGAAGGTATCGCTCAGTAGTCTGTGTGTATAGACCGGTCGCGCCCTGCCGGCGCCGCCGCCAGCGTTTTGGGAGGCCATTGGATCATGCAAGTTCTTACCCTTAAGGCAAAGACGCGCCCGACAAGCGGCAAAGGTGCCGCACACCGGCTGCGCGCCGCCGGCCTCGTGCCGAGCATCCTCTACGGTGGCGGCCAAGACCCCGTGCGCATCTCACTGGACCAGCACGAGTTTGACCTTCTGATCCACCACGGCCGCAGCGGGGAGCACGCCGTACTCCAACTCGAAGTCGAAGACCAGCCGGAACTCAGCACCCCCGCACTGGTCAAGGAGGTCCAACACCATCCGCTCCGAGACACCATCATTCACGCCGACCTGCTGCGGATCCGCCTGGACCAGCGGATACAGACCGTCGTGGCGATCAAGTTGACCGGGCAGCCGGAGGGGGTCGTCGAGGGCGGTATCCTCGACCGCCAACTGCGCGAGGTCGAGGTCGAATGCCTGGCGCTCGACGTGCCCGACGCCTTTGTGATCGACGTATCGGAGTTGCACATCGGCGATAGTCTGCACGTATCGGACATTGACATCCCTGAGAACGCCACGCTCCTGACGGATCCCGAGCGGCCCGTTGCGGCCGTGCTTGCGCCGCGGGTGGAGGCCGAGGAAGAGGCCGAGGGCGAAGGTGAGGAGGCCGAGGAGGGCGAGGGCGAAACGGCCGAGCCTGAGGTCATCGGCGAGAAGAAAGAAGACAAAGAGGGATAGCCCCACGGTGAGGAGATCGCACGACTCGCCGTGCGGGCCGCCGTGTGCGGGCCGTCTCGAAAGGTGGGCCGCGTGAAAATCATTGTCGGGCTCGGAAATCCCGGCCGGCGCTACCGGAACACCCGGCACAATGTCGGCTTCCGGGTGGTCGAGCGCTTGGCGGCCCGCCTCGGGGCCGATTTCGGGCGCGAGAAATACGGTGGGCTCGTGGCCGAAGCCGTGCACCGCGGACACCGCTTGCTGCTGCTCAAGCCGTTGACGTACATGAACGAAAGCGGACGTTGCGTGGCGCGTGCGGTGCGGTATCGGGCCGTGGCGCCGGATGAGTTGCTCGTGGTGGTGGACGACGTGAATCTACCTGTCGGCAAATTGCGCCTGCGCTCCCAAGGCAGCGCCGGAGGCCACAACGGCCTGAAGTCCATTGCGCAGCACCTCGGCGGCCATGGCTTCTCGCGACTGCGCTTGGGCGTGGGCCGTCAGCGCGTCGGTGCCGGGCTGACGGACCACGTGCTCGGATCCTTTGCGTCCGAAGAGCGAGCCCCGGTCGAGGACATGGTGGAACGGGCGGTGGATGCGCTGCTGTGCGTCCTGGCCGACGGTCTGCAACAGACGATGAACGACTTCAATTGAAAGGAGGCCGGCCCGCCGGTGCGTTGCGCCTCTGGGTGGGCCCGGAGACCGTATGAAGCACACGATCAGTGTTCTCGTTGAAAACCACTTTGGCGTGCTGGCCCGCGTGTCGGCCCTGTTCAGCGCGCGCGGCTACAACATCGACAGCCTGTGCGTAGGCGAGACCGAGGATCCCAGCGTTTCGCGGATGACGGTGGTCGCGCGCGGTGACGACGACG
>Ga0272442_10003264_pt1 | contig 22871 bp, 21 predicted proteins | sample SSMForm2O_FD_200262 | JGI IMG/M metagenome (GOLD analysis project Ga0272442, IMG submission 200262) | Marine sediment archaeal communities from Little Sippewissett salt marsh, Falmouth, MA, United States - SSM-Form-2O | ecosystem: Environmental > Aquatic > Marine > Wetlands > Sediment ...
TTCATGTTTATGGGGAAATCATCAAGTTCTATGGTCTCCAGGGATGAGAAGTTTCCCCATTGTCTGAAAACAGCTGTGTCTTCAACTATAGAACCTATAATAGAAAGGGTATGTTCCTTTTTGACCTTTTTCCCCATGAATTCGCCAGTATTAAGGGCATAGCAGGCTACTCCTGAATCCAGGAGATCTTTGAACTTATCGTAATCAAGCCTGAGTGGATAGGTCCTGAAAGGGTTTGCGTAGGGTTCAATTACCAGCGCATCAGGATCTACACCTGGTGCCAGGCGTTCAGCGGAAGTCCTTTTTGTTGCCAGAGTAACTCCCATAACTGCGCCAAGTTCCGGTGAGGTTATCTTTATGACAGGAGGGATCGAAGGATCTTTCATTAACCAGAAAATGGCATTTATTTTTTCATCAATCCGGTCTACCCGTGTGGGAGACCATAGCTTGGATTTAATGGCTCTTCCATTGCCATTTCTGACGTCTTCTGTTATGAGATACAGTTTCCCGTCGGGCAATTTAGTTGCCCCATTGTTCTGAACGCTGAGAATGAACTTGTTGTCCTCACATCCCATGGGATAATCTGCCGTTTTATCGAAATAGGATGGTTCAAGGGCAATGGCATATTTTTCCTTGCTGTTAATTATAAAGGCGTCATCATGAAGAACCGTTATATCATAATTTCCATCATGGTCAGAATGGGTAATGGTTGATTTTCCCGATCCGGAGAGTCCAAATACTGCGACAACAAAATCGTCCTTGGATGGCAGATTATATCTTTTAAGACCTCCATGACAGGAAACAAAGCCATTTCTGACTGCAATGCCCCAGGCAAGTGTTAGGGTTCCCTTCTTGAATTCTCCAAAGTAACGCATGCCCAGAATGGCTGCACAGTTATGTTCAGGATCAAAGAAAGTCAGTCCCAGAGGGTGTTCTGGGTGTTTCCAGTCAGGATCACCATAGATATATATATCCCCTTCTGGGTAGAGTTTCGAGTCCATGTACATTTCAGTGTAGATATTATTGAGATATTGGAAGTTAAGGAGCCAGTTATAAAGGAGGTTTTCGTGCCCCTTGGGGATAAGGAGATGAGCCTTGACCATAAAGTCTTTTTCAAGGCCTATTATGGCTTCAGTGTGATAGAGTTTCCTGTCTCGCGAAATGTAAACTGCGTCCCTGATCTTGGCCGAATATTCATCTGGTATAACATCCGGTTCGCCAAGGATCTTCCTTGCTGCAGCACATCTTCCCACCACTGCTCCATCATTGAACAAAAGAACGTTAGCATGTATGGGAAGCCCCTGCCCCATAGGCTGATAGATGGGCATTCCGGTTAACTCAATGGTCCCAGGGCTTAATCTGGCCAGCTCGTATGCCTCAATAAGGGACATGACGGACTGGACATTATTACTGTAACACGCTGTTTCCAGAGTGGTATGGAATCTTGATTTGAAAAGTTCCGGTTTTTCTTCCGACAGGAATTCATGTGTTGACATCTGAACATATTCCCCCTGTTAATCCAATATCCCGATATGTTATCTCCCCGCGTTCCGGGATCTTTCGAGTGCAGTGACTCAAATATGTGATCCCAAGATCCGGAAACAGCAAATCCTTATAAAGAGAATGATCTGCTTTTAAAGGAATGCGTCCTGTCTTGGTCTTTATTCAGGGCTTTTTGGAATCTACGGTTTCAGGAACTGTAAGAACCAGAGGTTCCAATAAAACCTAATCCTCATACTCATATCTTTCAGTAGGTACATCTCCCCAGATATTGTCCAGACGATAAAATTCCCTTCCATTCCTGCTGAAGATATGGATCACGATATCCCCACCATCTATAAGACACCACTGGGAGCTGTTCTCTCCCTCCACCAGATATTCCACTTCTATCTGGTCAAGTACCTTTTTTGCCGCATCCCTCAGTGTTTTCATATGAATATCTGAATTGGCTGTTACGAGAACAAAGCTGTCTGCAATAGTCGAGATTCCCTGCAGATCCATGAAAACGATATCAAGTCCCCTTTTTTCGGCCAGTGCAGACAGGACTCCTTCATATTGTTGCATGTGATTTTCCATAAATTAGCATTCCCCCATCTCTGTTAACCTCGTAAATTATTTGATCGGAAATTACCAGATGTTACATCTGGTTGTTAAGGGTCTCAAATCTTTTAAGAAGCAATGAATAATTGTGACCTAAAATTATTGTAGCATAGGGAACATTATCGTCTTCTCTCACGAGTGTTTTAGGTATGTCTGCAATTTGAGCCAGAGCAATAGCTGAGGAGCGCTTATCCATGTCAGAGGCAGTTGGGTACAATATATTTGAATATTTATAATCGAAATGTTTAGCATTTCCGATATAAGCAACATCGATTCCCATTTTCTGAAGATAGTCTGCTGCTCTTTTACCTATCCCGGATGTTCCATCTCCGTTCAGGACTGCCACAGGTGTCCTGATAGAGGTCAAGATCCTTTCCAGGGGAAGGATCTCTTCCTTTTCCTCAGGTTTCTCACTGGTAGAGCTATTTACAGTCCGGGGAAGATCTCCAGGCATACTGCTCAACATCTGTGAGGCTTCCGTAAGGTCTCCTATCCAGTAGCTCACATTTGATATATAGGCTGCTTTTCCGGGAAGAGTGAAGAACATCATGTTCTCACGAGGAATATCGCTTAGATATGAAGCCAGCTGGATAGCCTGGGAAGGACTAAGATCACTTTTCACCAGCTTGAGCAGCTGCTTCGCGAGTTTTGGTAACTGGGATATCATCGAAGGGTCTTGAGCCTTGTTGAGGATAGCTTTCAGGAACTTTTGCTGCCTTTGCACCCTTCCGATATCGCCAAGTGCGTCATTTCTGAAACGGACGTATCCCAACGCAGAATTTCCATCCAGATGTTGAAGTCCTTTAGGAATATTGATATGAAGATTACCTGCCTTGTCATGATATGACAGTCTTTTGGCTACGTTGATATCCACTCCACCCAAAAGATCCACGATTTCCGGAAAACTCTTGTAATTTACGATGATGAAGTAGTTCAAGGGTATTCCAAGATAATTGATCAGGCTTTCCTGGAGAAGTTGCTCCTTCCCGTAAGCGTATGCATGGTTTATCTTCTGCCATCCGTGACCAGGGATCTGTACCCTGGTATCTCTCGGTATGGACATGAGACGAACGATCTTGTTGTCGATATCTATTGTGGCAAGAGCGATCGTATCTGATCTATGAATCCCCTCCACATCGTCGATCCCAACAATCATGAGATTAATACTTCCGGAGACCTCATCATAATTGATATTCTCACGAATATTTGACGCATCGGGCTGCACAAGGTTATGTATTTTGAGTGCAGAACCAGAGGCAAGAGAAACAAATGCCACCAGAATGACTGCTATGATCTTGCTTAGTTTCATAAATTTCACCGTCCGTTTCTCTTGTAGAGTCCCTTTTTGTAGATGTAATTTTCTACCAGTGGAGGGACCAGGTACCGGATATTCCTTCCTTCCGCTACTCTGCCCCTGATCTCAGTACTAGATATTGAAAGCAGAGGGATCTCAAGAGGTAATATGCGCTCTCTAAGTTCTTCGGGAAGGCCTGATAAGCGAGAGGATTGATATCCTGGCCTATTAATTGCCACAACAGTAGCAAGGTCAAAGATCTGTCTGAAATCCTTCCATTTGGGAATATCAAGAACGGCATCCAGACCTGTTAAAAAGTAAAAGTCGGTACTCTGGGGGGCGAACCAGTGTCGCATCTCTTTCAGCGTGTCTATGGTATGACTGGGCTCTTCCCTCTCTATTTCAATTTTGCTTATCCTGAAATTAGGGTTATCCAGGGTGGTAAGCAAAACCATGTTATACCTGTCTTCTGCAGAAGAAACCTTTCTTTCACGTTTATGATAAGGGTCCCCCGTGGGGACAAAAAAGACCTCTTCCAGTCCTATTTCGAAGCAGGCTTCCTCTGCTGCCAACAAATGTCCATAATGGATGGGATCAAAGGTCCCTCCCATAATGCCTATCTTTCTTCTTTTGAAAGAGTAAGGTCTGGCAGGCAAAATAGATCTCCTTCCCCTATGACTTGCAAAAGGTTGAAAATATGAATTACAGGGTTATTTTACTACCTCATTGCCCTCTCCGGCTGAAATTCGAAAACAAAGTCTCCTATGAAAACCGTGTCTCCCTCTTTGGCTCCTGCTTCTTCAAGTTTCTCTTCGACCCTGAACTTTTTCAGAAGCCTGGCAAAATGAAGGATAGCCTCATCCTGCTCAAAGTCAAAGCGCTTGACCGCTTTTTCCAGGTAAGAATGGATGATCTTATAGGCTTTTTCTTCCTGAATATAGATGATCTCAATTTTTCTTGAACCAGGGGTATGTACCTTAACTTTCGGGATCTCAGGAGCTATAAGTTTCGTGGATCCTTCCGGTCTCGGATTATCTCTGACCGTTCTCACGATCGTATCAATAAGATCCTGAATTCCTTCCCCCGTGAGGGCACTGGTGAAGATACACGGTATATTCAGAGCACCAAGGTGTTCTGAAAGTTTCTTTATTCGCCAATCTTCCTGAACAAGGTCTTTCTTATTACCCACGACCATGTAAGGCCTGTCAAGAAGGTGCGAGTTATAGGCAGAAAATTCTTCTCGTACGGTTTTCCATTGTGCAATGATCTCTTCAATTGATTCCGGGGAACCTATGTCCAGAACATGCAGTAAGACCCTAGTCCTTTCAATATGCCTCAGGAAATAGATGCCAAGACCCTTGTTCCTGGAGGCTCCTGCTACAAGACCCGGAACATCCGCCAGGACTATTCTCTCGTCATCCACAGCCAATAGTCCCAGGTTCGGTGAAAGCGTAGTGAAGGGATATCCTGCGATCTTGGGTTCAGCATTTGAAATTGCCTTGAGAAGGCTTGACTTTCCTGCATTGGGAAAACCCACCAGACCTACATCTGCGATAAGTTTCAGTTCCAGAAGAAGGCTTCTTTCCCCTCCTTCTTCGCCTTTTTCGGCGAATCTGGGAGCCCGTCTGACTGAATTGGCATAGTATGCATTTCCATGTCCTCCCCGACCTCCTCTGGCGACCATGATCCTTTCACCAGGTTCTACCAGATCTCCAAGGAGAGACCCATCTTCATTATTATAGACAATGGTCCCGCAGGGAACATGGATGGTCAGATCCTGTCCGTTTTTCCCCACCTGTTTTTTCCCACGTCCATGTTCACCATTAGGTGCGTTGAACCTCTTTCGGAACTCATAATCTGCAAGCGTGTGAAGTCCCGGAGAAGCTTCGAGGTAGATACTGCCCCCACGCCCTCCATCTGCTCCATCGGGTCCACCCTTTGGAACGAACTTCTCCCTTCTGAAACTCAGACAACCGTTGCCGCCGCGTCCGGCCTTGACATTGATTTTTACGAGATCAACAAATTTCATGATTTTCTCAACTTCTCCAGAGACTTGATACTAATGTCCCATAAAAAAATATGGGCCTTTTCTTAAAATGAAAGGCCCATTTTTCAGTGCTCCTCAAATTCACAAATATACGGGAGGTTCAATTTGGAAAATATGCTCCGGACCTATACAGTTTCTTCAATGGAGACATACTTTCTGGAACCCTTGGTTTCATACCTTACAAAGCCTGTAGAAAGGGCGAAAAGGGTGTCATCCTTACCCTTGCCCACGTTCATACCTGGGTGTACCTTGGTGCCTCTCTGGCGGACCAGGATATTTCCAGCCTTGACATGCTGCCCTGCATACCTCTTGACACCGAGTCTCTTGCTTTCACTGTCTCTTCCGTTCTGACTACTCCCCTGCCCCTTCTTATGGGCAAAGATCTGTAATTCAAATTTTCCGAAGATCATATCCGCACCTCCGTTAATCTTACATTCTCCGGATAACTGTTCTCAATTTCCCTGAGTGTGGCCATAACAGTATCTACCAAGATAGCCTCTTCAGGTCCGTAGGGGAAAGGGGTCCATATCTTCACCAGGGGTGTATAAGGATCAGTTACTGTTTCCCTGGTTATTTCCGCCTTTTGAAGAACTTCTGTAAATCCTATCTCCAGGGCCTGAAGAAGTGTTGATATGGCCGCACAAACTATATCTTTCCCGCTTTCAGCCCATTCTGAATGGCCTGTGAAGGAAAGGGAGAACACCTGATCGTTCTTTATTTCTACCTTTATAACTACCATTGACTATGCTGACTGAGGATCCTATCCGTTGATGGACTCGATCCTGATCTGGGTATAATTCTGCCTGTGACCACGAAGACGACGGTAGTTCTTCTTGCTCTTGTATTTGAAAACGAGGATCTTGTCGTCCTTATCGTGCTTGATAACACTTGCATCCACTGAAGCCCCTTCAACGAAAGGGTCACCTATTTTGACATCACTGTCTCCGGCCAGAAATAAGACTCTGTCGAAATTCACTTTCTCGCCCGGCTCAGCTTTGAGAAGCTCCACATTCAGAGTATCTCCAGCTTGTACCCTATACTGTTTCCCTCCGAGCTCAACTATTGCATACATATCGTTATGATTTCCTCCTTCCGCTGGACCTGCAGGTGCCGGACTGGTCTACCGACCTTTGATTAACCTGATCCAAGCGCATATTTACGTTAACCTATGAATTCTATTAGGGATTGACGAATTCGTCAACCTCCGGGAATTATATCTCAATCGATCCGACTTGACAAAAGAGATTCCTCTGAAAGCAGTTTTCTTGCGTGATCCAGTGCTTCCCGCATTTCATAATCACCAGAGAGCATTCTGGCCAGTTCCCTGACCCTTGCCTCTCCTTTCACCTCTTGTACCTTTGCCTGGTCACCTTCTTTCGAAACCATAAAATGCTGATCGGCGATAGCAGCAATGGATGCTTCGTGAGTAATAAGGATAACCTGACATTTTCGAGAGAGTTCCTTGAGTTTGTACCCTGCCAGGACTGCGGCTCTTCCGCCAAGCCCTGCTTCTACTTCATCGAATACAATAGTGTCTGGTATCTGTTCGTCAGGCAGCGATACTTCAATGGAAAGGAGCAAACGGCTCAATTCCCCTCCGGAAGCTACCTTATGGATAGGGCCACTGAATCCTTCTGTATTTCGTAAAAGAAACTGTACTTCATCGGCACCATTCTCACGGATCTTGTCAAGCTGTAAGAGTTGGACTTCAAAGTGCATTCCAAGCATAGCCAGATCTCTCATGGCCCAGTTGACCCTTTGTGCAAGCTCATCTCCTGATTTAAGCCTGAGATCTCTCAATCTCAGGGCAGCTTCACTGGCCTCTTTTCTCGAGATCCTGCTTTCCTCTTCCTTGTCAATGATCTCCTGTCGAATTCCTGATAACCATGATAATGCCTTCCGAGCCTGCACGGCATATTCGATGAGCTCTTCTGTACTGTTTACACCGGCAATCCTCTTGGCTTTCCTTAGCAGGCCTATTCGCTTTTCTTTCTGGTCGATCTCTTCCTGGATGCTTCTGATATCCTGTTGGCTCAATTGGGATTCACATATTGTAAGGATCTCATTGAGCCTGTCCAGGATAGAGTCGATACCTGTCTGAAAAAGGTCTTCCTGTTCTGTTTTTGCCAGTTCCTTCAAGAGGGGCAGGGCTTCCTCGAGCTGATCCATTATGCCCTTGTTCATCTCGTTTCCTCGGAATCGGAAAAGGGTTTCCCTGATTTTTAGGTTCCGCGACAGCTTTTGGTTAAGGTTATCCAGTTCTGTGTTCCAAGTCAGGTCACAGTCAGAGAATGGATTGATCTTTCCGACGAGGCCTAATATTTCCTCCGCATCCTTGAATCTATCAAGTACTTCGGATCTTTCTGTTTTCAGTTTGCGGACTTCTTTTTCCAGTGTGTAAGCTTTTTCGTAGGATTTGCTGAAATGATCGAACAAGTCCATAAGTTCAGAGCCGCCGCAACTGTCAAGTATTTTAAGTTGCTTGTCTGTTTCCAGTAGATTCAGCTGGGCGAACTGGCTCTGGATCCGCAAAAGAGGATCCATGTATTCAGCAAGCAGTCCCAGTGAAACCTGGTGATCCTGAAGGAAACATTTACCCCGGCCATTTCTGTATATCTGTCGTTTAATGAAAATATCTCCTTCAGAAGGTTCAACGCCTTCGTGGCTACATGCCTGGGGGTCTTCAGTGAATAGTCTGGATTCCAGTGTGGACATTTCAGCCCCATATCGTATGGTAGAAGTCTGGGCACGCTTCCCGGAGAGAAGTTCCATAGCCCGCACGAGACTTGTTTTTCCTGCACCGCTTTCTCCGGTTATTGCGATGAACGGACCTCCAAAATCAAGTTGTGCCGAGGAAATGCCCCCAAGATTGGTCAGATGAAGATATTCGATCAAGTAATATCACTCCCTGTATGGTTGGCCAGGGCTTACAATACCCTGTCCCCATTGGAGTTTTTCCTGCAGGAGTTCGTAATAGCTTCTGCTTGGAAGCATTATCAGCTTGACCTTCTTCTCGGAGGAAAGGCGTATATCGATCCTGTCAGAGGGAAGGATCTCATAGCTAAGCTGACCATCCTGTGTGAGGACGAGATCCCGATGATCACCTTCGGGAATGAGGGAAAGCCTGTCATTGTCACTGAATATTACAGGTCTGGCATACAATGTGTGCGCACAGATAGGACATAGGACAAAACAGGGGACATGAGGAGGGACTATAGGTCCACCGGCTGACAGGGAATAAGCTGTTGAGCCTGTTGGTGTGGCTACGATCATCCCATCTGCAGGGAGCTTTGTGAGGTATTGTCCCTTGATCCTGACTTCAACATGGATAACCCTTGCAATAGCTCCTTTTGTAAGGACAAGATCATTAAGGGCGAACATGGTATATCTCACAGATCCTCTCCTGATGACCTGACCTTCCAGTACATGTCTTTCCTCTATGGAATGTTTCTCATCAAGGATCATCTGAATGTCCCTAGTGGCGTTTTCTGGATCTCCACTTGCAAGGAACCCGAGATTCCCTACATTTATACCGAAAAGAGGAATATCCCAATTCATCACATAACGGCTTGCTCTGAGAAATGTACCATCTCCACCGATCACTATGGCAAAATCGACCTCTGATCTCCATTCATCATCTGAAAGACCTGGTAACCCAAGTATGGAAGCTTCATTGGGAGGGAGCAGGAACTTAAGTCCCTCCCTCTTGCCCCAGGCAATAATTTTACGTGCCATTTCACTTGCCCTGGGTTTTTGGGTGTTTGCCAATAATCCGATTCGCTTAGACAATAAAGATTTCCCTCCCTCGGAATTTACCTTGGTAGAAGCTCATTATGAGCTTTCTGGACAATGTTTTCTATTGTACTCTCATCCAGCATCTTTCGATTTCCTGTTATTGCGGACCTTAGGTGTAGAAGAAATTCTATGTTGCCCTTTGGACCGGTAATGGGAGAGTGCTCGATCCCCTCGAGGCTCAGTTCTGGAATTTCCTTCCAGATAAAAGTGCAAAGATCCTTTATGACCTGAAAGTGTATTTCGGGATCACGTACTACTCCATTTTTGCCAACCCTGTTCTTTCCTGCCTCGAACTGGGGTTTAACAAGAGAAACCAGGACAGCTTCTTTATCCATTAGTTTTGCTATAGCGGGAAGGAGTATCCGCAAGGATATAAAGGAAGCATCTATGGTAATTAGTTCTGGCAGTTCCTGTAGGTCTTGTGGTTTGAGGTATCGTGCATTCGTCCTCTCCATGACCACCACTCGAGGGTCCTGCCGTATCTTCCAGGCCAATTGACCATAACCCACGTCAACTGAATATACCTTTTTAGCACCCCATTCAAGAAGGACATGGGTGAATCCTCCAGTCGATGCTCCTATATCTAGACAGACCCTTCCTTCAGGAGAGAGCCTGAAGGAATCGAGGGCTTTCAGTAATTTATGGGCTCCCCTGCTAACCCAGTTCGAGGTTTCCTCAATCACTGATACCTCGACCTCAGGGTCCAGCTGGGACCCTGCTTTTTCTATCCTGTTACCGTCGACGATCACCTTTCCTGCCATGATAAGTGCCTGAGCTTTTGTTCTGGAACTGACCAGGCCTTTTTTAACCATGAGTTTATCCAGTCTTTCCCCTTTTTTGCTCAATATAGAAATTCACCACCTGGTCCACCGTAATTCCGCAATAGTGCCATTGTTCTTCTATGGTTCCCTGAGGAATGAACATATCAGGAACTCCTGTTCTTGCAACTTTACAATTGATCTGGTTCTCGTTCACAAAAGACGCGATCCCCTCACCTATACCACCCTTCGTATAACCTTCCTCAAGGACCACCGCCAGGGTATGGGATTCAAAAAGGTCCTGGAGAGTCTTCTCATCAAAGGGTTTTAAGATCCTCAGATCTGCCACAGTTGGTTCAGGTAGCCCCTTCTCGAATGCGGTCCTTGAGGCTTTCAGGGCCAGGGCAAGGGTGTTTCCTATTCCTATCAATACCCATTCTTTCCCTCGTTGAAGGATCTTGGTCTTCCTGTCGAATGTTTTTGGGAGAAAGCCCTTTCGCAGGAGCTTTTCACATGCTTCACCCCTGGGATACCTGATCAGTGACGGGCCATTTCTATGGAAAGCGTAGGATATCATCAGATCCAGGTCTACCCTATCCCTTGGAGCCATGATCTCAAGATTGGGGACAGAGCGGTTCCAAGCCATGTCCAGAAGTCCATGATGGGTCTCTCCATCCTCTCCTACCAGGCCAGCCCTGTCCACCAGAAGCACTACAGGAAGGTTCTGCATCGCAATATCATGGACAAGCTGGTCCATTGCCCTCTGGAGGAAAGTGGAATATATAAACACAAAGGGCTTCAGACCTCCTGCAGCCATCCCGGCGGCCATGGTCAACATATGTTCTTCGGCTATCCCTACATCGAAGAAGCGGTCTGGAAATCTTTCCTGGAAATGATTTAACTTGTTGCCCTCTTTCATGGCAGCTGTAAGACAGACAACAGATGGTTCCACCGCTGCGATCTGTTCTACTGTTTCCGCCGTAACTGAACTCCAGGATTTGCCGCATTTATGGGCATATCGAGGGGAGATGCCGTGATAGGTCCAGGGTTCTTTCTCGGCTTTTCTGTAACCTTTGCCCTTTTCTGTTATCAAGTGGATAATAACGGGTTTATCGTATTTTTTTGCAAGGGTGAATACCGTTTCCATTTCCCTGATATCATGACCATCGAAAGGTCCCCAGTAATTTATCCCCATCTCATCGAATATATTGCCCGGCTTTACTAATCCTTTGATCTTTTCCTTGGAACCCTCGAGAAATTTTTCGATCTTTTCTCCCTTAGGAAGCCTGAGGGAGATATCTCTCACCAGGTTCTTCAATTTCCTGTAATGAATATTGGAACTTAATCTGGCCAGGTAAGTGGCGAAACCCCCGATCCTGGGGCTGATGCACATGGTGTTGTCGTTAAGGATGAAAATGACCTTTGTAGATGCTTCAGAGACATAGTTCAGGGCTTCAAAGGTTAATCCATTTAGCAGAGAACCGTCTCCTACGACTGCAACGACCTCATGATCCTCTTTAAGAAGATCCCGGGCTTTTCCGTATCCCAGGGAAGCAGACAGAGAGGTGCTGCTATGCCCCACATCAAAATGATCAAACCGGCTTTCTTCTCTCTTCGGATAACCACTTATACCTCCCCAGGTCCGCAGTGTATCAAACTGCTGGATCCTGTCAGTGAGGATTTTGTAAGCGTAGCACTGATGTCCGACATCGAAGATGATCCTGTCTCCTGAAGGATCGAATTGCCTCAGGATAGCAACAGTCAACTCAACTGCGCCCAATGGGGAACCCAGATGTCCACCGTTTTCCATTACGACCTGGATGATCTTTGAACGGATATCCTGACAAAGCCTGTCCAGAGAATCATAGGATAGACCCTGGAGATCCTTGTAGTTGGTCAATTTATCCAATATGGACATAGCACCACTCCTCAAGCAGTTAGTCTTGTATCAATGACTTCTTTCCTGAAGGAACAAAGCCATTTTCTGGAAAAATAACCCTCCAGGACCCAATTCTCTCGCGAGATCCAGTGCTTTTCCAGTTTCCTCAATAGCTATTCTTGAGGCTTTTTCCAAACCGAAAGATGATACGAAGGTTCGTTTTTCCTGGACAATATCCTTTCCCGGAGTTTTCCCGAGCACAGAAGCTTCACTTTTAATGTCCAGTATATCGTCAACTATCTGGAAAGCCAGACCCAGATGGTTCCCATAAGCTGAAAGTATAGAAAAGTCCTTTTCCGGCGCTCCTCCAAGGAGTGAACCTGCCTCTATAGATGTAGTTATTAAAGAGGCGGTCTTGAGCCTGGCGATCTCCCATACGAATTCAGGCGAATCTTTCTGGCTTTCTCTGTCTGTATCCAGGGTTTGACCTCCATGAATTCCTTCTGGTCCGGCGGCTTTGGCCAGGCCTGTAATCGAAGCATTTATGCGTTCCGGGTCAAATCCCAGGGAAGGTAACAATTGAAGAGGGATCTGAATGCCGTAGAGAAAAAGTGAGGTCCCTGCCAAAAGGGCCAGTGTTTCTCCAAAAACAACATGATTAGTAGGCTTGCCCCTCCTGAGTGTGTCGTTATCCATCGAAGGGAGATCATCGTGTATCAGTGAGGCTGTATGTATCATTTCCAGGCCGAGAGCAAGGGGGAAACTGTTTGCATGGGAAATACCGAAATATTCAGAGGCCTTCATGCAAAGGATAGGCCTTATTCTTTTTCCTCCTGCCTTTAAGGAATAGATCATGGATTCCCGGAGTCTTTTCGGAATATCCACGCTTTCCCGGGATTGCCAGAAAAGGTCTAGCCTGTTCTCGAAGCTGTCTTTAAGATTTTCAAGTTCCATAGCTATGTCCATGTCTTTTCCCTGTCCTGACATTATGTTCTCCCTTTCTCTTCAGGCCCTCCTTCAAAGGGCTCCTCTTTAAGGTCCTCCGAGAGGATCAGGACTTTCTGTTCGGCATTTTTCAGGAATAACTGAAGTTCACTGATCAATTTTATACCCTCTTCATAGATGGCAAGTGCTTCTTCAAGAGGAAGAGTTTCCTTTTCCAGTTTCTGGACTATGTTCTCCACTTCCTGGAGTTTTTCCGAAAATTTCATTGTTTTCCTCCGAGTTCATTATGAAATGGATTTGCTTTTTTTATGTTCTCTGTGCTACAATCCCATAGCTGAGCTTTTATTATCACGAGGAGGCGAAGGAATTATGGCCAAAGTCTGTGAATCCTGTGGACGAGGGCCTTCTACTGGGAATAATGTAAGTCACTCTAACCGCCATACCAGAAGACGCTGGATGATCAATCTGCAGAGCGTGAAAGTTGATATCGGTGGCGGCGAGACCAGGAAAATGAAGGTCTGTACAAAGTGCCTTAAATCTGGCAAGGTCAAACGGGCTGTGTAATCCAGCCCGTTTTTTGTTACCACTGGAAATATATTCCTAACCACCCGCTTCCAACCTCTATCCTGATACACTCTTCACTTTGGTTCATCCTGTTGCTTACTGCATAAGCCTTGTACATGGACAGGTCTGCTTCAGACAGCTCCCAGTGAGTTCCGGAAATACTAACCCCCCGGCATTCTTCAGATAATGCGAAAAGTGAAATATTCTTTGGCCTTATTTTGGGGAAAAAGAGACCTTTCTGGGAAGAGGAAAGAAAGAAAAAACTTTCTTTACCATCGGAAAGACAAACTGGCTGTATTCCAAGCTCATATCCCCAAAGGCAGGACAAAAGAGTGCTCAGGGTGTGGTCAAACCTGTTCCCCCAACAGGCTGTTACTACAACTGAACATAAGGGGAACTTTTCCTTTACCCTCCAAAGGGATAGCTGGAGATCAGTCAGATCCTTTTCGGGATCATGTCTTTCGATCGGTATATTTCTTTCCAGTGCCCAGGATATGGCATCAGGATCAGCACTATCAAGATCGCCAATGATCCGGGAGGGAATTATTCCAAACTCTCGGAGCAGATCCAGACCTTTGTCCACAGCCCATACCTCAAGATCTTTTTCAAGGCTCAGCATCCACTCTTTATCGGGTGGTTCTCCTCCAGCCACAAGCAGAACTCGAGACTGGGGGATCCGAAAAGGGAAAGTGACATTTATCCGGGGCAGGGAGAACTGGCTATGAGAACTATGAAAGGTTCTCTTCGAATATTTCACTTGCCTTTACCTCATCAACGAGTATTTCCCTTGGTTTAGACCCTTCCTGAGGTCCTACGATACCCATCTGTTCCAGGGTATCGATTATTCTGGCAGCCCTGGTAAAACCTATCCTTAATTGCCGTTGTAGTCGACTGGCGGAGGCTATACCGGTTTCCAGAATTAGATCTACAGCTTCTTCTATCAGAGGATCGTCAAGGAAGGGAGCGCCGTTCTTACTGGTGCTGCCGGTGTCTCCCTGGTCTTCAAGATCCACATATTCAGGTTCACCAAAAATATCCTTTACGTAGTTTATGAAATTCAGACTCTGGTTCTCATCCATGAATGGAGTCTGTACCCTCACCGGTCTGGGATACTTGGAACTTACAAAAAGCATGTCACCCCTGCCCAGCAGTTTTTCGGCACCGGACAGGTCAATAATTGTCCGGGAATCTGCCTGTGAAGGAAGGGTAAAGGCTACCCTAGCAGGGATATTGGCCTTTATCAGCCCTGTAATCACATTCACCGAAGGCCTCTGGGTTGCAATGATAAGATGGATCCCTGTTGCTCTTGCCATCTGGGCAAGACGACAGATAAAATCCTCCACATCTTTCTGTGCAGTGAACATAAGATCCGCTAACTCGTCAACTACTATTACTATGTGAGGCAGCTTGTCTTTGGGCAGCACCTTGCTGTTGTAAGAAGCGATGTTTCTTACCCTGCTTCTTGCGAACATCTCATAACGGTGTTCCATTTCCCGTACAGCCCAACCCAGAGCATGTACAGCTTTCCTGGGATCTACTACGGGTTTTGAAAGGACATGAGGAAGATGTTCATATATGTTCAATTCCACCCGTTTTGGATCGATCAGGAGAAGCCGCAGTTCCGAAGGGGTCCTTTTTGAGCAGAGAGCGGTAATGCAATTTGTAACAAAGACGCTTTTTCCTGACCCTGTGGTACCAGCTACAAGAAGGTGAGGCAGGTCTTCCAGATTGATCACCAGGGGTTCCGAGTTGACTCTTAAACCTGCGGGTATTGGCAGCTGCGAAGTGGAATTAATATATTCAGCACTTCCAAGCATCTTCCGGACAGGGACAGGGACCCTTCGGGGATTGGGTATTTCTATTCCCACATAAGGTTTGAAGGGGATCGGAGCTTCCACCCTGAGAGCAGGTACTGCCAGTGAGACTGCAAGATCATTGCTCAGCCCTGCAACCCTGCTGACCTTTATACCTGGTGCAAGTTGAAGCTGAAACTGTATTACCGTTGGTCCAATGACAGTTTCTGCAAGTTCGGCATCTATGCCAAAGTCCTTCAGTGTGGAAATGATCTGTTCACCCTGAGTCCGGACACTATGTTCATCAATATCAGGAATACCTGATGTTTCTGGACCGAACAGTTCCAGAGGCGGAGGGAAGTGTCCGGGTTCCACGTCAAGTCTTGACAGGTTCCTTTCATCATCAGGGACCTTCTCCTGGGAGTCCAGGTCATTTTCCTCTAAAAGGATGTATCCATCTTCTTCGGGTTGGGTATCAAGGGGTATTTTTTCCTGGGTGCCTGGTGATGTAACTTTAATTGTCCCTTTAGGGGTTGCTTCCTTTTCCAGCTTGTTTTCATCTGGTTTCCGGTTTATTCCTGAAGTATCATTGACCTTTTCTCTTTCTCCATCTGTCAGGTTCTCTTCCCTTTCGATCTTGCCTGAAAGGGTTTGGAGTATGTTGCTCCATATATCAATAAAAGCATTGATCATGCTGTTGAATTTAACAAAGCCGTAGAGCATGGCTGACAGCAAAACCATTAAAAGACCTGTCAGGGTGGTACCAAGTGCACCAATGTTACTGAAAAGAGAACCGGCTATTCTGTTTCCGAGAAGACCGGCATGAAGTATCTCAACGTCTTTAAGAGTTCCCGCGATAGCCATCAGGCCCAGCAGAAGGGACGTGCAGATAAAAAGGACTAATGTGCCCCCGGCTTCTCTGAAAAAATGGGCGATCTTTTTCCTCAGCAGAAAACCTATTGTCATATATGCTGTATATCCAAGGAGAACCAGGATGGCTCCCCCTACAGTGTCAAGAATAAAATTCCGGATCTGAATGCCCCATGTGCCAGTCCATAATGAAAACAGTGAAGCCATTACATAAATATCGACCAGAAGGATTACAAACAAACCTAATTGGGCCCATGTAATAAGATTAGCGATAAAACCTCTGCTCTTGGATTTGGCGGTTTTCTTTCTGTTGTTCGAACTGCCGTTCTTTTTCCAGAAGGGGAACATCTTCAGACTTCCTTTCCACCTACTACCATTTGCCTTATAAGAATAGTAGGTTGTCCATCGGTAACCGGGACACTCTGTCCCGATTTTCCGCATACTCCGGGCATAAAATGCAGATCCTTTCCAACTTCTATTATATCCTTAAGTACCTGGGGGCCGTTCCCTATTAACAGGGCTCCTCTTACCGGAAAGGATATCTTGCCATTTTCTATCCTGTAGCCTTCTGTAACCTGGAAAACGAAATCCCCCGAAGTGGGATTGACTTCTCCTCCACCCATTTTTTTGACCAGCAATCCCTTTTCCACCTTCCTTATGATCTGAGAAGGTTCTGATTCTCCAGGCAGGATGAAGGTGTTGGACATCCTGGGAATAGGAATGCTTCTGTAGGAGCTCCTTCTTCCATTTCCGGTCAAAGGGATTGAGGCTTTTCTGGAAGACATCAGATCGGTCATAAAGCATTTAAGGATGCCCTTGTCGATCAGAATTGTACGCTTGGGAGAATTGCCTTCGTCATCACATTCATAGCTCCCGTAATGACCCTGGATCCCCCCATGATCTACAAGCGTAACCAATGGACTGGCCACCTGTTTACCCAACTTATCCCTGTAAACCGAATAATCTTTTTGAATAATATCTGCTTCCAGTCCATGTCCGCAGGCTTCATGTATCATGGTACCACCAGCCTCTCCCGCAAGAACCACTGGCATGGTACCTGCCGGGCATTCCGAGGCCTCGATCATGGTCAATGCCCTTTCAAGGGCTTGCCTGGCGACCTGGAGAGGGTCCACTTTTTCCCAGAAGGCCTGTGAGGCAAGAGAATATGCCCTGCTTTCCAGGCCGGTCTGGATAATACCGTTCTTCTCCACAACTACCTGTACAATATAAGTGCTATAGTTCCTCAGATCGGAAGCCCTTTTTCCCTCGCTTGAAAAAACGGATATTTTCCTTTGCGAATGATTATGCCTCAGGGTAACCTGTTTAATGAGGTCTGTCCGCTCTCTCAATGTCTTGTCAATGGTGTGCAAAAAATCTATCCTTGGAGGACCCAGATCGGGTCTTGATGAGATAATTTTATCAGTTTCAACAGTGATATGGCTGTAATCAGAAGGGGTTCCCGTAAGGTTCTCCCTGGCTTCCAGAAGACACTTCAAGCTTCCTCCTGTTTCCAGGGTAGGTGCATGAACGTATGCCGCAACATCTCCGCATATGATCCTCGCTCCAGTTCCTTCTGAAACTGAAGACCCTATCTCTTCAATAGAGCCATCTTCATAATGTACATCATGAGAAACAGAGGATTCAAAGAAAAGTTCTGCATACTCAGCCTTGTCATCTATGGATCGTTTAAGGTTCTGTTCAATGATTTCGTAGGAGTTCATCTATTCAGGATCCTCCGGTTCTATTAGTCCCTGGCAGTTTCAGGGACAGCGTGTATTTCTGACAGGATCTCCAATTCCAGCCCTTCCTGTTTCACCTTCATCAGGATGTCCCTCATGGGATTTTCCTGGCCCGGGGGTACCAGAACGACCACTCTTCCATTCTCAGGATCTTCTGTCGTGAGATGACCCAGCCCTTCGTAGGATGTTATAAGCCAGCTCAGAAAGAATATCTCCGCAGGTCTGATCTTAACAAGAAAACAGGACATATCCTGGGGTGTCGGTGGTTTATCCATCATCAGAAAGACCTCTGGCAGCCTCTTTGATCGCTTTTTTATGGTCCGAGTAGTTTTTGGAAAAAAGATGGTGTCCATCCCGTGTAGCCACATAATAAAGATACTCATGCTTCTCCGGTTCAATAGCTGCTAACCATGATTCCAGGGAAGGAACACAGATCGCTGCAGGAGGAAGACCCTTGTTTCTGTATGTATTGTATTCTGAATCTATTTCAAGATGTTTGTAAAGAACCCTGTCAAGTTCCTGTCCTTTGAGCTTCCATGCATAGACCACAGTAGCATCTATCTGGAGGGGCATGTTTCGCGCAAGCCTGTTTACAATCACTCCTGCTATGCGTGGACGTTCATCATTCCACATAGCTTCTTTCTCTACGAGAGATGCAAGAATTGCAAGGTCAGAAGATTCCTCAAGACGTCCTTTTGCTTCCAGCAGGATTCCCACCTTTTTCCACCACAGGGCCATGGAGTTTGAAAAAAGATATTTCAGATCCTTTGATGAAAGTTTATATGTATCAGGTAACAGAAATGCAAGCCTCGCCACGGGATCTTCGGGAAATATCTCTTTCATTGAGGGTGCCTCAGGCTCCATGGAAGAAAGGATCGAGACCAGATCTGGCCCTTCTCCTCCAGTGAATGCGGTGTGCAAGGTTAGAATATCAGATCCTGGAATGATCGTCCTTGTGAAGGTATACGGTTTACTGGCGGCAAGCTGTTTTGCCACTTCCCATGGAGATCCCTTTCGGATATCGTATCTACCTGGCTGGATCTTTCTGTCAATACCCAGTGTTACCATCCATTTGGCCAGTTCCGAGGGATTATCCACGATTCTTTCCGTGAAGAAGGTTTTTGCCACATCCCTGGCACTCTGGCCGGGATGGATAATAACAGTTATCTCAGGCCCACTACCCAGCTCAAAACGTTCTTCGAACCAGGAGCTTGATAGAGACCCAATAAAAACAAGATAACTCAGGCTTAATAGAAAGATAAGGATTTCAAATAATTTCTGGATCATGTAATTCTCTCCCAAAGGATTTGTCAGGACAGGACCATAAGAACAGCGCTCCTCCAGGAATGCTGTAACAACTTGGGATTTCAACAGAGAAGAATAAGAGGATCGCCCGTGCGAATGATCCTTTTAGAAAAGGGTACCCACTTCGTCCTCCACAGACTGGACAAGTTCTTCCCCTCTTGCCATGTCCAGAGAGCTTATGATATGTGGATGGAGATACTGGTCTTCTTCAATGAAGGGTACCTTTGATCTGACAAGTTCCCTCGCAGCATTTACGCCTTTTCCGGGCTTCAGCTGCTCGGTGAAATCCAGGGCCTGACAAGCTGTAAATAGCTCAATGGCGATCACCTTGAAAGCATTATCCAGAATGTTCCTTGCTTTCCTCGCACTGTAAGTTCCCATGGAAACGTGGTCTTCCTGGTTGGCAGAAGTGGGAATGGAATCCACTGAAGAGGGATGGGCCAGTACCTTGTTTTCAGATACAAGGGCGGCACAGGTGTATTGGGGAATCATAAATCCACTGTTCAGTCCACTGTTCTTTACGAGAAATGGAGGCAGACCGGAAAGCTTATGATCGACCATTCTTGCGATCCTTCTTTCGGATATGTTGGCAAACTCTGCCACTGCTATACCATAGAAATCCATGGTTATAGCTATAGGTTGTCCGTGAAAGTTACCTCCACTGATGGCTTCCATATCGGAGGGGAAGATCAGAGGGTTATCGGTGACAGAATTGATCTCGATCTGTATCTTTGTGGTGACATAATCCAGAGCATCTCGGCTTGCCCCATGTACCTGGGGGATACAACGCAGAGAATAGGCATCCTGCACCTTGTCGAACTTGTATTTTTCTATTATCTCGCTGGAACTGGTCAATTTACGGATGTTCGAGGCTACTCTTCTCTGGCCGAGATAGGGGCGCAACTCATGGGTTCTCGGATCAAAAGCATAAGGTACCCCGTGAAGTGCTTCGAGAGAGATAGCGGAAGATATGTCAGCTACTTTGGCCAGATGCCTTCCATCTGCAATAGCGAGGGAACCAAGAGCTGTCATTACTGCCGTTCCGTTATTAAGGGCCAGACCCTCTTTAGGCCCCAGCTCAACGGGTTTCAGATCCGCAAGCTTGAGAGCTTCCATAGCAGGCATCCTTCTGCCTTTATAATGAACTTCTCCCATTCCAAGGAGTGTTATGGCAAGATGAGAAAGAGGACAGAGGTCTCCGCTGGCGCCGACAGATCCTTGTTCAGGTATCACAGGATGGATCCCCATATTCAGGTAATTGACCATCTGGGCAAGAGGAGCCATGCTTATCCCCGAGAAACCCCTTATCAGGCTATTGACCCGGAGAAGCATTATTGCTCTGACAATGTCTTCGGGAAAAAGAGCCCCTACACCACAGGCATGGCTTTTCAAGAGGTTCTCCTGAAGTATCTTGCTATTTTCTGGAGAGATTACCACGGAAGCCAGATCTCCAAATCCGGTATTGATACCGTAGATTACTTTGTCTGATGCTGCCCAGTCCCTTACTATCCGTGCGCCTCTTTCGACAAACTGGACTGCTGCGGGGTCGAGAGAGACCTGGTAGTGATTTCTGGCAACATTGACGACGTCTTCGATAGTTAAAGAATGACCTGTAAGTTCGATTACCGGATTACTCATTATTTCTGCCACCTCCAGAAAGGGGAAGTTGTCATAATAGTATGCCATAAAGCTCTAAATTACAATCCCGTTTTCTGCTCCGCAGAACTTGCATTTACCCGCGTTATCGATATTTTGCTCGGAAATGGAATATCCTGTCCTTGTCAGGATCCTGTTTCCACAGGACCAGCATCTGGTTATGGATTCACCCGATACATTACCCATATAGACATATTTCAGATATTCCCGGGCAATAGTGTCAAATTCCTTCATAAGAATCAGGTTTGTGGGAGGTTCTGTCCATTTGTGATGAGGGAAATATCTGCTTATATGTAAAGGTATCTTGTCTGAAAATGAAGATATCCATTTTGTCATTTCCCTGAATTCCTCTATTCGATCGTTGATCCCTGGAACTACCAGGTGAGTGAGTTCAAGGTGCACTCCTTTTCTGAAAAGGGATTCAATGGTATGGAGAACGGTATCAAGATTTCCCCCCATGGTCCGATAGGCAAGATCTGTAAAGGCTTTAATGTCAATATTTGCAGCGTCGATGTATGAAGCTATTTCATCAAGGGGATCATGACATATCAGACCGTTTGAGACGATCACGGTGGAAAGGTCATGTATCTTAAGAGTTTTCGCGGCATCCAGAACGAATTCAAAGCTTACCAGTGGTTCGTTATAAGTAAAAGCAACTGCAAGGAGTCCTTCTGTTTCGGCGAGATGAACTAATTCCTGCGGATTAACCTCGTGCAGGGAGATGTTACCATATCTACCTTTAGAGGGGCTCCAGGTCGAAATAGGCCAGTTCTGACAGAAAGGACAGGCCATATTGCAACCCACGCTTCCAATAGAGAGGATCCTGCTGCCCGGTTTCCAGTGATATAGAGGTTTCTTTTCAACAGGATCTATAGCTACTGAAGAGGTCATCCCATAATTAAGGGAAACCAGTCCCTCGGGCAATTGATTTGTTCTGACATTGCACAAACCGGTCTTTCCGGGATGGAGTCTGCAGAAATGGGGGCAAAGATCACATTGAACAGCGTTTTCTTCAAGCCAGTGCCAGTAAAGAGCTGAATGTTCAGACAAGTCTAATCACCTGCCCCCTGCTTCTCTATGTAACGGGTTACAGTGAATCTGTAAATTGTGGCTGAAGAAAGATCATCTATCCCGGCTTTTCGTGCAGCGATCTTAAGTTGCTGTTCCACGGAGGTTATCCCCTCAAGGTCAGGAAGAAGGACTCCCCTTCTAAATCCCTTTTCAACGATTACACCGTAAACAGAGGGATCAAGATCAATGAGTTCCTCAGTTATTTCAGGGAAAGATAGGACATCAACAGAAATGGTGACATCCTCCAGTTCAGGTTCTGTAAGGGGTTCAAAACGAGGGTCCTGAAATGCGGCAGAAATTGCATTGTGAACGATCTCTTCAGCAAGATCGTTCTTAATGGGCGAAATTGTACCTATACAACCTCTGAGCTCGCCGGATACTTTGGTTTTGAGAGAAACGAAACAAGCCTTCTGTTCTTTCAGGACCGGACAGGAGGATGCCAATTCTGCTTCTTTTGCCGGCATCTTTCCAGTGGACAGGTAAGTAGAAATTGCCCTTCTTGCAATTCTTGTAAAAATAGGGTCTTCGGTCTTAGAGTGCTTAATTGTGCATTCTGGCCCGGCGTAAGCTACGCAGTATCCTACCCCGAAGGGGCCCTCATATGAAAGGACTCTGGAGGGGACGTCCCGCATGACCCCCATGTATACCAGAACTGACTTTAATCCGCATTCCCCTGCATTTTCTATGATCTCCTTATCGAGTTCCAGAAGTATGGCAGGATTATTATCCCGGAGTGCCTCAACCAGTTTTGCATCGAATACCGATCCATCTTCATGGAATCCTGATGGTGCATCATAGCTCAAACGGTGAGAGAGATCCCCGCTTGCTATAAGTCCCCAGCTGGATTTATCTTCAAAGGATGCAAGCATTTTACCAGTTTCAAAGGCTTCAGCCCGTGATAGACCCAGAGGGTTTGCTATCAATAATGTAGGGATTTTATGCCATCTTTTTGACATAAAGGCCAGGGGTACTAAGCTGGCATGGTCCAGCATTACCCTATTCTTCTTCTCTATACTGAGCGGGATAGCGCTGGAAAGATGTTCAGCCAGGCTTTG
>Ga0272442_10003265_pt1 | contig 22871 bp, 19 predicted proteins | sample SSMForm2O_FD_200262 | JGI IMG/M metagenome (GOLD analysis project Ga0272442, IMG submission 200262) | Marine sediment archaeal communities from Little Sippewissett salt marsh, Falmouth, MA, United States - SSM-Form-2O | ecosystem: Environmental > Aquatic > Marine > Wetlands > Sediment ...
ATCGGCTGCAGTATACAAAGCTGGCGTTGCGTTCGATTCTGGATAACCGGAAGGACGATTTCTCGCTGACGATCTGGGACAATGCTTCGACCGACGGTACGGCCGAATATCTCGATAACGAGGTGAGCGACGGGCGGATAGCAGACATCATCTTGTCGGAGGAGAACGTGGGGCAGGCTGCGGCGGTGAATACTGTGTGGGGACGGTCCGATGCCGATCTGCTCGGCAAGCTTGACAATGACTGTCTGATGACGCCCGGTTGGGTCGGCAAACTGGCGCAGGCACACGAGGACATCGCCGATCTCGGCGTTATTGCCTGCTGGCATTATCCTGTGGATGAATTCGAGGAACGGGCCGCACGGAAGGCAGGAAAGATCCAGACCTTTGGCCGACACCAAATTCTGCGGCATCCGTGGACCTGTGGGACGGGCTTGCTGCTCAAACGTGAGACGTATCGTCGGTTTGGCCCCATGCAGGGAAGGGCGACAACGAGCTACTGGCTACGCATGGCCGCGGCGGGGTACGTGAACGGGTACTACTACCCCCTGATACCGCAGGAGCATATGGATGATCCGCGTTCTCAACACTGTCTGGTGAAAGATGACGAGAGTCTGAGGAAATATCGCGACGTGACGGTTGTTCTCAAGAGCCAGAACATCAAGAATATGAAGGCGCGCTGGAAAAGGAGGGCGAGGATTCTGCGGAACCTGAACAGGGGACCCTGGCAGGTCAAACACTATACAGGCTGGCGCGGTAAGGTCCGAAACGCGCGCGATAAGGTCAATCGCATCCTGGGTCTTTAAGAGATTTCCTTGACAATGACTAAGATCGTCCAAGAAGACGGCAGCGACAAGACCACCATCTGCTTGCTGGGAGCCTCGTTTGACACCGGAAACCTCGGCGTCAATGCGCTGGCGGAGTCGGCGATCAAAATCGTGCTGCATCGCTGGCGGGGCGCGAGGATTGTCTTGTTTGGCAATGGCTATCAGCCGGAAGTTGAGAAATTTTCTCTGGCCGGCGAGGAAGTGGCACTGGAGATCGTGCCGGTGCGCTTTGCGAAGAACCTGGGCTTGCCGTATCATTTTCTGTGGTTCGCATTGTACGGCTTGCTGGTGAAGGCCATCCCAGGAGGTCAGCGCAAGCAGAGATTCATGGGCCGGAACCCATATTGTCGGAGCTTGTACGAGGCCCACGTGGCCGTGGATATCACCGGTGGCGACAGCTTCAGTGACATCTACGGCATGCACCGCTTTGTCCTGGGATTCCTGCGGAAATGGCTGGTTCTCTTGTATGGCAAGAGGTTCATCATGTTGCCGCAGACTTACGGCCCCTTCCATCGGCGCCTGACGAAAGTCATGGCGAAATACATTTTGACCCGGGCCGAGGCGGTCTACTCACGTGACATGGAAGGCCTGGAATACCTCAAGCATATCCTCAACAGCGATGGCAAGAGCAGGGCGCGTTTCTCGCCGGATGTGGCTTTTGTGTTGGACCCGCGAGCGCCGGAAGATCCGGCGATCCAGCCAGGTCCCGACTTGCGCCGGCATGGTTCGGTTGTGGTGGGTCTCAACGTCAGTGGGCTGCTCTATAACGGCGGGTATACCCGGGACAACATGTTTGACCTCAAGGAGGACTACCGCGAGATCGTGCATGACATTGCCGAATGGCTGCTGCAACGCGATGAGGTTGTGCTCCTGCTGGTGCCGCACGTCTTCCCGGACGAGGATATGAATGTCGAGAGCGATCCCGTCGCGTGCCGGCGACTGTTTGAGGAAATTCGTACGGACCGTGAGGATAGGGTCTTCCTGGCGACGGGACAGTACAACCACAACGAAATCAAGCACGTAATTGGCCGCTGTGATCTCTTTCTCGGTTCTCGGATGCACTCGTGTATTGCCGCCTTGTCACAGGGCATCCCGGCCGTAGGTTTGGCCTACAGCAAGAAGTTTCGCGGTGTCTTTGACTGCGTGGGAATGGGGGACTGGGTGGTGGACCTGCGCCACAGCGACCATGACATGATTCTCGATGCGGTTTCCAGGGCATTCGAGCAGAAAGAGGCTGTGCGACAGAATCTTCAGAACGCAGTGCACGACGCGCAACAAAGAATCATGGGGATGTTTGACGCTTTAGTCTGAGCAGACAGTAATTGTCTTTGGAACCAAGGGATATGACAGCAACAGAACGGTTGTCCAGTCGAGCAAAGAGTGCCAGGCGACAGACGGTGCAGTCTGTGGTGGATCACAAGATCTGCTGTGGGTGCGGAGCGTGCACCGCCGTATGTCCGGCGAATTGCATCGAGTTCGTCTACGGGGCGAGATACAACTATCCAAAGGTTGATCTCGAGCAATGCACGCGTTGTAGCAGATGTCTGAAAGTCTGCCCGAGTGCGTTTCTGCTGCGCGGCACGGATCCGGGGTTCACGGATCGGCCGGAAGAAGCGTCTCTTGGCTGTTATCTGGTGCATGCGCGAGACGAGCAGATCAGGCATTATGGCGCCTCCGGTGGCGGCATCACGGGGCTTCTCGACCATCTGATGCGCAAGGGGGATATCGACGGTGCGATTGTGGCCCGGACGCATCCGGAACGGCCCTTGGTGAGTCAGACGTTCATCGCGCGAGACAGGGAATCGTTGCTCAGCGCCCAGGGATCGCGCTATGCGCCGGTATCCAACTGCACGGCTTTGCGTGAGGTCCTTGAGGAACCGGGACGCTATGCCATTGTCGGTACGCCTTGTATGCTTCAAGCGACGACGCGGGCCCAGGAATTACTTACGCCGCTGCGGGAGAGGATCGTCTTCAAAGTCGGACTGGTGTGCGCCGGCATGGCCTCGCGCCTGAGTACCAAGGCGTACCTACAACGCTATGGCATCGATCCAGGCGACGTCCGTGAGATCCGATATCGGGGAGAAGGGTGGCCGGGTTTCTTTCGGGCCTACGGCAAGGACGGCGTTCTGCTGAGGCGGCCGCTGCTCGGAGACGAGCTTGAGTATCTGGTGCCCGGCGATCATTACCTGCGCTGCTGGAACTGTCTCGACCACTGGGGATACTTCTCCGATATTGTAGTCTCAGACCCCTGGTCGCAGGATATGGTCCAGAACGAGCACCAAGGGTGGACCGCCATCACAGTGCGCACCGATAGAGGCGCGAAGGTTCTGGCGTCGGCCATCGACGGCGGAGACATTGCCGTTGAGTCGATCTCCACCCAGACGATGCTCGATTACAACGCACATCTGGTAATTGACGCCGAGCATGATCGCCATGCGTGGATGGCTGCCTACCAACTTGTCTTCTTCCGGCGTATCAGGTATCTGGGGTCGGTATTGCGTCGGCTCATGCAGAAAAGGCCGGCAGGCTTTCGAACCACTCTGAAAGCACTTCGTCATGTGGGTTACTATGAGAACGATGGCACATCACGATAGGTGGTGAAGTACGGCGCCTTCAAGTGCTGCCCGGGCGAACGGTCGGAGCGGCTTCCTTGGGTGGGCCAAACGTTAGGTAGAAAATGCAACAAGTCACTCTACTCATTGGTATCGTTGGTTCCGTACTGGCGCTCATCTTGCGCCCTCCTCGTGCGCTTGTCGCCTACGTGGCAGTCCTTGTGTGGTATCCTTCCTACCTGACGGTACAAGTTGGAAAGGCCGATTTCTCAGCCGGGCGCATAGTGATCGTTTTCTTGTTCCTACGCTGTCTTTTGAGCAATCGTCTTCGCGCTGAATTTACCTGGTCACGGCTCGATACCTGGGTGACGTTGAGTGTGGTCGTTTATGTTGGTATGTATTTCTTGACTCGTCCCTTCTCGTTGGCGTTGGAGAACCGAAGCGGTTTTTTGATGACTACCTGGACGACCTACATGGTGGCAAGGCTGATCATCACGAACAGGAAGTCGCTCGCCGGTTTTGTTAAGGGAGTCGGCTTGATACTGGCGCCTCTGGCGATCCTGGGGGTAGTCGAGTCCGTCACCCATCGGTACTTCTTTTTGCATTTAAAGGTTTTTCGGGCCTGGGACACGATACTTGAAGACCCTACTCAAATACCGCTCAAGTGGGGGCTTTTCGGGCGTGCGGTTGGGCCGTTTAGCCACCCTATCATGTTTGGAATGTGTTTTGCGATGTTTCTCCCGCTGGTTTGGGCCCTGCGGCGCGAGCGAGGTTATTGGGGGCACTTGGCCTATGCAGTGTCGGCCGCACTCGTAGCAGGCGCTCTGAGCAGTATGTCAAGCAACGCGTGGATGGCAGCGATTTTTGCCGTTCTAATCCTGAGCATCGAGAGGCATAAAGGCTGGGTGAAGCCTCTGCTGAAAGGGCTTGCGGCGGGTTGTGTGCTTGTCGAACTGGTGAGCAACAGACGTTTCTATCATGTGCTGCTCCAGTACGCCAATCCGGTGAGTGGCACCTGGTGGCAACGAGCCAGGTTGGTTGATTGCGCTATTGAGACCGTGGGGGAGTGGTGGCTCTTGGGGTACAAAGGCCGGGACCCGGGCTGGGGTCGCAAGATGGGAATGGGGCACACAGATGTGAACAACGAGTTTATTCTGGCCGGCGTGAACTATGGGATTTGGGGCGTATTCGCGCTCTGTGCGGTGCTGGTGTCAGCCATGCGGGGATTAATCCAGTTGCACCGAGCGACGGATGACGCCGTCTTACGGTCGTGGGCTTGGGCATTTGCCACGACTATTGTTGTTTGGATCATATCTTTTCAGGGCGTGTCTCTGTTTGGACAGAACATCGACCTTTTCTACTGTCTGCTCGGTTGCATTGGCTCTCTGGCTGGTTTTCCGACACAACGACGGACCGCGCGGGCGCAGGTGCAGGTCTGTGCGCGGCGGCAGTTGGTGCATCAGTCGTCAATAGCATGAACGAATGCTTTCAGGCACACGGCGTTGGCACCCGCGCCGGAGAGCGTGAGACACGTGTGTCGATGGACTGGACGCACTACCGGAGAACGGGAGTTGGCGAAGGTAATTGAAGTCACGATGCTGGGCAGCGAGAGGCTCGAAGCTATTTGGTTCACACGTTTCTGTGACCATTGAGGTTGCTTCACCGAGCCATCTCGCAGGAGTGTTTTTCGCAACCGCTTCTCATCAGAGCGCAGAGTTTACCGGAGTCAATGGGGGTTCTTCTTGGAAGGGCCTGATCCGAGGCCGATTGAGGGGGGGGCGACGACTTCGCCCGATGTCTTTGGGGTGTTTCTGGGTCTCGTGTGGGCTCTCAAAGTCCGTCTGATTTGGTGTTCCTGTTGAACACGATTCTGTAGCTCGACTTCCGCAGCAGTTGTTGTTGTGCCATTCTTTGATACGCACCTCCGGACTCTGGAGTTGTTGGGTTGCGGGATCGGTTGGACAGGTCCCCGAAGTGAATAGACGGTAAGCATAGTAGAGACAAACTCTCAAGTCAAGGCCACCACGCGCAGTGAAGTGCTGTCGCAAGTACCGTTGCAAGAGTCTCTGGTCGACGCTTATTGGTATGTCTCCTTTATTCTTGGGTGCTATGCTCTTTTTCTCGTCTTGAAGAATGCGGAGCGAAAAGGGGTGCTCACGCTAGTTGTCACCGTGTGTTTGGCAGGCGCATCTGCTAGCGCAGACCCTGGTGGTGTTCGCTTCCTTGCCGCGCTGGCAGCTCCGATGTTCTTGTTGGGAATGTGGGCGGCAGATCATGTTGATGAGAATGGGGGATTTCATATGAAATATATCTTCTGCATGTGCCCTGTTTTTGGCTGCTCGTGACCCTGGCCAGGTTTTATCCGGTGGCAAGGCTTGGAATCTACTGCATAGCGGTTATCTGTGTTTCGTTTGTGTGCCACATCACTTTGGGAAGAATCACCAAGCGGCTTCGCACAGTTCTTCATTAGGGTTTGAACGGATGGACTGTCCTCCCCTCGCACATCGCTTGACGCTGTCTCTTTGGACTCAACGCATAGCGGTGCAGCAGTGCCATCGGGCAGCCGTCGGATTGGGACACTGAGCACCACATCCTGTCGCACGGTGGTGATTGCTGCAGCAAGCATGTGATACCATTGGAGATAACCAGCAGGTCATCCCAGGCGCTTCGGCCTGGATTGGCCGATCAATATGGCTTTTTGAATTGTTGCGAGGAGCATACGGATGAAGTTGATTGAAGCAAGGACACTAGGCATCAAGGACATCAAAGTCGTGCAGTTTGCGCGTTTCTGTGATCATCGGGGGTATTTTACGGAGCATTATCGCAAGAGCGATTTTGCGGGGCACCCCGATATGGGCTTCATGGAAGGCGTGGAGTTCGTGCAGGCCAATGAGAGCCTGTCGAAGAAAGGCACGGTTCGCGGCCTTCACTTCCAATGGAATCCCTACATGGGCAAGCTCGTCCGTACTCTCGCCGGACACATGATTGATATGGTTCTGGACATACGCAAAGGCTCTCCGACCTTCGGCAAGATCGTTCTCTACGATATGCCCGCGCGCCCCGACGCCGATTCGAGCGAATGGATTTGGGTGCCGCCGGGGTTTGCCCACGGCAATTTCTTCACGGAGGAAACGCTGATCGAATACTTCTGTTCAGGCGAGTACAGCCAGGGTTGCGAAGCAGGGATATCACCGCTGGCGGAAGACATTGACTGGTCGTTATGCGATCCTGCTCTGAAGCGACTCTTTGATGAGGTCGCGGGGGCAACCGACCTGATTACCGACAAAGATAGGAACGGATTCACGGTTGCCGGTTGGGCAAATGATGAGCGGTCGGACAACTTCATCTACGGGCAGTTATAATCTTGCGATGGAAGGGAGTAACGAGTGTCAAACGGCAAGCATATTTTGTTCACTGGCGGCAACGGCCTGTTGGGTTCGGAGTTCAAGAAGATACGCCCGGATGTTCATTATACCGGACACGCGGACTTCGACGTTACTGACTATGGCCAGATGTCGGGGTACGTGCGCGAGAGGGGCTACGACACGATCGTTCATGCGGCGGCGTTCACGTCACCGCCGGCGATTGACAAGGACCCGCTCAAGGCCTTGTGGGTGAATGTCGTGGGCACATGCAACGTGGTCAAACTCTGTATGGAATTCGACATGCGGATGATCTACATCTGCACCGACTATGTCTTCAAGGGCGACCGGGGCAGGTACGCCGAGACCGACCCGGTCTATCCCGTCAACAAGTACGCCTGGTCGAAATTGGGCGGCGAGTGCGCGGTTCGCCTGTATGGCAAGTCACTTATCGTCCGGACCACCTTCGGGCCGAACGTATTTCCCTACGAAAAGGCCTTCGTCGATCAATGGACCAGTCGGGAGAGCGTGTCCACCATTGCCCGCATGATCAGCGCACTGATCGATACAGATGCCACCGGCACGGTTCACGTCGGCGGCGCCAGGAAGACCGTATACGAATTCGCCAAGAGCCTGGACCCGGAGAAGGAGATCGGAGAGCTTTCCATTGGCGATGTAGGCTTTGCCGTGCCGCAGGACACGTCTCTGGATTGCGGCCGATACCATGAATTGACGCAACAACTGAAAAGCTGAGTCGAGGATAGAAACGATGAGAATCCTGGTTGCAGGTGGAGCAGGGTATGTTGGTTCCTATCTCGTGCCGGTTCTGGTTGAACGCGGCTACGATGTGGACGTGGTGGACCTGATGTGGTTTGGCGATCATTTGCCCAAAAACGTAAGGCGAATCGAGAAGGACTTGTTCAAGTGTACCGAGGACGATTTGAAAGGGTACGATCAGGTTCTTTTCCTGGCGGGTCTTTCCAACGATCCCATGGCGGAATTCGATCCCTCCATGAACTTCGTTTTCAACGCGGCACTGCCGTCCTACGTCGCTTTCGTGGCGAAGAACGCTGGCGTGAAGCGGTTCATCTATGCTTCCTCCTGCTCGGTCTACGGATACACGGTCAACGAGTTGTATGATGAGAACAGCCCCACGACGTGCGGCTATCCGTACGGCATTTCAAAACTCCAGGGGGAACGGGGCGTTCTGCAATTGCAGGATGAGCGGTTTTCGGTCATCGCGCTGAGGAAGGGGACCGTGTGTGGGTACAGTCCACGCATGCGTTTCGACCTGATTGTGAATACGATGTTCAAATTTGCGTTAGGCCGCCGGCAGATCACCGTCAACAATCCGTCCATCTGGCGGCCGATTTTGGACATTCGTGACGCCGCCGCCGCCTACCTGCGAGCCATCCAGGCGGATTACTCGCTGAGCGGCGTTTACAACGTCGCCTCCGGCAACTACACGGTGGGCCAGGTCGGTGACATGGTCAAGTACGAGCTGGAGAAGCTCAATGGAGAGAGAGTTGACATAGTCATTAAGGACATCAAGGACTTCCGTAACTACAAGGTCACCATAGAGAAGGCAAAGACCTACCTGGGTTTTCAACCGAAGCATATCATTGAGGACGTTGTCGAGGACCTGTACCAGCACCGTGACTGCTTTGCGGATCTTGACTGCGAGGACTACTACAACATCCAGGTTTTCAAGAAGCTACATCATCCTTTGCGCATCGAGTAGCGGTGTCCGCCATAGACCCGGAGCCTGGCTCTACTGGGAGGCGCCCTCCCGTTAAGGCGGGCGATGCGAGTCTGGAACACAGATATCATGGGGCAGTTGAGGGACTACGTACCGTGGATACAAACGGAAACTCCGTAGATGTTTCCATCATTGTGGTTGCCTGGAACGTCAAGAAGCTCTTGCAGGAATGCCTGGAATCCGTCTATGAAGAGACAAAGGGCATATGTTTTGAGGTCATCTACGTTGACAATGCCTCGAAGGACGGCAGCGTCGAGATGGTCCGGGAACGTTTTCCCGACGTTCGCATTCTTGAAAACCAGGAGAACAAGGGCTTTATCAAGGCCAACAACCAGGGAATCGAGATCGCACGAGGCCGGTATGTTCTCCTGCTGAATTCCGATACTCTTGTGCTAGACAATGCAATTGCCAAGACCGTGCGCTTTGCCGACGCTCATCCCGACGCCGCGGTAGTGGGTTGCCGGGTGCTGAATCCGGACCGAACGCTGCAGCGAACCTGTTTCATGTATCCATCTGCATTGAATACCTTTCTGGCGGCTACCTATTTGTACAAGGTCTTTCCTCGGAGCCGATTCTTCGGGAGGGAGCACATGACCTGGTGGGCCTTCGACGGCGTCCGAGACGTGGAAACCGTTTGTGGCTGCTACTCGTTGGTACGGCGTGAAGCCATCGATCAGGTCGGCCTGATGGATGAGACGTACTTCGTGTATGGCGACGATCCGGATTGGTGCTTTCGGTTTCGCAAGGCGGGCTGGCGGATCATGTTTACGCCGGACCCGCAGATCATCCACTACGGCGGGCAAAACACGAGCCAGATGGCCCGCAGGTTCCGCTGGCAACTGGAGGGCAGCAAGCTCATCTTCATGAGGCTGCACGGTTGCCGATGGACGTTTTTATTGGCAAGGTTCTTTGCCGGATTGTTTTTCCTGTTGCGGGTCCCATACTGGCTGTTCAAAGCTGCGCTGCGACGGGATGGGCGCAAAATGGCTATTGCGAGAGCCGGGACATATCTGATTGGCGGCTTCTACTGCCTTTTGAATTGGAAGAAGCTGCTCATGAACAAAGATGTAGTTGGGGACAGGCTGTAGATGGGGTTCGCTTGCCGTTCTCGTCCTTTGGGAGACGTGTATGCAAAAGCAGGGAGTAGTAGCGCATGCGTAGTCGGTTTGAATGTGATGTTGCCGTCGTTGGCGGCGGAATTGTGGGCCTGGCCACCGCCTATAAGATTGCGGAGCGGCGTCCAACTCTGACTCTGTGTGTTCTGGAGAAGGAGAGCACGCTGGCTTTCCATCAGACGGGGCACAATTCGGGCGTTATCCATTCGGGGTTGTACTACAAGCCCGGCTCGGTGAAGGCCAGGACGTGTGCCGAGGGCCGCCGGGAGCTGGTGGAGTTCGCGCGTCGATACGGCATTCCCTTTGAGATCTGCGGTAAGGTGATTGTGGCCACGGAAGAACGTGAACTGCCGCATATGGAGAGAATCTTCCGGAACGCCGTCGACAATGGCATCAAGGGGGTGGAGAAGATCGACGCTCAACGCATCAAGGAGATTGAGCCCGCCTGTCAGGGCCTGGCGGGACTCCATGTTCCCTGCACCGGCATCATTGACTTCGCCAAAGTGGCGACGGCGCTGGCCGATTGCGTCCGGGCAGCAAACAGCGAGAACCAGATCTTGACGAACCGAGAGGTGGTCGGCCTCGCGATCGATGGTTCGCGTACCGTGGTGACGACTCCTGCGGGCGAGGTGCAAACCAGGTTACTGGTTAATTGCGCCGGACTCAACAGCGACCGGCTTGCCAAGCTTGGCGGTGTTGCCCCGGCCGTCAGGATTATTCCCTTTCGAGGGGACTACTACGATCTTACGCCGCGGGCGGCAGCGAAGATAAGAGCGCTGATCTACCCCGTGCCCGACCCTCGGTTCCCGTTTCTCGGGATTCATTACACTCGAAAGATCGACGGTTCCGTCGATTGCGGTCCCAACGCGGTCTTTGCGTTCAAACGCGAAGGATATACGAAGACCGCTTTCAGTGTACGAGATACGATGTCGTCCCTTACATATCCGGGAACCTGGTTTTTGTTTGCCCGGAATATGCGGTATGGCATAGGCGAATACGTGCGTGCTTTCTCGAAGCGTTTGTTTCTGCGGGAACTGAGGCGGTTCATACCGGATATCGAGTTGGACGACATTCGCCCGGGCAAAGCCGGTGTCCGCGCCCAAGCCGTAGGGTGCACAGGCCAGCCGGTTGACGATTTCAAGATCGAGGTCGGTCGAAATGCGATTCATGTCTTGAACGCACCTTCGCCGGCCGCAACCGCCTGCCTGGCCATTGGCGATCGCGTCTGCGCGTTGGTAAGTGATTGTCTGGATTCACGGTGCTGAATCTGGTTGAAAAACGACGTTGGTGAACTAGATGATGGGCCGGTACCATGAAGAAACATAGAGTGTTGGATCTCGGAAGCGGCAGTTTTCCGTACGACGCAAAAGAGACTGAAGAGGTTGTCAGCGTCGATATACGCCCCGAAACCGGACCGACGATCGTGCACGATTTATCGGTCATCCCGTACCCTTTTGCGGACAACTCGTTTGACCTCATCCACATCTCGCACGTCTTGGAACATCTTCCGGACAATGTGCGGGTTATGGACGAGATATATAGGATAATGAAGCCCAATGGCAAATTGATCGTCCGCGTTCCACATTTTTCGAGCCACAGCGCCTGGGGTGATCCAACGCACCTTAGGGCTTATTCATCTTATCAGTTCCGTTACTACTCGAGAAATCACCGCGACCATTATGGCAACTGTGACTTCGAGCTGATGATGGTGAAACTTCGATATACGCGATTGCGGCGGGGTTTCATGGTGAGCACACTATTGTCGCCGGTCATTAATGGTCTTGCGAACTTGAACGTTAGATTCTGTGAGCGAGTGTGGTGCTACTGGGTAGGTGGTTTTTCAGAACTCTATGTTGAACTGACAGCCATCAAATCGCACAAGGAGTAGAGAGGTCAAGACAGGATAAGAATGGAGGGCTACTGCGCATTGAACGGTCGACCAAAAGGTTATTAGGTTGAGCAAGCATAATGCTTAGTCTCCCGTGGATCATTGGCGTCTTCTGCCTTGCGTACTTTTTGACGCCGGTGGGTTACAGTCGGCTTAAGAAATTACAGCTCAGTCGTCGCTGCTCACGAGTAAATGTCGTTGCGCTCACTTTTGATGACGGACCGGGTGATAGACTGACACGGAGAGTGCTTCAGATTCTAGGCGAACGCGGGGTGAAGGCCACCTTCTTTCTATCGGGCAGGAATATTCATGGACGTCAAGAGGTAATTAGGGAGATCGCCAGGAACGGGCATGAAATCGCGTCTCATGGCTTCAACCATCGTAACCATTGGAAAGTCTCGCCCTTGACAGCCATCGAAGATATGAAAAAAGGCTGGAGAGCTATAGATGCTGCACTGGGCGAAAAAGCCGGGAAGTATCCGTTTCGCCCCCCGTATGGCAAGCTCAATATAGTGACATTGGTTTACCTGCTGCTCCGAAGAGTGCCCATTTGTTACTGGACCATTGTATCAGGGGATACATGGCCAATCGCTGAATGGCACCATATGCGTACCGTACACTTATTGAGCGAAGCAGGTGGCGGTGTCGTACTGATTCATGACTTTGATCGCGACTCTGCCGACAAGGACCCTATGATACTTGAGTCCATCGAGGCGGCCGTGTCTGCTGCCCAAAAACTTGGAATGACCTTCTGCACGTTCTCGGAGATACGGTGAGGGCCAACGAATTCATTCTTAATTGCTTCCGGTCGATTCTGCCTCGATGGTATGGCCCATATCTGCGGAGTTACATGAGGTGAAGATAGCGTTAGTTCAAGACTGGCTGACATCAATAGGAGGCGCTGAAAAGTGTGTGGAGGCGGGGTGTGAACTGTGGCCGGATGCCCACATATATACGTTGATTTACCGCCCCGAGGTCTTCACGGACTCCGTTATATCGAAGCACCGCATCCACACAAGCCGCATCCAGCGTCTGCCCTTAAGCAAAAAGAAGTATCGGCACTATTTCATGCTTTACCCCGCCGCCGTCGAGCAGTTCGATCTGCGGAAATATGAAGTGGTTGTGAGTTTCTCCGCGGCGTTCTCACACGGCGTACTGACCTCGCCCGATCAATATCATGTCTGCTATAAACACACTCCCATGCGATACGCCTGGAGTGGCTATCATGATTATCTGCAGGACCCTCACCTTCGAGGACGCTGCAAGAAGACCGTCGCCCGCTTCCTTCTCCACCGCTTGCGTATGTGGGACTATCTTGCAGCACAAAGACCTGACGTAATCCTGGCGAATTCACAGGAGGTCCGCCGGCGCATACAAAAGTACTACGCCCGGGAAGCTGAAGTGTTACACCCGCCCGTTGCCGTTAACGACGTCCAGCTCCGTTGCCCGCAAGACCGCGAAGATTACTTCGTCACCATCGGTCGCCTGGTGCCCTATAAGCGGGTGGATCTGCTTGTTCGCACATTTGCCTCCATGCCGGACAAGCCGTTGATTGTGGCGGGTTCAGGTCCCGAAATCGCCCGGCTTCGGCAACTCGCGGCGGGCGCTCCCAATATCCACATACAAGGCTTCGTGGACGAACAGCAGAAGCAGAGACTGCTACGTCAAGCCAGAGCGTTTGTATTCGCCGCCCATGAGGATTTCGGAATTGCTCCGGTTGAGGCCCAGGCATACGGCACCCCTGTTGTTGCGTTTGGAAGGGGCGGTGCGCGCGAGACGGTTGTCGATTCCGAGACCGGTGTGCTATTCGAAGAACAGAGCGAAAGTAGCCTGCGAAACGGAATCGATCGCTTCCTCGAAATCGAAGATAGACTCGATGTCGGTGCGATACGAGCCAATGCTGAACGATTCGACGAATCCGTTTTCAAGAAACGTCTGAAGCAAATCGTCGATAAAATGCAGGGGAAGTAGTTTGTTGCAGACGTTGGGATTCAGCCAATGACATCCACACCCAGTGCTTTCGACGGGATCATATGTTTCGGTGGCGAAGACTGGTGGTATCACAACCGCGGCCACATCGATATGCAATTGACACGGAGATTTGCCCGAATTGCAACTACGGTGTACGTCAATTCGATCGTGATGCAGAAAGTGAGGTTCCGGCGCGCCAAGGGTGATGATATCGGTTTTACGCGGCGGCTTACACGCAAGATGCGCAGCATTTGTAGGGGCGTTCGTCAGACCAATGCCGGTTTTCTGGCATACAGTCCTCTTTCTCTACCGGTACATCACATTGCGTGGCTGAGACGAATCAACACAAGCGTATTGCGAAGCCAGATCGTGCTGTTAGAACGCCGACTGGGAATAAGCGATCCTCTCGTTTGGATCGCCTGTCCCGCTGCATGCGATATTGCCCGGGGCATGCGAAAGGCCGCGCTCGTGTACCAACGGACGGATCGCTTTGAGGAATTTCCGAACGTCGACAAGGAAACAGTCAGGATGTACGACCGTAAGATGAAAACGGCCGCCGACCTGACCGTTTTCGTCAATTCGCATCTGTACGAAAGTGAACATGACCAATGCAAAAAAGCAATATACCTTGATCACGGGGTCGACATCGACTTGTTTGGGCCCGATCAAAGCAGAGATGCATGCCCGCAGGAACTGGCCTCTATCCCACGGCCGATCATCGGTTTTCACGGGGCTTTTGGAAAACACACGGTGGATGTCCAGCTCATTGAACAAATCGTCGGTCTTATGCCCCGGACATCTTTTGTTTTCGTCGGTCCGGAGACACGCGAGTGTCAGGCACTTCATTCCAAGCCGAACGTCTGGATGCTTGGGCAGAAAGAGTATGAGCGCATTCCCGAATATGTCCGCTGTTTTGACGTGGCAATCACGCCGTGGAAAAGGAATCGGTGGATTGAAGCCTGCAATCCAATACGGTTGAAGGAGTATCTCGCAGCAGGCAAACCCGTGGTCAGCACGCCGTATCCGGAACTTCAGAAATACGCCGACGTTGTCTATCAAGCCACAACGGCTCGGCAATACGCCGAGCGCATCATCGAGGCACTCGCGGACGACAACGCCGAGCGTGCGAGCGACAGAAAGCAAAAAGTCCAAGATGCTTCGTGGGACAACAAGGCACGAATCGTGCTGCGCGAGTTATTTGGAAAGGGCGAATTTCTGGAATGAGAAAACCAAGAAACCAATCCTTCTGCATTGCCGTGGCATGTTGCCCGGGCGGACATATGGTACAAGCGCGACAATTAGCCGTGGTCTATGAGGAATACGACCACTTCTACGTAACGTTCTCCGGACGCATTGCGGACGAAATGAAGCTTGAGCACCGCGTGTATACCGTGCCCGACATGCTCCGCTACAACCCTCTTACATGGTTCGCCGGTTTGATACCGTCGTTCCGAATAGCTTGGCAGGAAAGACCGAATGTAGTAATTTCCACCGGTGCCGGCGCAATCGTCCTGTTCTGCATTTTTGCAAAACTGTTAGGTGCTAAGCTGATCTTCCTCGAGAGTATGGCGAAGGTCGTCAAACCGACGTGGACAGGCAAGCTGTTGTATCCGTTTGCCGACCTGTTTCTTGTGCAGTGGCCTGGCTTGCTCAAATTCTATCCAAAGGCCAAATTCAAAGGGAGGCTGTTTTGATATTCTTGACCGTGGGTAGTTGGCATAAGGGCTTCGACCGCCTGGTGCGGGCTGTTGAGAAACTCCGTCGGGACAACGTGATCTCTGAGGAGGTCGTCGCTCAGATCGGACCGGGACAGTACAAGCCACAAACCCTCCGCACGATGGAGTTCTGTTCGCCAAGGGACTTCCAGCAATTCATAGCGGAGGCGCGCGTGATCATCGCTCATGCCGGCATGGGTACAATAGCCGAAGCGTTATCTCGCAGCAAACCGATCATAGTCGTGCCACGCAAGGCGTCGCTCAACGAAGCCAACACCGACCACCAGTTCACTACCGCACGAACGCTGGAGGCGGAAGGCAAGATCCTCGTCGCATACGACACCGAAGACTTAGCGGGAATGGTCGATCGCGCAGGGAACTTCGCACCCTCGGGTTCATCGCTCTCGAACGACCTTTGCGGAGAAGTCAAGGCTTTCATAGAGAACGCGCGGAAGAAACTGCATCTAACAAGTTAGTTGCCGCAAATCGATAGAACAGATAGAGAGATAGCGGTACATGAACGTTGGCCTTGTGCGAGTTGGCTACGTTGGCTTAGTCACGGCGGCGTGTTTCGCCGAGGCCGGTAACAGTTCTGGCTGTGCGGACAATGCTGGGGGCAAGATTGACCGGCACAACCAAGGCAGGGTCTCGATCTGTGAACCTGGTCTCGAGGCAATCGTCCAGCGCAACGTCGAAGCTGGGCGGCTCGTCTTCACAACCGAACTGCATAACGGCATGGATGCGGCTCAGGCCGTCCTTCTGGCGGTCGGGACTCCGTCGAAACCGGATAGCTGGCCGGGTATACCTGCCGTACACGTTGTAGCGGAATCCATCGGCGATTTGCTAACCGAGTAGCGGATACTCGTGACGAAAAGCACTGTGCCGTTCGGAACCACCGAGGAGGTAGCTCGCGCACTGATGTTGCATTCAACCACGTCAGTCATCCAGAGTTCCCCAAAGAAGGCGCCGCGGTGGATGATTTCATGAGTTCCGACCGCGTCATCGTGGGCACAAGAGGTCCGAAAGTAAGTGCCATCATGGCAAGTCCCTACAAGTCGTTCATACGCGGCAGCAACCGCCTGGTCTTCATAGATCCTATGCAGGCGGAGATGACCAATACGATGTTGGCGACGAGGATTTCGTTTATGAACGAGATCGCTTTGCTCTGTGAAGAAGTCGGGGCGGATGTTGAGCTGGTCCGGCGCGGGCTTGGGTCTGATCCTCGCATTGGCGCGGCATTTCTGTTTCCCGGCGTAGGGTTTGGGGGCAGTTGCTTTCCGAAGGATATAAGGGCACTCATCCATACGGGGCAGGCGCACGGCGTCGAGATGGCCGTGGCGAAGTCCGTATGGCAGGTCAATCTGGCGGCACGCGAGCGGTTTGCTGAAAGAGTCAGAAAGTATTATGCCGGCCGGGAGGAAGATACGACTTTGGCCGTGTGGGGCTTGGCGTTCAAGGCAAACACCGATGATATTCGCGAGTCGCCAGCCGTGCATTGCGTGCAGAAGTTCTGCGATTGGGGCATGCGCGTGAAAGCATACGACCCCGAAGCGGGACCGGCGGCACAGGCCATTCTCGACGGGCGGGTCCAGCTCTGTCAGGATGCCTATGAAGCCTTGGACGGCAGTGACGCACTTGTTGTCTTGACTGATTGGCAAGAGTTCCGGATGCCCGAGTTGGAGAGCATCAAGAGTCGGCTGCGCAGCCCGGTTGTCTTTGACGGTCGGAACCTCTACGATCCTCGAAAGATCAGAGACGCGGGACTTCACTATTACGGCGTCGGCAGGGCATCGACAGAAGGTTGAGTTGGGTCCCGGCCCGGAAGATCTTGGCTGCTTGAAGTGCGATTTACACGCGAATTGTGGTTATGAGTGGCGTTGGTGTTTTTGGATTGGGGTACGTGGGGGTGGTTACGGCTGGGTGTCTGGCTGCGGAGGGGTATCGGGTGGTGGGGGTGGATGTGAATGGGGGGAAGGTGGATTTGGTAAACGGGGGGCGGTCTCCGATTGTGGAGGAGGGGACGGCGGAACTGGTTCAGGGGGCTGTTAGTGGGGGGCGGTTGCGGGCGACTCTGGACGCCGGGGAAGCGGTGGCGGCCGGGGAGGTGTCGCTGATTTGTGTGGGGACGCCCAGCCTGCCGAACGGGGACCTGGACCTGAGTTGCGTGCGGCGGGTGTCGGAGCAGATCGGGGCGGCGCTGCGGGAAAGAGCAGACTTTCATGTAGTCGTGTGCCGCAGCACGGTGTTGCCCAGTACGATGCGAAACGTCATTGTGCCCATATTGGAACGATGTTCCGGCAAGCGGGCGGGGGGCGATTTCGGTGTTTGTCACAATCCGGAGTTTCTGCGGGAAGGCACGGCGGTGCATGATTTCCGCCATCCGGCGAAGATTGTCATCGGTGAAATGGACCGGCGCAGCGGGGATATCGTGGCCGGTCTGTACGATCACCTCGACGCCCCGATGATACGCACCGATCTGGAAACGAGTGAAATGGTCAAGTACGCGGACAACGTCTGGCACGCTTTGAAGGTCTGCTTCGCCAACGAAATCGGCGGCGTCTGCAAAGCCATGGGGCTCGACAGCCACCGGGTGATGGATATATTCTGTCAGGACACGAAGCTGAACCTCTCGGCACAGTATCTCAAGCCGGGTTTTGCCTTCGGAGGCTCGTGCCTGCCGAAGGACGTTCGCGCGCTGACGTACAAGGCGCGCACGTTGGATCTGGAACTGCCCGTGCTCAACGCCATTTTGCCCAGCAACAACAGGCAGATTGCAGAGGCCTTTCGCATGATCAGCACGCTGGGCCGCCGAAAGGTGGGCATCCTGGGTCTTAGTTTCAAGGCCGGAACGGACGAACTGCGGGAAAGCCCAATGGTCGAGCTGGTCGAGCGTTTGTTGGGCAAGGGCTATGACGTGCTGATCTATGACGAGAAGGTGCGGCTGGCCGATCTGGTCGGTACGAATCGCGATTATGTGCTGAATCGCATTCCTCATATAACGCCGTTGTTGGTCGATAGCCCGCAAAAGGTAATGGATCACGCCGAAGTGCTCGTTGTGGGCAATAAGGCCCCCGAGTTCGCCGCGCTCGTTCAGCAGGCGAGGAAGGGCCAGACGGTAGTGGACCTGGCTCGCGTGGTGGATCGGACGAGCAAGGACGGCGAGTACGAAGGGATCTGCTGGTAAGCTTTCGCGAAGTACGATGAAGATGGCAAGAGACAAGACAATCTCAGACCTTGATATCCGGGTGCTGGTTCTGGTGGGCAAGCGGAACTTTGGGCGGTGTCCGATATCATCACGCCTGCCGGCGGCGCTCTGGCCGGTCGTCGGCACCTCGGCACTGGGACTGCTGCTGCAGCATTTGGCGGACGAGGGGGTTGAGAAGGTCCAGGTCTGCTGTGACGACGACGTCGTCGCCTCGGTGCGGGCGGTGTCCGTCGATCGTCGATTGACGGTGGACATAGTGGTCGAAGAACTCAGCAGCGGGACCGCCGGCTGTCTGCGCGACGCGGCGGGCAAGGACCCCGGTGACGTGATCGTCGTTTTCTCGGCCAGCATGATGTGTCCGCCGTCGCTGGGACCGTTGATTGAATCCCACGTGCGGGACCAGGCCGATTTGACCATGGCGTTCAATCGCGGTTCCGCCGACGGCCTCTCGCCCGGCCGTCCTGCGGAAGTCTATCTTTGTCGTCCGGAAGTGCTCGGCCGTATTCCCGCCGGGGGATACTCGGATATCAAGGAGGGGCTGATTCCCACGCTTTTGCGCGAGGGCGGCACGGTGCGCCCGCTTGTCCTGGACAGCGACGTGGGGTGTTTCCACGACCGGGCCGGATATTTGGATGCCCTGTCGACCTACCTGGCAGGGAGCGCACAATCGGCCAACGGGTACCGGTTCTATGAGGGCTCGGACAGGCGGATTACGCCGGAGACATTGAACGGGAACATTGACCCTGCGGCCCGCGTATATGGGCCTGTCGCCATTGCAGACCAGGCGCGTGTCGCAGGCGGGGCGATCGTCATCGGCCCCGCAGTGCTTGGTGAAAAGGCAATCATTCGCGAGGACGCCACAGTAGTCCAGAGCGTCCTATGGGACGGTTGCGAGGTTGGTTGCGGCTGTGAGGTCCGAGAATCGCTCATTGATTGCGGCACAGTCGTACCGGAGGGTGTGGTGATTGAACAGCAAAGCATCTCAGCAGCAACCAAGGTAAAGGCCCGCAGCTCGGAGGGGAAAATGGCCGGAAACGCGAAGAAAGGCAATAGGGCGACAGGAGGAGCGGCTTCTTCCGGTTTCGGGTGGATTGCGGGACGGTTGCCTGCCTGGGTGCCTTTTTCTCAGCGGCAATTGGCCTATGCGGCGGTAGGTGTGGCCCTTCTGGCTGCATTTCTGTGGTCGTATTGGCCGATTCTCACAGATTTGTGGGGCATCTGGCATCGCAGCGATGAGTACTCTGCCGGCCTGCTCGTCCCGTTTTTGACGATATATGTTCTGTGGTCCCGGCGTCGAGAGCTGGCTTCTGTGCCGGTGCGACCGGCGATTCTCTCGGGCATTGCCGCGTTTGCGGTTGCGCAGGCCACCCGAGGGGCAGGCTTGTATCTCATGTACGGATCGGGGATCAGGCTCTCGGTCGTGTTGTCCGTGGCTGCGATCGTGCTGCTTCTGTTTGGCTGGCGGATGCTCGGCAGGCTCGCAACGGTTCTGCTGTTTCTTTGTCTGATGCTGCCCTGGCCTCACCGGGTCCAATCAGCCATCAGTCTGCCACTTCAGCGTTACAGCACGGATTCGGCGGTGTTTTGCCTGGAATTGAGCGGCTACGAGGTCGTCCAGGACGGCAATGTCATCAGAATCGGTGAAACCAGCGTGGCGGTGGCCGAAGCATGCAATGGTTTGCGGATGGTGACGGCCTTTCTGGTCATTACGGCCCTGGTGGTCCTGCTAGCCAAACGGGCGTGGTGGGAGAAGCTGATTGTCCTGGTTTCGAGCCTGCCGATTGCCTTGCTTTGCAATACAATACGGTTGACTGTGACGGCGATAGCGTTTACTATTCTCACAGGCGACCATTGGGAAAAGTTGTTCCATGATTTCGGGGGGTATGCCATGATGCCTTTGGCGCTGGCGATGGTCGTCGGTGAGCTTTGGCTGTTGCGGCGATTGACCACCCCGCAAACGGAGGTACAGCCCGAGGTCATCGCCCGCCGCAAGCCCCGGCAGGCGGTGAACTCCTGAGAGTTGGAGATTGGTGGTATGAATAACCTGGAGAAATACCTCGATCAGGTCATCGAGCAGAAACCGGTCGTCTATGAGGCACCGCCGGAGCCCTCGCAGGAAGAGGCCCAGCCTAACATCCTAAAAGGTGTTCTGAGACGCTGGTATATCGTGTTCTTCGTCTTCATCGTAGTTTGCGGGGCAGGGTTGCCGGCGATCTGGTTCCTGATCGAGCCGCGCTATGTGGTCACGGGGGCCATTCACATTGCTCCTCTTCAATCCAGCATTCTGACCGGTCAACCAGACCGGGGCGAAATATCGGATTATGACAACTACATGAATACGCAGGCGACTTTGATCACAGGCGGGCCCGTTCTCCAGAAAGTGGCGGATGATCTGGTTAACCGTAATCTGTCCTTCTTCAGGGCGAATGAACCGTCTGATTTGGTTGGTCGCATCAAGTCGAAACTGCAGCCTCGGCAGGTTCCGAAGGAACCGGTCAAAGTGCTCAGAGACGCCCTGGCTGGCGGGACCATCCAGGCCGGGCCGTTGCGCCGGACCGAACTCATCGGTGTCACGATGAAACACGGCAACGAGGGTGAGGCCAAGGTAATTGTGAATTCCTTCATGCGGCAATTCGAAGCTTTCTATGATTCGGATGCGCAGCAGGACCGGCACAAGACACTGCAAGATCTTGATAAGGAAAAGCGCGAACTGGCGGAGGATATGCAGAGAAGCCAGAAAGAAATACGTGCAATCGCTGAGCAGCAGGGAACCACGGCCTTTGACAGCCAGCAAGAAATGGAAATGCAGAGGCAGACGGCGCTGGCGACTGAACAGATTCGGTTAGAGGCGCAGCGGATTCGCCTGGAGGCACGGGTAGCGGTACTGGAGGCCGGTACGGACAGTAACCTGCCTGAGGATGTCTTGGCGGCGGCACGCAAGGAGTACATAAACTCCGACTCTATGGTGCAGGAGCTGGCGAGGAACATCGTCGAGATGGAGCGCAACCTGATCGTGGCCCGGCAAAGCATGACTGCGGGGAATCCCGAACTCAAACGGAGAGAGGAGTTGCTGACTACTTTTCAGGAGAACCTCGATAAGAAGGAAGAGGAACTGGGGATCGAATTCGATGACCAGATGCAGAGCCGCACTCGTGAGGCCAACAGACAACGATTGACGGCGGCTAGAGCCGAAGTCGAGCAAATCCAGGCGAACGAAACTCGATTGCGGGAGGCCCTGGGGCAGCAGGAGACCGTTACGCGGGAAGTCGGACGGGCGAGCGCGGATTACCAGCAATTGCTATTTGACATGCGCATCGACCAGGAACTTCACGATCAGATTCTGCGCCGCATCAAGGGTATTGAGATGGAGATGGACCGTCAGGCCCGAATTCGGATTGCGAATCCGGCGGCGGTTACCGGCGTGGAAGACAAGCGCATCAAGTTTTCGGCCGCGATTGTGTTCCTGGGATTGGGCTGTGGTGTGGGTCTGGCGTTTCTGAGAGACAAGATGGACAAGACGCTGCAGACGACCGACGATCTGTCGCGTCATGTGGATCTGCCGATCATTGGGACGACCACGAGCTCCCGTACGGTCAAGCCGGCTCAGTTTGCCGAGCAGATCGCCGGTGATTACCAGACCATCCGGGCGAACCTGGGATTGCTGACCGACGGTCGCATGCCCAGGAAACTCACGGTCAGCAGCGCCGGCATGCGCGAGGGCAAGACGACCTTCGCGGTGAATCTGGCCACGAGTCTGGCCAAATCGGGCAAGAAAGTGCTGTTGATCGACGGCGATTTTCGCAAGCCGGATATCGGCCATATGCTCAACATTTCCAATGGATCGGCAGGCGTTCAAGACGTGTTGTTGGGAGAAGACCCGGTCGGCATCATCAGAAGCGTACCGTCCAGCGGACTGCACGTTCTGGTAGCCAATACGCGCAACCTTAGCGACGCCTACGAACTCCTGTCATCGACCAGTGCTACGGAGCAAATCGAAAAGCTGGGACGCGAATATGACCATCTCATCATCGACACGCCCCCGGCACTGGTGTTTCCGGATGCTCTGGTCTGGGCCAAGCTGACCGATGCGGTTATCCTGGTTGGCTTTGCCGGTCAGACGACGGCCCCCGATCTAAAGGAGGCGAGAGAGAGGTTCGGTCGCATCCGCGCGCGTGTCTTGGGGGCCGTGCTGAGCAACGTGTCGGTCGATCAAAACCCCTATCGGTACGGCTACGGCTATCGTACCGGCGGGGGGAAGGGAACGCGCAAGAGGCGTGCGGCCAAGAAGCTGCTGCTTTCCTCCCAGAGCCGCGAAGCCGGCGGCAAGAACGTCTGATCATACGTTGTGCGAAGTGCCAAATCCTGGCCGAAGAGTACAGAGCGGCAATGCGGCTAATCGTTTTTCGAGAGTTGAACGGCGGCCAAGCTGGTCCCAAGCAGGAACTCCTTCGCTACGCCGTGGGGGCGGCGCCCCTGAACC
>Ga0272442_10003266_pt1 | contig 22871 bp, 13 predicted proteins | sample SSMForm2O_FD_200262 | JGI IMG/M metagenome (GOLD analysis project Ga0272442, IMG submission 200262) | Marine sediment archaeal communities from Little Sippewissett salt marsh, Falmouth, MA, United States - SSM-Form-2O | ecosystem: Environmental > Aquatic > Marine > Wetlands > Sediment ...
CGAGCCGCGGTCTGCCCCGGGCCCCGGCTCGGACGGAGCCTCGCCCTCCCGGATCTCGAGGGACGTTCCAGGGCGAAGCGCGGGCCGGTTGCGCCGCCGTGCCGAGTGGGGCACAATGAGCCGGGTCACGCACGAGGGGTGGACGCCGGCACATGCTGAAGCACCTTGGACCTTGGAGGGGATTCGCAGTCCTCGTTGCGGTCATTCTCCTCCTCCATTCGGTTTTCATCACGATTGTGGTGACCTCCTTCGACTATGCCCCGGTCATCGTCCCCTTGCACCTCTTGGTCGTGTTCGCCCTCATTGGCGCCATGACTCTGTTCCTCGGCGTCCTCGTCTCCGTTCGCCGCTTCCGGCAATGGCGACGTGCCCGGCTCGTCGTCGGTCTGGTCCCCGGCGCGGGCGCGGTGCTGTTGGCCGCGCTGGCCGGGCTGGACTACGTCTCGAACTACGCGTGGGGCTGCAACGTCACGGGCAAGGTGCTCATCGGCTACATCCTGCCCGACTGGTGGAGCATCAGCACGTCGCTGCCCATCCACACACGGTGGCTGTACCTGGCCATGGTCGTGTGCCTCGGGCCGATCGTCGTGCTGTACCTCGCCTTGTCCGGCCGGTTCCTGGCGGGCCTCGAGGAGATGTTCCTGCCGGGGCGGCCCTTCAGCCTGTTTCGCGATGCCCGCAGGGGCGCCGTATCGGGCGTCGCCCTGGCCGCCACGGCAATCGCCTTCGGCGTGTTGCTGGCCCTAACCGTGCCCGCGCCCAGCGACCTCTGGCGAGGCGAGCCCATCGTCGGCCTGTTCCGGCCCTATGCAATCCTCCAGAACGAAATGCGCAACGCCGAGGTGGCCGGCCAGGACCGCCGCCTCCGCCACGCCTATCCTCGCGCCCTTGCGTTTGACAAGAAGAACGTGGTCCTCATCATGGCCGACTCGTTGCGCGCCGACCACATGCAAGTCTACGGCTACGAGCGCCCGACCACCCCATTTCTCAGCGGACTGGCCGGCACCGGCTGGCTGAGAAAGGTCGCGTTCATGACCTCCACCTGCTCCGAAACCGCGTGCGGCGTCCTCAGCACCGTCGCTTCCAGGAACTACCGGAACTTGTCGGACTACAACTTCAAGTTGCACGACCTCTTGCAAGACCAGGGATATCGCGCCTACTTCCTGCTGTCGGGCGACCATACGCTCTTCTACCACCAGTACAAAGACGTCCTGGGCAACACGGTGGACCTGTTCTTCGACGGCGTGTGCTCGGAGCGCTATGCGGTGAGCGACGACCGCCTCGTGCTCGAGGGACTCGAACGCGTGCCCGACTACGACGGCACGCCCGCCTGCTTCTTCTTCTTCTTGATGGCGTCGCACATCGTGGGCGTGAAACTCGAGCCCTACGGGCAGTACCAGCCGTCGAAACTCGGGCTGTCCGGCATGGCCGCCGTCTGGCTGGGCGAGCACAACAATCAAACCTTGACCAACCTCTACGACAACGGCGTCCTACAGGTCGACGCATTCGTCGAGCAGATCTTCGACGCCCTTCGACACAAAGGCTATCTCGACAACTGCATCGCCATGCTCACCGCCGACCACGGCCAAGGCCTCGGCGAACGGGGATACTACTCGCACACCGTCTACCTGTACCAGGAGGACATCGGCATTCCCTTGCTTATCTACGACGAGCCCGGCGCCCACTACGCCAATCTCGAGTTCGCCACACAGCAGGACGTCGCGCCCACCATCGCCGACCGGCTCGGCCTCCCCGTACCGGATTGCTGGGAGGGCGTGTCGCTGCTGAGCGACGCCCCGCACACCTACACCTACCACACCACCCGCCGCAACGACGTCTGGCGCGCCGTCATCTGGAGGACCAAAGGCAAACGGTACAAATACCTGCGCTGGCGCAACGAGGGCTCACCGGCCCGAAGGGAAGAGCTCTACGAGCTCGTCAGCGATCCGGGTGAGCGGCGCAACCTGCTGCAAAAGGCCGACCCGGCCCTCCTCCGCCATTTGAGAGCCCGAATGGCCTCTGCCTTCAACCTCCCGGACGACTAAGAGCGGCGGCAACGGATCGCAAATTCCCCTGGGCTCAAACACTCCGGTCGGGTGCGCGCACAGTGGACGCTACGCCATATGTCTTTCTTCCATAGAGATTTGCACTGTCAGCCTGGTCGTCTCAGCAACGAAAGTAAGCAAATATCCTGGACAAACACCGTGATATTTGCTTTAATAACCACCAAAAATGCAGGAGAACGCTGTGGAAATCTTCCGAGAGATACTGCTCGATGTCTGGCGAGAGGCGTGTCGCCACATCGAGATCGGCGAATCCACCGAAAATATCGCCGCCCTGTTGGCCCGCCACATGCCCGTCGATCAACTGTATGTCCGCCGAATCGACGAGGCCCGGCCCGGACTCGAGACGGTCGCCCTCGGCTTGCCCGAGCCAGAAGGAAATCCGCCCGAGGCCCGCACCGACTGCCCCAGCGAGGCCATGCGGGCCTTGCTGGCCTGGGCGCACGCGGCCGCGCCCGAGCTTCACCAAGCCCACGAGACCGCCAATGCCGAGCTTGCCGTCATCCTGCCTGGCCACCGCGGCCGCGACGTGCTCTATGGCCCCTTGAGCGGCGGGGAGAGGCCCGTCGGGGTGCTCGTTCTCGAGGCGCGCGCCGGCGAGAGTTTCGAGGCGCGCCACCTCGAGATGATGCGGATTTTACTGGAACCCCTTGCCGTGGCCTTGGAGAACGACCGACGCTTGCGCGAAGTGACCGTGTTGCGCGAAGCGGCCGAAGCCGACAAACGCTCGCTGCTCACCAAACTCGGGCGCACCGGCCTCGACGACGTCATCATCGGCAGCGACAGCGGCCTACGCTCGGTCATGGAGCGGGTCGAGCTCGTAGCGTGCTCCGACGTACCGGTCCTCATCTTCGGAGAAACCGGCACCGGAAAGGAACTGGTCGCCCGGGCCATACACAAACGCTCCAGCCGCGCCACCGGCCCGGTCATACGCGCAAACTGCGGCGCCATTCCCCCCGAACTTATCGACTCCCAGCTCTTCGGCCATGAGCGCGGCGCCTTCACCGGGGCCGTGCACGCGCGCAAAGGCTGGTTCGAGCGCGCCGACGGCGGCACGCTCTTCCTCGACGAAATCGGCGAACTGCCCCCCGCAGCCCAAGTCCGCTTGCTCCGCATCCTCCAGGACGGCTGGCTCGAGCGCGTCGGAGCCCAACAGGCGCTCAACGTGGACGTCCGCGTCGTCGCCGCGACCCACGGTGACCTCGCCGCCATGGTGTCCCAAGGCGCCTTCCGCGAGGACCTCTGGTACCGGCTCAACGTCTTCCCTATCCTGCTGCCCCCCTTGCGCGACCGGATCCAGGACGTGCCGCTGCTCGCCAGACACTTCGCCGAGAGGGCCGCGATTCGCTTCGGACTGCCCGTATTGATTCCCTCCGAGCGCGACATCGACCTGCTGTCCTCATATCCCTGGCCCGGCAACGTGCGCGAGCTCGGCACCGTCATGGACCGCGCGGCCCTGCTGGGCAACGGCACCCATCTAAGAGTCGCCAAGGCCCTCGGGGTCGTAAGCCCGGCGGCCGAAAGCCCACGCCATATCCCCCACATGAACGTCGCGCCCGAAATTACACACGAAGCCATCCTCACCTTGGACGCGGCGATGCGCCGGCACATCGAGGCCGCGCTCGCTCACACCACGGGCCGCATCGAAGGCCCGCACGGCGCGGCCGTGCTGCTCGATATCAACCCCCACACCCTGCGCGCCCGCATGCGCAAGCTCGGCATTCGGTGGGACGAGTTCCGCCTGAAGCCGCCCCCGCCCCGTATGTCCTGAAGAGGCCTTGGAAACGCATCGAGATCCGCGCAAACCGGCAAGGAGGACGAGCGACATGGTGACGACGGCACTGAGCATAGTGGCGATTGGCATCACGGCGAGCGCGGCCGGATTGACCGCCGAAGTGCAACCGTTGAATGGTTCGCCGACGCTGTTCGTCAACGGGAAGCCCACCGTGCCGTTGATGTTCTTCGGCTGGGCCGCTGGGGCGCGTCCCACCTCGGTCGACCTCGCGCCCGAGTGGCGTCCATACCACCTCTCGTTCGTGGCGCCCGAGGACAATGAAGGCCATTGCGGCGTGCACATCCGCCTCGCGACCGGGCCCGGCGCGGTGTGGGTGGACGACGCGCGGTTCTACGAAGGCGCGTTCCGTCCCGATGCCGAGAACGAGCAACTGCGTTGCGGCGACTGGGAATGCAGCCGAGCCGAGGCGGACCAGGCATGGACGCTGTTCGTCAAGACCGAGGCCGGCGCCAAGGCCGAGTGGACCTTTGACGCGACCACCCGCCGCACCGGCGAGCAGAGTGGCAAGGTCGCCATCGAGGAGCCCGGCCAGACGGCGTGGCACGTCCACCTGTACCAAACGGGCCTGACCGTGCGCAAAGGGCAGCGGTACACGTTCTCGCTGTGGCTCAAGGGCGACCGCGAGCGCCAGGCCGAGATCCAGGTCCTCCATCACGGGCCGCCGTGGCGCATCTACTCCGGCGCCGAGGACTCCCCGATGGACCGGCAGGTGCGCCTGGCGGCCGCGGCCGGCGTCCACCTCCACTCGTTCGGCCTCGGCATGCCCTGGCCGCGCCCCGGGGAGGAACCGGATTTCTCGAGGGTCGACGAAATGCTCGAGCAGGTGATCAAGGCCGACCCGGACGGCCTCCTCCTGCCGCGCTTCGGCGTCGACCCGCCGGGATGGTGGTACGACGAACACCCCGACGAAGCGCTCGAGTTCGACGACGGACAGCGCCGGCCCGTCTGCGTGGCCTCGAGGCCATGGCGCAGGCAGATGGTCGGCCATGTGCGCGCCCTGGTGGCCCACTGCGAGGCCAAGTACGGCGACCGCATGCTCGGCTACCACCCGTGCGCGCAACATACCGGCGAGTGGTTCTACCCGCGCACGTGGGAGGCACGCCACAGCGGCTTCAGCCACGCCATGCAACGCGGCTTTGCCGCCTGGCTCGAGGCCAAGTACGGCAACGTGCAGGCGCTCCGCCGCGCCTGGGCCCAGCCCGATGCCGCGTTCGACACCGCGACCGTACCGACCGTCGAAGAGCGCGGCGCGGCGGCCCTCGGCCTGTTTCGCGACCCGCAACGCGAACGGCGGATCATCGACTTCCACGCGTACCAGCAAGTCGCCATGGTCGAGCCCCTCGAACTCGTCGCGCGCGCCGTCAAAGAGGAAACCGGCGGCCGGAAGATCGTCGTGCTCTTCTACGGCTACTACTTCGAGATCAGCGGCCTGCCACTCGGTCCCCAAACCAGCGGCCACCTCGCCCTGGCCCGGCTCATCGAGTGCCCGCACGTCGACGTCGTATGCTCGCCCATCTCCTACGGCGACCGCGGCCTGGGCGGCATCGGTGCGTTCATGGTCCCCGTCGATTCCGTGCGCAACCACGGCAAGCTGTGGCTCAACGAAGACGACACCCGCACCTACCTGACGCCGGAGAGCGCCGGCTACGGCCGGGTGGACACGCCGCAACACACCCACTGGGTCCACCAGCGCAACTTCGGCCACCTCTTGCCGCGACGCCTGGCCTGCTGGTACATGGACCTCGGCGGCACCGGATGGCTCGCTGGCCAGGACATCTGGGACGAAATCGCCTCCTTGCGGCAGACATACGAGGCCGACCTGACCCAGCCCGCGTGCTGGGCGCCCGAGGTGGCCGTCATCGTCGATGAGGCCTCACCCCTCTACCTCGCGTGCAACGCCGCCGTCATGCGCCCCCTGGCCAGCAGACTGCGCAGGCAGCTCTATCGCATGGGCACGCCTTTCGGCCTCTACTTGCTCAGCGACCTCGTCGCCGGCCGCGTGCCGACCGCCAAGGCCTACCTCTTTGTCGGCTGCTTCCACCTGACGCCCGAGGCCCGCCAAGCCGTGGCCGAACAGACGCGCGCCAAGACCGCCGTGTGGTTCTACGGCAGCGGCTATCTCGATGACCGCGCCTCCGTGGACCAGATGACCGACCTCGTCGGCATGACGTTGGTCGAGCTCGACGACCCGCCCAACCCGGTCGTCACGCTAGAAGCCACCGAGAGCCCGCTCACCGCAGGACTCGCCGGCACGTCCTTCGGCGTCGATGCCCCATTGGGCCCCCTTTGGGCCATCGAGCCCGCGCCCGGCACACACGTCATCGGCCGCTTCCCGGACGGACACGTGGCCGCCGCAGCCGTCGGCGGCTGCGCCGGCCGCTCGATCTACATCGGCGCCCTGACCGCCCCGGCGACGCTGCTGCGCAACATCCTCAAGGCGGCGGGCGTCCACGTCTACCTCGACAGCGACGACGTGCTGCTAACCGACGGCCAATTCCTGGCCGTCACCGCCTCACACGAAGGCCACAAGACCATCCGCCTACCCGCACCCCTCCGCGTCCTGACCGTCCCCGGCAACCAGGTCGTCGCCGAGAGCGCCGACCAGATCGAGATCGACCTGGCCCACGGGGAAACGCGGCTGTATCGTCTGGCGCCGCCTCAGTAGCCGTCCGCTCACTCGCGCCGCGAGTCGCCTTTCCACGTAACGCCCAGGGGCGGTGTTACGTCTGGATTGCCACGGAACGCGTAGTCCTCATGCTGGTGAGGAATGCCCTCTATATAATAGCCCAGGCTGTTGCACTCGGGGATTGAGGGATTGAGTGACTGGTAAGGGAGAAGGTGATCCTTGAAGGAGCCGGCGTTGCGGGGAACGGCGTGGGCGAATGGGGCGAATGGGACGAATGGGGCAAGATGCTCGGTGGGAAACAAGTGTCTTGCGGGGCGGGTGAGTCAAGACAAACGAGAAAAGAGCGTTTAGTCGTGTGGGGAGCATGCGGGCGATTCAGCGGGCGGCAGACTCCCGGGTCTCGCCTGTTGCTCGTTCTGTGCCTGACCGGGCCACGAAAGGGCAGATAAAGCACAATACGCAGAGAGCAGCGTCCGGTTACCACGCAGCGAATTCGCGTAAGCAGGCTGGACACCGTTTTGGGACGATTGGATTGTACTGGGACCTTGAGACCTTGCATTCAATGCGTTGGTCAAGGTACGGAGGCGACCTTGCCCGCGAGACGGGTCTTAACCCAAATCGGCGCGTAAGAAACGCGGCAGGATGCCGCGTCTACGGTATCGCCCAATGTAGAAGCGGCATCCTGCCGCTTTGCCTCCGCTACCTTTCAGCAAGGAATCCACGCCAGGAAGACCAGAGCTGCAATTCGTCGAAGAGCCTGCCATGGTTGGCCTAACGGAGCATCCACTGCAATTCCAAGAATCCTTGCGCGCCGATTTGGGTCTTAATGGGACACATTGCTTTGAGCGTTTCGGCTGATCTATAATCGGGGCGAATTGGTCGGTGGGACCACTTCATCTTGGATACCTAAGACGCGAAAGGTGTATTTTGTTCGTGGCAAGGGTCTCTTGCGTTGCTTGGAAGCATACAGCCATGACTTCTGAAGTAAGGGAGAGGTCGGCACGACACATGGGAGAAGTACTGTGGCCTATGTGGACGACGGCTGTTTTTGGGGATGCATCCGGACCCGTGCGGTCTTTCTTGGGTGTGTTGTAGCATCGCTCGTGTGTGTTCCGCCTGCCAATGCCGCCAGCAACGGCTTTGCCACGCCGGGGATTTCCCACACGCACGGCCTTCTTCAACTCGATGCGCCGAAACGACTTACGGTGCGGTGCGCCTACCTCGGGTCCGACGTCAATCACGAAAGCCGTTTCGGCACGGAACGAGGCATCGTTGAGGACGCCGTCATCCCGGAGATCGAGGGGGCGCTGTCGCTGCGGGGCGAGTGGCGGCTGGACTGGCGCCTGTTCACGCCTTTTGCGGCAGGAACGCACTACGGCACGTATTCGCGTGGCGCCTTTCACAGCGTCGACGCGCATCTCGAGACCATCAACTTCAGTCCGGGCCTTGCCTGGCTGGGCGAGCGCGTCGCGCTGCGGTTTGGTCCGCAAGTCCAACTCATGCAGAAGGCCGGCTTTTCCCAGGCCCTGTTCCTTCCGGGCATTGTCGGTGAGGTCGGCGACGGATGCGACGTCGGACTCGGTTTCCACGCCGGAGCCGCCGTGCGACTAGGCGAGAAGGCCGAAGTGAGTGCGGGGGTCTGGTCGGAAATCGACCATGATCTACACGGCGGGCGCCTGCACGTCACACCGTGGGACCTTGTTGAGCTTCCTTTGGGAAAAACCGAGTGCAGCATCACCACGCCGACGGTGGCTGCGATTCGGCTTCAAGTGGACCAAACGCACGACCTACAGTGGTGGGCATCGGCCGAGTTCACCAACTGGAAGAACTCGCTGCGCGATATTACCGTCGGTTACGACCTTCCCGTCTTGCCGGACACGGTCGTCCGTCTTGACGCCAAGGACACGTGGTTCTTCGACATCGGCACAGCCTGGCATATCCAGGACACCCCCTGGACGCTTTCGGCCGGCCTGGGCTACGGGACCTGTTTCGTGTCCGATGAACGGCGGCACCCGAGTCTTCTCGGTTTCCCGTTCTGGCAGATTGAGGCAGGCATCCGCCACGCGCTGCCCAACGGCGTTGAGGTATTCGCCGACGGCCGGTTGATCGAGTGCGGCGACGACAATCCAAGTCAACTCGGCGGCGTGGCGTTTCCTTACGGTTTCCCGTGGGGGACCTTTGCAGGCAGTCTGCCCGGCGACTATGACGCGACGGTGTGGCTTCTCGAGGCGGGGATCTCGATCCCGTTGGCATTCCACAGTGAGACGGGTTCGAGCGTTGGTCAGTAGGCTGGCGGTCACCGGATCGGCCGGAGACGCCCCGCCTACAGCACGGCCATGACGGTGTTGCTGGGCGGGCTTTCGCCGGCCTTGTTCACGGCGATCACGCGGTACTCGAATTCCGTGCCGCGTTGCTGGGCGGTCAGGTTGGCCTCGGTCTGCGTGGCGACGCCGGCGATGGACCAGGCGCCGTCGGGCCGTTCGCGGCGCTGGATGGTGTACGACGCCACCTTGCCGCCGTCGACGGGGGCCTTCCAGTCCAGGAAGATCGAGTCTTCGCCTTGCCGCGGGGCCTCGAGCGCACGCGGCTGGCCCGGTGCCTCGAGCGATGCGCCCGGCTTGCGGGCGCCCCAACCGAGCAGCTTGAGCTGGTCGTCGTCGAAGTCGACGGCGTTTTCCGCGTAGCGCAGGTCGGCCTTGAGGGCGTCGGTCAGGGCCGCGAGGGCCGCGCGCTTGGCCGCGCTGGCCTGTTCGCGGGCCGCCGCGGCCGCCACTGCGGCGTCACGGGCCGAGACGTAGTTGCCGAGGGCCGTTTCGAGGTCGGCCGGCGCGACCGGCGGCGCCGGATAGACGCCCGGATTGGCCGTCAACCCGGCCGACACCTTGCCTGCCAGCCCCACAATCCCATCCTCTCGCCGTGGAAACCGGGCCATCTAGTTTAAGCTCCTTTCTTTGTTAAACTTAGCCATCTCTAAGCACCCCGAAAGCGCCTTTCCGAGCCTTTACAATGCCATGATGTAAGCTTACATCGCGGCATTGCAAGCTTCATCTGTGGCATTGTAAGCTTACATCGTGATATTGTAAGCTTATATCGCGATATTGTAAGCTTACATTGCGGCATTGTAAGCTTGCATCGTGGCATATGAAGCCTCATCTGTGCCATTGTAAGCTTACATCATAGCACATGAAGCTTCATCCGTGGCATTGTAAGCCTCATGAGCCTCAGCGCAAGCGCCGGACCTGCCGATTCAAGTGTCGTGCCCGGCATGACGCCGTTGGTCATCGGCGTGGCGCCGGGTGATGGGTCCTATAGGACCTATAAGACCTATCGGGGCCTGCGAGGGGCGTTGAGGAAACTGGCGGTGTTCTTGGCGGGGATTCACGTCCCATTGCGTCCTATACGGCGCCAGCATGTGGCGTCCCCAGTGTCTTGGCCGGGCCTCAAGCTAACACGGAATGGCGGTCAATTCAAGCATGAGCGCCCGGCTTGAACGGCTCCGGCGCGAACCCGGCCAAGAGAACGAAGATCCTGCTCGTGCTGGTGGAGGGCTCACGCTGACGTGGAACCGCGCGCTATTCGAGGTTGCTGATAAACACCTCATAGAGCGCGCCGAACAACGCCCCCATGCTCCTTGTTATCGGCGGCCCCCCGGGATAACGCTCGAACGCAACGTGCCCGTCCATGAACAGGATGTTCCCCCCGCCGGGGACATGGTTGTACTCTCCCGGCGCCATGCTCACTTTGTCCGACATCACCCACACTTCGCTTTGGGCCCGGGCCGAGGCCGCGGGGTTGTTGATGTCGGTGATCAGGAAGCGCTCAATTCCTTCGCGCAACCGCTGTACGGTATCGCCGCCGCCGTTGCCGCTGCCGGCATACGGCGCGCCAAACGTACCGGAGAACTCGATCTCGTTGTAGCCTGAATTCGGGTCCAAGCCCATGACCGTCCGCATCAGGGCCACATAAGCCGTGCCCGCCAACTGCGGCGGCAAGGTCTCGGATATCGTCGTGCCGGGCACGACCGAGCTCACCGGGACTTGCCCCGGCGCGCCGTCTTCGATGTCGTCCATCAGCCAGCCCCAGTACATGTAGTTGCGCCGCAATACCGACACGCCCCGGCGCATGTGGGCCTGGGCAGGATTGATCGGGTTTTCGCAGGCCAGATGCGCGATGTAGGCCCCACTCGCGTCCTTCATGTCCGCGTCGGTGAATTGCGAATTGGACGGGCACACCCCGATGGCCGGATCCGTCACGTACTCGGGATACAGCACATCGAGCCGAGGGGCCAGAAAGGGGGTCGTCGCGATCGTGCCCGTCGGCGTGCGCGTGTCGCAATCGTACAGCGGTACCTGGCCTATCTGGGACGGAGGAAACAGCTCTCCCCCACTCTCGTTGGCGTACATCTTGAAGACCAGCCCCCACTGCTTCAGGTTGTTCTGACAACTCGCGCGGCGGGCGGACTCGCGCGCACGCGCCAGGGCCGGGAGCAGAATGGCCGCCAAGATACCGATAATGGCGATGACAACCAGCAGTTCGATCAACGTGAAACCACTACGGTTAGGTTTTGACATGACCTCACCCTTTCCCTGCGCTCCCTGTACGCTGTTCCCCTTCACCCACGGACGCTGTCAGGGAGGTCGCCCAACCAGAAGGAGACTCACCTCGATTGATCCAGGCCACCAGATGTCGTATACGTTTCTGAGTGTTGTGCTTATGAGCGCGCCTCCCATTAGGAAACACGGCTTGCGTGTGCTCTATTCCGGCGGCCGGGAAATCAAGTCCGCTCGCTTGGTGTTTCCTCTGGCAGGATGCCCAGCACGAACCGGCGCCCGTCGCCTCACGAAGCCCACGCGCGCCACGACACACGGCAGGCCCAATCAATGCTGCGTGATCTGCAGAGCCTCGGCTGGACGCGACGGATCGGGAGCAAAGCGCGGTATCTGCGCCGGCTGCAGCGGCAGGGCTACCGCGTCCCCCGCACCTATGTGATTCCGTGGGACGTGCATGACGCCTGGCTCGCCCGCGGAGCCGAGGTCCTCGACCAACTCGGCGAGGAGCTTCGTAGCAAGCTTGACGCCGGCGCCCGATACGCGGTGCGCTCTTGCGCCAGCGTCGAGGATCTCCCCGGACATTCCTTTGCCGGACAATTCATGACCTGCCTCGATGTCACCGGTACCGCCGGCCTGCTGCAGGCCATCCGGCGGGTCTGGGATTCCGCGAGCAGCGACTCCGCCGTTGCGTATGCCCAAACCAAGGGCCTGTCGAAAACGGACGTGAAGATGGCCGTCCTCGTGCAGGCAATGGTCTCGCCGGCCGTTTCGGGCGTCGTATTCAGCAAAAACCCGGTCACGGGGATGGACGAGACTATCGTTGAAGCGGTGCGCGGCAGCGGGGCCGCGCTCGTGCAGGACGGCGCGATGCCGGCCCGTTGGGTCTGGAAGTGGGGGACATGGATCGAGCAACCGACGCACACCGATATCGACGAATCGCTCGTCGAGGACGTGGTTGGCGGGGCCCGATCGATCGCCTCGAAACTCAAGGGCCCGGTCGATCTCGAATGGGTCTACGATGGCCGGTCGCTGCACTGGATCCAAGCGCGCCCGATCACCGCCCTGCCCGAGCGGAACGTGTACTCCAATCGAATCGCCCGCGAGTTCCTGCCGGGAATCATCTTGCCGCTGGTCTGGTCCGTGAACATTCCGCTTGTCAATGGCGCCTGGATCCGGCTGCTGAGCGAATGCATCGGGCCAAACGACCTCGATCCGAACAAACTCGCGAAGGCCTTCCATTACCGCGCCTACTTCAACATGGGCAGCATGGGCCAGGTCTTCACCAGCCTGGGGCTGCGGCGCGAGACGCTGGAAGTGCTCATGGGCCTCGATGGCGGCGAAGACAGACCGTCCTTCAAGCCGTCGGTCAAGGTGCTTCGCCATCTGCCGCGCATGGCGCGCTGCGTCTTGGGCAAGCTCGTCTTCTCGCGCCGCATCGAGGCCCTCCTGCCAAAGCTGCGCGACGAGTTCCGCCGATGGCCCGCGCGGCCGCTGAGCCAATGGGATGAGGCCCAACTGCTCGATGAGACGACGCGGCTCTTCGGCGTGTGCCAGGAGGCGGCCTACGCCAACATCGTGACACCTCTCTTGATGCAAATCTACAACGGCATCTTCGAACGCCAGCTCAAGGCGTTGAAGGTGGCCCCGGATGAGGTCGACCTGACCCATGGTCTCGATGCGCTCCATGAATTCGACCCGAAATCCGCCCTGGCCGAAATGCACGCCCAGTACGCCCAATTCGATCGCGAGACCCAGGAGCGGATCCGCAAGTCCTCCTACGAGGATTTCTTGAAGATGCCCGGCCTCCAGCCCTTCCAGGAGGCGGTCGTCCGGTTCGTGGGACATTTCGGGCATATGAGCGATAGCGGCAACGATTTCAGCCGCGTGCCCTGGAACGAACAGCCGCAACTCGTGCTGCAGATGATCGCCGGCTTTGACCGCGCTGGGACAGGCACCGCCAAGCGCACATGGGACTCGCTGCCGTTGCGCGCCGCGCAACGGCTGCGGATCGGCCCCTTTTTCCGCCGCGCGCGGCAGTACCGATTCTATCGCGAGGCCGTCGGATTCTACTACACCTTGGGCTACGGCCTGTTCCGCCGCCTCTTTCTGGAACTGGGCAGCCGGTTCGCCGGCCGGGGCCTTCTGGACGATTCCCGCGACGTGTTCTACCTCTACTGGGACGAAGTGCGCCGTATTGCCGGCTCCGATAGCGCCCCGGTCGACGCGCGGGCGCGCATTCGCGACCGCAAGGAGGAGATCGAGGCCGTACGAGACCGCGTGTTGCCGGATGTGATCTTCGGGGAAAGGCCGCCACCGAGCGAACACGCGGACTCGGCGGCCCATGAGCTCAAGGGCATCCCCACTTCGAGCGGCTACTACCAAGGGCCGGCGTGCGTCTTCGAAGCGATTGCCGATTCCGTCCATTTGAAGCCTGGCGACGTAGCCGTGATTCCGTATTCCGACGTCAGTTGGACGCCAGTGCTGGTCCAAGCCGGCGCGATTGTGGCCGAATCCGGTGGTACGCTCTGTCACACCTCGATCGTCGCGCGGGAATGCGGCATCCCGGCTGTCGTCTCGGTGAACGGGGCGTGTAGACGCGTTCGCACCGGCATGACGGTCGCCGTGAACGGATTCACCGGCGACATCGCCCTACTCGACAGCGACGAACCGCCATGAAGGCGACAATACCGTGCGCGGCCGCGCCCTGCGCGCGCCGTACGCCACGCAACCTCGGAGGCTGCATATGACGCTCCTCATGGCACTGTTCGCCTTGGCTTTGGGCTACCTCCTCGGTTCCGTTTCCTTCGCCAAGCTCATGCTGCGCCTCGTCGCCCCTGGGGAAAGCTTCGGAACAGAACGGCAGCAAATCCCTGAGAGCGATATTGTGTTCGAGACCGATTCCGTGAGCGCGACAACGACGCGCCTGAAGCTCGGCACACGCTACGGATGTGCCGTCGGCATACTCGACATGTTCAAAGCCGCTCTTCCGACCCTCGCCCTGCGACTGTACGCGCCCGAGGCCGCCTACTACCTCGTGTGTGCGGCCGCGGTCGTGGCGGGCCACAACTGGCCGCTCTTCAACCGGTTCAAAGGCGGCCGGGGCCTGTCGGCGATCACCGGCGGTCTGCTGGTCATCGATCCGCTCGGCCTCGTGGTCATTATCGCGTTGGCCTGGCCGCTCGCCCTGGTGATCGGCCATCTGCTCGTTTTGCGCTGGGGGTGGATGCTGCTCATGATTGCGTGGTTCTGTTTCACCAAGGGCGACGCCCCGCACCTCGCGTATATCCTCGCCGTGAACGCCATGTTCTGGTTCGCGATGCGCAAAGAGCTGCGGCAATACGTACACTACCTCAAGCAAGGCACCACGCCTCGGCAGGAGGTGGTCACGGCCTACATGGGGGCCGGCCGCGCCTTGGGCCGATTCATGGACCGATACAGTCTCATCGCCCTCTTACGCCGGCGCCGGGCGCGGTGACCGGCCTCTTCGTGCTCGTCGTCTCTCTCGTTGTAACGCCAGCCTGTCGCCATCCCCGCGCCACGAAAGCGACCTGTGAAAACGACGTGGCGATTGGATCAAGCATTGGGTGGTCGCGGCGCTGACGCATAGGCCCCGACGCTCATCAACGGTGCGGGCTATTGCAGTTCGGGGCCGTCGATGCGTTCGCCGCGCTGCTGGCGGGCCTGGTCTTCGCGGTTGAAGGTGCCATAGAACAGGGCGTTCGCGTCCATCCAGGTGACAAGCCGCTCGAGGTCGTCGGGCGACAACGCGACGTCGTTGTGGCCGGCGAGGAGCATGTCCATGAGGGGGCTGCCGCGCGCGCCGAAGTGGCCGGGCTGGGACATGGGCTCGCAGTTCGCGGCCAAGTTGGCGCCTTCCCAACTCGAGTAGGGCACACGCCGCGCCAGGGCGTTGTACGAGGCCGTGTAGCGGCCGTCGGCCGCGCCGGTGAGGACAATGCCTTTCCCGTCCGGCCCCTTGGGCTGGTCGCCGCCGTGGCAGGCGACGCAGTGGCGGTCGAGGACGGGCTGCACGAGCAGGGGATAGCTGAACGGCTTCGATCCGTCCGGTGCGGGCTCGATGGCCGACGGCGGCCGCGCGAGCGCCAGGGCCGCATCCTGGGGTGGCGGTGCGGACAGGCGGTGTTCGTGGCAGCCGACGCACGAGATGCGCTCGCCGGGCTGCAGGTAGGTGATGCTGCGCATCACTTGCACCGCGCGGCCGAACTCATCGAGCGCCTGGAAGGCCAGCGGGATACCGGCCGGCGCGAGGAAGTGGGCCGAGCCGTCCGGCTCGACGGGCACGGTGCCGAGCACCTGCTTGCCGGGGCTGGCATTGGCCATGCCGACGGTGGGCTGGTTGGCGTTCGGGGTGGTCTTGGGCAGGACCTGCACGATGCGCAGGCGCTTGACCGAGCCTTTGGGCAGGGCGGGCAAGCTGGCGTACACGTCCTGGAGGAAAAAGAGGCCCTGTTTGGCGAGGATGCCGCCGGTGTTCGATGGGATCACGGGCGGGCGGGACCGCGGACGCAGCGGGACGGGCCACAAGCTGGCGATATTGAGATCGCGGTGGAGCAATTCCTTGTTGCCGAAGGCGTCCACGAGGTAGATGCCGAACATATTGGCCTTGTTGGCGTCGGGCTCGCCGATGAGGGCGTCGTAGCTGTAGGCGGCCAGGAAGTACTGCTCGGAGAGCGGGCATGGGCTGCGGTAACAGTGCCCCGGCCAACGCCGGGCCTCGTCGGGCGTGACGTACTCCTTTGGGCTGCCCGGCGCATGCCATCCGCGCGGCGTCACGTGCGTCTCGCTCTCGGGGAACGGCGCGTCGGGCGTCAGGCGCGTAATCGGATCGAGGCCGTCGACGCCCTTGGTTGTGTCGAGCAGGATGATCGAGCCGGCCGTCATGGCGTGGTGGGCGGCCGCCGTGGCCATCACGAGGGGGGATCCTGGAACCGGCCGCGGCTCCCATACGCCGACCGGGTGGAAGGTGTTGTTGCCGTAGTAGGCGGCCGGGGCGGTCCCGTCCGGCCGGACCATCCAGAGTTGCTGGTAATGGACGGCGTTGCGATCGACGTAGTCCCACCGCGTGTAGATGACGCGGCCGTCGGCGAGCACCGCGGGGTCCCACTCGTGGGTCTCATGATAGGAGACCGTGTGCAGGCCGGAGCCGTCCGCCTCGGCAATGGCCAGCGTGTAGACGGGGCAGGGCCCGGCGCCGCACCGGTGGTAGCCGCCGCGGCGCGTCGAGATGAATACGATCTGCCCGTTGGGCAACCAGCGCGGTGCGAAGTCGTCGTAGGGGCCGTCGGTCAGTTGCCGCACCTGCGAGCCGTCCGCGGCCATCTCGTACAGGTGGTAGTACGGAGCGAGCGGCCCCTGCGAGGCCGCGGCCGTGTCACAGTACGCGAACAGGATGCGGCGGCCGTCGTAGGCGACTTCGGGATACATGTAGCTGCCGTCGGGCAAGGCGTCCGGCGCCAGGCGGCGGCACGCCATCGACGCGCCCGGCGCGTCGAGCACGAACAGGCCGCCGCCGGGGCGGGCGAGCCGTCCGTAGTACTGCGTGAGCTGGTGGCTGAAGGCGCCGGGCACTTGCTTGGCGAAGAGCAGCGGGCCGCACTGGGCGAGCGGATTCGCGAACACGATCCGGCGCCTCAGTCGGTGCACGCGCCGCCACAGGTCCTCCCACGCCGGCTGGTCGTCGGCGGGCGCTGCCTCGGAGAGTCGCGCAAACTCGCGGCATAAGGCTTGCCATTGCGCCGCTTCATCGCCGAGCGCCACGCCGGCTTCCTGCAAGTCGCGAATCAGTTGGTCGCCCCGCGACAGCGTCCGCCTTATGGCCGTCTCGTAGGTCACGGCCTCGCGGGCGGTACCGATGCCGTCCTGCATGCGCCAGTCCCACTCGATGAGCGCGTCCTCGATGGGGCGGTCAAGCGCCGGCAGCCGACGCGGCGGATACGCCTCTTTGGGGCGATGTTCGAGCGACGCCGTCAGGTCGTAGACACGCTCGTCGAACTCGAGACGGACGTCGCGCCAATGGGCCGCGGCCGCGCCTCCGAGCCCGCAGGTGCCGAGGCGTATTACCGTTTCGGGCGCCTGCGATTCCGAGGCGGCCTCGAGCCGGACGCGTCCCTCATCCGTAACGACCCGGCGTACCTCGTTCTCGCCCGTCGCCAGAACCAGCTCGAGACCCTCGCCGTGGACCAGCTCGAGACCCTCGCCGTGGACCAGCGCGACGTCCGCGGACACGGTAAAGGGGCCGCGCAGGTTGCGCACGGGCACGGCCACCACCGCCTCCTCGGCTCCCGCGACGCTGGCGATGAAGCCGGTCCGTCCGAGGACTGCGACTTGGGGGCCGGTATCGTGGGCGATCAGCGAGAAGCCGCAGGATGCGGAACTGGGCGGCGGGGCCGGCTCGCCGCACAGGGCGACCGCCGCCTGGGCTATGTCGGCGATGGAGGCGTCGCCGGTCAGGCGCGCGTCGGCCCAGTTCGCCACGTCACAGCCAATGCCGTCGCCCGCGTCCAGCGTGACCAGTTGAAGCTCGCGGGCACCGACGAGCGAGACGCACACGACCTTCGCCGGGTCCTTGCTCGTCAGGCGTCCGCTGTCGAAACGCTTCTCGCCGTCGACCAACACCTGGAACACCACGCTGCCGGCGTCGCGACAGTGGACGCCCACTTCGGCGGCGAACGCGATGTACTTCCCGGCCAGGTCGAAGCGTATGACGCCGTTGGCGTGGTGGCCGAGGCCCTTCTCGTAGACCTTGTCCCCGATTTGCAGCGGCCCGGCCGGACTGCCGCCCGGCGGCACGACCGCCGTGTCCATGCCGAGCTTGCCCCAGTCCTGGTGGGTGTCGACGATCAGCGCGTCATAGACGTCGCTCAGGTACTGCTGCGCGGGGCTGTCCGCTGTACCGCGCGTACACAGAAGGCCCAGGGCCAGCGTCAATGTGATCACAAGATGGTTCCGCCTCATGGCCTCCAACATCGCATCTCGCCCGCCTGGAGTTCAAGCGACATGAACCAGCTTCTCGTGGTTTTCGCAGCTACCTTGGCGAGAAGGCATTGATAGCAAGGAACTCGAGGGCGAATGATAGGAGGAAGCCCTTCAGAATCACCCACCAGGCCGCGCGGCCCTTTTCGGATTTCACACCAAGAAGATTGAAGAGCAGGAGACTGGTGAGGAATGGCAGGGCCAGAATGGCGACCCAAACCAGATACGGATGCACCCTCAGGAAGACAATAAGCAGGGGGCCGACGTGCGGCTTCCGGGTGAGAAGGTGCGGCACTATCAACTCCGCGAAACCGAGACCGTATACCAGGCCCAGGCAGGCTGATGCTGCGGCATGTACTCGGCTCATCCTGCGCATGTCCGCTGCCTCCTCGCCATTGCCGCACGGCCTGCGTTCCCGGCCCCGCCTTGACCGCCAGTGGCGACTACTTTGAAGCCGGCGCCGCGGTGTCGTGGACGGTGTGGGTCACTGGCCAGGAGGCGCGGTCCGCGTCTTCGTACAAGCCGATCTTCTCGATGGGGATGGGCTTGAATCCGATCTCGAGGGCGGGGGAATCCTCGCGGAGGCGGAAGTCGAGGTTCTCGGCGTCGACGAAATGGGGGTCCTCATCGACCAGGTTGTCCTCGAGGGTCAGGTAGGGGCGGGCGACGTCTTGGATGCCGTCCCACTTGCCGCCCCAGGATACGTTGCGGGCGATGAGGTTGCCTTTGGGGGCCTTTGGCTCGTCTTCGAGGATGTTGACGAGCTCGGGATAGCGCTCGCTGTAGGGGGGCTTGTTGTAGGCGATGCCCGAGAGCGTGCCCTTTTCCCCGGCCTCCTGGATCCATCCGTCCGCGTGGCCGTGGGCCCAGCCGAGGGCGCGGGCGTCGACGTGCAGCGCGGGCCGGCAGTCGACGAAGATGTTGTTGTCGACCGTGCAGTCGCGGCCGCCGCCGATGAAGGCCGCGCGCGTCACGCGATAGAACAGGTTGCCCGTAATCGCGGCCGAGGCGAACATGTCGTCCAGGTAGACGCCGACGCAGCCGTGGCCCCGGAAGCCGCTGATGTGATGGAGGTAGTTGTGGCGGATGACGTGGCCGCGCATGGTCCAGTTGCGGCCGGTGTACATGGCGCCGGCGTCGTTGGATTCGAGGCATACGCTGTGGATCTCGTTGAACTCGATGACGTGGTCGTTGCCGCCGAAGCCGATGGCCATGTGGGGGGCGTTGTGGATGAGGTTGTGCGACACGCGATTGCCGACGCCGCTGAGCGATAGGGCGGACTGATACATCCGGTACCACCGGCCGTAGTCGTGAATGTGGTTGTTCTCCGCGAAATGGCCGGCGGGCGTCAGCGTGGTCCGGTCGCCGCCGCGCAGGCTGATGCCGCCCTTGCCCATCTGGTAGACGTCGCAGCCGACCACGCCGTGGTGGGTTCCGCCCGACACGCTGACCGCCGCGCCGCCGATGTTGCGGAACGTGCAGCCGACGACGCGGTTCTCGGCGCCGCCCGAGATGCTCATCGCCGTGTGCCGAAAGGCCTCGACGGTGAAGCCGCGGATCGTGACGTGCGACGCGTCTTTCATCGTCAGCATCGTCGGCAGGATCGAGACCACGGCCTGGCCGTGGTCGATGGGCGCGGGCGGCCAGAAGTAGAGGATGCCGCTCTCGCGATCCACGTACCATTCGCCGGGCGCGTCGATCTCGGCCAGGATGTTGAAGGCGTAGTACCACTGGCCTTTGCGGTAGCCGTAGTTGTGGTAGGGCGGCTCGACCTCGATGATGCGCTGCTCGGTGTCGATGGCCTTGACCTTGTGCCGCTGGTCCGACCAGTCCCAGAACCAGTAGCCGTGCACCCACACCTCGTTTTCGCCCGCCCACCGCTGCGGCCGGTCGCCGTCGTAGACCCATTTCCCGACCCGGTCGCCTTTGCGGCCGCGCACGTCGAACTTGTCGCCGCCAACCTCCTCGGCGATGTTGACGAAGCCCTCGTTCGGCCACCGCGCGACCGTCATCGGCTTGTCTTGGAAGAACAGCTCGATGCCGCCGCCCGAGGGCGAGCCGAAATCCGTGACGCCCAGCGCCTCGAGATCCGCCTGAACCACCTGGCCGCGCGCCGACTCGTCCAGGCGCGCCAACACCGCCGGGTCCGTAAGCGGCTCGAAGTCCGTCACCACCTGACCGCCCACCAGCCGGACCTCCTCGCCGGACGCGGCCACGTAGGCGATGGGGGCGTCGGCCGTGCCCGAATCGTCCGCTGTCAACTCGAGCGGCTTCTCGATGCGGTACACCCCACCTCGGACCACGACCGACACGCCGCCCGCCGGCAACCCGCCGGCCGCTTTCAGCGCCCGGATGGCGTCCCGCGCCCGCTCGAGCGTGGCCAACGGCCCGTCCGTCCCGTCGGCATTCGGCTCGGGCAGCTTCCCCGACCACCCGTCGTCACCGTTTGTGCCGACATAGAGCTGCAGCGCCCCGCCAGCCTCCTCGGCCGCGCCGCCCAACGCGACGGCCAAGACAACAGTTCCCAGCACGACGATGCGAATGATGAAGTGCGACATGTCCATTGCTCCTTCTCATGCCCGGCCCAACCGCGCCCTTTCGCGGTGCTCCGGATTATGACAGCCGTCCGCCGGTTTTGCGAAACGAGGCCAGGGTGTGGCCGTCACGGGCGGGGACGGCTCGGACCGATCGGACCGATCGGACGGATGCGACGAATAAGACGATTGGGGGTAGGCTGCCTTTGCTGTTCGTAGGGGGGGGGGCTGCGTGATTACTGGTCGCGGTCGATGATGAAGTGCGCGAGGGCGCGGAAGTCGTCGGCCTCGGGGCCGAAGCATGACAGCGCCTCGAGGGCCGCGGCAACGGCCTCTTCGGCCAAGGCGCGGGCGCGCTCGAGGCCGACCACGGCGGGGTAGGTCGATTTCTCCTTGGCGGCGTCGCTGCCGACGGGCTTGCCGAGGGCCGCCTCGCTCCCGACGACGTCGAGGACGTCGTCGGCGATCTGGAAGGCCAGCCCGACGTGCTCGCCGAACGCGGTCAGGGCGGCCAGGGCGGCATCGTCCGCGCCGGCCAGTATGGCGCCGGTGCGAACGGCGACGCGGATTAGCGCGCCGGTCTTGTAGGCGTGCATGCGGCGCAGGTCGTCGAGGCCGATGGTGCGCCCCTCGCTGTGCAGGTCGATGACCTGCCCGCCGACCATGCCGGCCACGCCGGCCGCGCGCGCCACCTCGCGAACCACGCGCACGTCGCCCGTGTCGGCCAACACGTCGAAGGCCATGGTCAGCAAGGCGTCGCCGGCGAGTATGGCCATCGCCTGGCCGTGGGCCTTGTGCAAGGTGGGCCGGCCGCGGCGCAGGTCGTCGTCGTCCATGGCGGGAAGGTCGTCGTGGATCAGCGAGTAGGTGTGGATCATCTCGATGGCGCACGCCGCGGGCAACGCCACGGCCTCATCGCCGCCGACGATCTCGGCCGCGCCCAGGGCAAGCGCCGGCCGCAGCCGCTTGCCGCCCGCGAACAGGCTGTAGCAGACCGCCTCGCGCAGGGCGTCGGGCGCGCCTTCCCACGCGTCCACGTAGGCCTTGAGCGCGTGCTCCGTTTGGGCCGCCTTGCCTTCGAGAAAATCGCGAACCGGCATCAGAACAGCTCGCCACTGGGCTGCGCGGTGTTGGCCGCCTCGTCCCCGCCGCCTTCGTTCTCGCCGTCGGGGAAGGGCTCGGCCACGACGTTGCCCTTGTCGTCCTTGGTGAGTATTTCGATTTTTTTTTCGGCCTCGGTCAGCGCCTTCTCGCAACGCCGGGCGAGCTTGATGCCTTCCTCGAAACGCTTGAGCGACTCGTCGAGCGACAGGCCGCCCTCTTCGAGCGCTTCGACGATCTGCTCGAGCTTCTCCAGGTCCTTCTCGAATTTCGGTTCAGCCATGGGTGTCTTCCTCGATCCCCTCGATGGCGGCCCTCGCGCCGCCCTTGCCTAGTGTCAACAGCACACGGTCGCCCGGCGCCAGTTGCCCTGCCGTGCGCACCAGGTCCCCGTCCGGCAGTTTGCGTACGATGGCGTAGCCGCGCGACAGGATGGCCAGCGGGCTCAGCGCGTTCAGCCGCGCGGCCGCCGGACGCAACCGTGCGCGCCCGTTCTCGACCGCGGCGGCGCCCGTCTGGAGCAACCGGAACCGGAACGCGGCCAACTGCTCGGCCGCCCGGCGCAGTTGGTTCGCCGGCGAAAGCAGCACGAGCGAACGCGCCGCGCGCTCGAGCCGGTTGCGCGCGGTCCGCGCCTGCTCGAGCAACGCCCCCTCGAGCCGCAGCCGCAGGTCGTCGGCCCGCTGCCGCCGCTCGCGCACGAGATCTTCGGGACGTTGCAGGACATAGCTCGACCGCGCCAAGGCCAGGCGATGCCGCGCCGATTCGACGCGGTCGGTAGCGGATTTGCCCAGCCGTTGGCCCAAATCCCGGACGCGACTGACCAGGGCCTGCTGTTCCTGGACCACGATCTCGGCGGCCGCGGACGGCGTCGGCGCGCGGACGTCGGCCGCGAAGTCGGTCAGGGCGTAGTCGATCTCGTGGCCGACGGCGGAGATGACGGGCGTCTGGGCTTCGTACACCGCGCGCACCACGATCTCTTCGTTGAAGGGCCACAGGTCCTCGAGCGAGCCGCCGCCCCGGCCGACGATCATCACGTCCACGCCCCATGCGTCGAGCAGCCGAATGGCCTCGACGATCTCCTCGGCCGCCTCGTCGCCCTGCACGCGCGCGGGACACAGCACGACGTGGACGTTGGCGAAGCGGCGGTGGATGACGTTGAGGATGTCGCGGATGGCGGCGCCGGTCGGCGAGGTGACGACACCGATG
>Ga0272442_10003267_pt1 | contig 22870 bp, 16 predicted proteins | sample SSMForm2O_FD_200262 | JGI IMG/M metagenome (GOLD analysis project Ga0272442, IMG submission 200262) | Marine sediment archaeal communities from Little Sippewissett salt marsh, Falmouth, MA, United States - SSM-Form-2O | ecosystem: Environmental > Aquatic > Marine > Wetlands > Sediment ...
GAACCTTGTGATGAAGACCCTCGATACCCACCGGTTGAAGGCGATCCGGCCCGATGGCTCCCCGGTAACCGAACAGGCCGTCGTTTCCCGAATTATGAATTATATTCCTCAAAATCCCATGAACCGGATTCACCCCGAGGGACTGTTCGATCTTGGGGGGCTCCAGCCGGGTCATTACGAATACGAGGTCCGTGTGGGAAAAATCGAGGGCGGCCGCACCTTCTTCCAGGTAAAGGGGGAGGATGAAGACAAAACCCACGAGATCGTCATCCGGCCCCTCTGCCGGTTCCATGGGGTCGTTCAGAATGAAGAGGAAATGCCTGTTCCAGATGCAGATATCGTGATTGGGTATGGCAAGTCATCCCAGCATCATGAATACAACTACAGGTACGGTTGGTTCAAGAGGCAATCCCATAAAAGTCTCAAATCCAATGAACAGGGGATATTCGAAGAATCCCTTCCTGAAGGGCCGTACATTGTTTTCATCGAGCACCAGGATTACCCCATGCTCTCGAGCGGCTTCACCCTGGAAAAGGAAGAATGGAAGGAAAAGGTGTTTACCCTGAAAGGCGGCGCCCGCCTCTCGGGAAAGGTCTATTACGAGGAAACCAACGATCCCGCCCCCGGAATGAACGTCCATGTCAGTCGATACCATGAGGGGCAAAATTTCAACCAGAACACCAAAACGGATCAGGAGGGCCGGTTCTCCTTCTCGAGTTTTCAACCCGGAACCTACAGCCTGACCGTCAGGGATCAGGGAGGACTGAGTGTATCCCGTTCCGTGGATCTGGAAAAGAACGCTCAAGTCAATCTCGACATCCCCATTCCCTCCACCCTCTCGGTAACCATGGTTTTCATGAAAGGCGAATACCCGGTTTCCGGGAAATACATTTCCGTGAATTCCACGGATCAGCGAAATATTCACTTCTCGGCAAAAACCGACTCGAGCGGAAGGACCCCCGTGACAATTCCTCCCGGTCCATACAAGGTTTCCCTGTGGGAGATGAATTTCAATGAAGACATTACCGTGGAACCCGGTGATGAAGGGCGCGAATTCGTTTTTCAGATCAATCCAACTTCACTCAAGGTTCGACTCGTGGATGCAGAAACGGAACGCCCCATCTCCGGTCATCACTCCGTATATCTCAGAACCCTGGAAAAATCCAGAAATTTTCATGGAAGATACGATAGGAGTACTGGATGGTTCCATTTTGAAAACCTGGAACCCGATACATACGAACTGCATACAGGCGCCTTCGAGGATTATGTTCCCTTCAAAAGCGAGCCCATCGTTATCGAAGAGGGGGACAAACAGGAATTCATCGTCCCCTTGAGAAAAGGCCTGGAGCTGAAAATCGCCTGCCTGGATGCCGGCACGGGGGAGCGGATCGATGAACGCCTCCGGGGGAGTGTGAAGATAAAGGGAACACACCAGTACCTGAGCACCACTCAATCCACAAAGGAAAAGGGGATTTTACTCCTGAAAGGCCTGGATGAGGGGGAATACATGATCCGGGTCTCCTCGCCCCATTACCAGTCGGATGAAATCGAGGTGCGGATGGATCCAGAGAGCCCGCGGGAGATCGAGATCCGGTTGAAGCCCATGTCCGCCCTCCTGCTTAAGGCCACCGACGCCCTTACCGGGACATCCCTCTTTCAGAAACATTCCAATATCAGGGTAAGACTCCTGGATGAGAAATCTGGAAGAGACATGCATTTTTACCGGGAAAAGGAGGAGGGCCCCATACCGCCGGGATCCTACCATTACACGGTCGAACTCAAAGGATACGAATCCGTGGAAGGCGAGATTCTCCTTTTGGAAAGGGAAACCGCCACCCTCGAGGTGAAGCTGAACCCGAAGGAACAATAACCCTTACGGAAGGGAATAAAGCCTCACAGAGAGGGAGAATATAAGGGGGGAAGTTCTAACTTTGAACTTCGAAAACCCGCACTCGTAACCTGTCCGACCGGTCCCCTCAAGAAAAGGTTTTCTAACTGAGGGAGGGAGAAAAACCTCAATTCTTCATCAGGGAGATGATGTCGGACACATCGATCCGGCCGTTGCCGTTCAAGTCCGGGGGCTCTTTCTGGGTTTTGCCTGTCATGTAATCGACGTAATCCTGGAGCCGGGGTGTGGGAGTGGGTGAGGGGGAAGGCGATGGCGTGGGACTGGGAGTCGGACTCGGGGTGGGAGAAGGGCTCGGTGTCGGAGTAGGGGTGGGAGTCGGCGAGGGAAAGGCGTCGTTCAGAAATTTGGCCAGGCGAAGGCCGGATTTGAGCAATTGATCCTTCATCACCAGCTGGGAATTGGAAATGTAAGGTTCATCCAGGGCGATCCTGGTTCCGGCGTTCATGACGGCCCTGATATCCGCGTCTGTTGAAATGGAAACCCCGGGGAGTTTTTCGTAAGATTCGAGGCGGGCCACGACATGGGCCTCGCAGGTCCAATCGAGGGGGTCGCCGGACTGGATCTCGAGGATCCGGGCATCCGTGAGCCCGGTCGTGAGTTCCGCGGCCAGAAGGGCCGGATCAAACCCGCCGTAGCGTTCGAGGATCTTGCCGTCCCAGGCCTGGTGAAGGTTGTAATTCACACCATCGAGTTTGATGTCTATGCCGTTTCCCCCGGCGTCCACACCGGATCCGGAATGAAGGGGCATGTGCATATCCCCGATAAAGTGCACGATGTATTTCAGTGCCTCGGCCCGCTGGGTACGGGTGGCGGTTTGATCTTTCAGGATGATGCCCTGTTCCCGGACCGCGGAAACCACGTTGCCCTGGGAAGTGGAATACACATCGTAATCGGGTCGGTCGAGTTCCAGGGCGAAGTTGATGTAATGCCAGGGGCCGGTCTCTGGACGAAAGCCCCGGATATAATCGGCCCATGAAGAAACGGAGGCGAGGGTTTCCCAGGTCTCGAGCAGCTCCCCGACCCTGTCCCGGGCTTCCGGTTCCAGGTACTTGTCGGCGATATGGGCGATGGCTTTGTGTTCCGTACCCCACCATGCCTCTCCCGTGGAGGAGAGGATGGCAATGATTCCAGCCAGGAAACAAACCAGCCGGCTCTTCAAAGGAGACCATGTTAAACCGCGGGAGTGATGATTAACAACGGGCATCCGCATATTTTTCGAAGCCTTTTTTCGTTCCTCGATACTGAAACGAAATAGCCATGAATACTTCCAGGGGTTTGGTCAAGGTTTTATAAAGGGGAGCGCCCCGGGGGCCTTGCGTTTCCGTGCAAAGCCTTGTCCGGGGCGCTGGGGGGGGAAAGAAATCCGTACTGTCACACCAGGCCCTGTTCGAGCATGGCATCCGCCACCTTGAGGAACCCGGCGATGTTCGAGCCGATCACAAGGTTGCCGGGAAATCCATAATCTTCCGCGGTACGGTACGAGTTGTCGTGGATCTCTTTCATCAGGTCCTGGAGCTTGGCATCCACGTATTCCACGCTCCAGTGGATGAATTGAGCGTTCTGTGCCATTTCGAGGCCGGATACGGCAACTCCACCCGCATTGGCCGCCTTGCCGGGACCGTAGGACACCTTGTGTTCCTGGAAGATCCGAACCGCGCCCGGTACGCAGGGCATGTTGGCCCCCTCGGACACCAGGTAACACCCATTCTTGACCAGGGTTGCGGCGTCTTCCTCGTTGATCTCGTTTTCCGTGGCACTCGGGAAGGCGCAATCGCACGGGATGTGCCAGGGCCTCGAGTTCTCCTTGTATGTGACATTCTTGAAGGCTTCTCCGTATTCCCGGATGCGGCCCCGGCGGATGTTTTTCAGCTCCATGATCCAGGCCAGCTTCTCCTCGTCGATGCCGTCCGGATCGTAAACCATGCCGCTCGAGTCGGACATGGTAACCACCTTGGCTCCCAGTTGAATGAGCTTTTCCACGGTGTATTGAGCCACATTACCCGCACCGGATACGGTACACACCTTGCCTTCGAAATTTTCATCCCGGGTTCGGAGCATCTCTCTCGAGAAATACACGCTCCCGTATCCCGTGGCCTGGGGCCGGAGGAGCGAACCGCCCCAGTTCAAACTCTTCCCCGTAATGGCGCCGTTGAACTCGTTCGAGATCCTCTTATACTGCCCGAACAGGTACCCGATCTCGCGGGGGCCGACACCGATATCCCCGGCCGGAACATCCCTGGCCGGACCGATATGGCGGAATAGCTCGATCATGAAAGACTGGCAGAAATGCATGACCTCCCGGTCCGACTTTCCCTTGGGCTCGAAGTCCGATCCACCCTTTCCGCCACCCATGTAAAGGGTGGTCAGGGCGTTTTTCAGGATCTGCTCGAACCCGAGGAACTTCATAATCCCCAGATTCACGCTGGGATGAAACCGGAGCCCCCCCTTGTAGGGACCGATCGCGCTGTTGAACTCCACGCGTAAACCGCGATTGACCTGGATCTTTCCCGTGTCGTCGATCCAGGGAACCCGGAACATGATCACCCGCTCGGGTTCGGTGAATCGCTCCAGGAGGCAGTTGTCAAGATAGTAGGGATGACGGTCCAGGGCCGGCTCCAGGGATTCCAGTACCTCTTGCACCGCCTGGTGAAACTCGTATTCACGGGGATTTCGCTGGGTGATCTGGTTCATGACCTTGTTTATGTATTCCTTGGATGACATTCGCTTCAGTTCCTTTCCTTATTTTCTCAATCCTGTCTTATACCACTTTCGTCGATCAGAATGAATACTACACTCCGGAATCGACGACTTATGCAATATAATTCATTCTTTTTGCCTGATATGATTAGATATTTATAAAATATAAGGTAAAATTGCCTTATATTCCCGAAAAAACAGGGAGGGCAGAAAGAAAAAAGTTCATTGACGAATCTCACCCTTTTCCCTCATGGATAATCCTTGTCAAAGGGACAGTCAGTGATATAAGGAGAATCGAAATGAAAAGGATGCTTTTAATACTCGCCCTCCTGATCGCCATTCCTGCATCGGCGATTGGGGACGGTCCCATTGCCCCCCCACGGCGGGACGTTCCCGGAAAGAGATTCGATCTTTCCCGGGGCAGGCTCTTTGTGCCGGATTTCTTTTCCCCCGAACTCTCGCCCTCAACCGAACTGGTGCTCTTCTTTCACGGAGCTGCATGGTGTTCGGAACAGAATTTTTACGACGCCCGGAAAAACGCCGTCATTGTCAGCATCTCCGTGAAAAATTACGGGTATCCCGAGGTGTTCAAAAACCCCGCGAACCTGAGGAGGATTTTAGAGGAAACCACCACCACACTTGCCCAAAACAACATCATGAAAAAACCGCTGGGAAGGATCTGCCTCGCCTCCTTCAGTGGCGGCTATTCCGCGATCCGGGAAATCCTCAAACACGATGAATTCCTCCCCCTCATCTCCGATGTGGTGCTCGCGGATTCCCTCTACGGCCCCCGTGTGAAGGGAGAAGACCGGCTCGAGCCGGAGGCCCTGGCCCCCTTCCTCGACTTCGCCCGGAAGGCCGCCTCCGGAAATGGCAACTTTATCTTCAGCCACCTTTATCCCCCCGAAAAAAAGCACCGCTCGAATACCACGACCATCGCGGCCGAGGCCCTGATCGAAGGGGTGGGCGCCGAAAAAAAGCCCGCTTCCACCACCAATTCCCGCGGCGCCCGACTCCTCTACCGGGCCGACCTGGGGAATTTCCACGTGCTCGGTTACTCCGGAATGACCACCCAGGATCACTTCGAACACTTCTATGCCCTCTCCGACCTCCTCCTCCAAACCTCTCTTACTCCAGCACCCCGGAAGAATCAGTTCCCCGGGTTCATCCTCACACAACCGTTCGGTGAACAGGTCAAAAAATACGAGTTCGACCCTGATGTGAAGATTCTCATCCATGCCCCGAACCCGGAAAAATTCGATCCGGGAAAACCCACACGGATCGTGTTTTTCGCCCTCCCCAATGGAAACACCACGGATCAGACCTTCGGGAAAAAGGTCAAAGAGGGAGTGGACTGGCATTACGGCATCCAGCATATCGGGGCACAAACCCGCCGACTCCGGGAGGTGATAACGGACGAGAACATCATTGTGGCTTACCTCGAAGCGGGAAGACGCAGCTGGCCCCGCTGGAAAAAAAACCATCCGGATTATAGAAAAATCGTCCCCCGGATCCTCGATTCCGTGAAAAATCAGATCCCGGCAAAAAAAGTGACATTGGAACTCTCGAGCCACAGCGGCGGCGGCAGTCTCCTTTTCGGTTACATCGACGCCTTCGAGCGGATCCCGGATATCTTGAGGAGGATCTCCTTTTTGGACAGCGATTACGGGTATTCGGATGAAAGCCGTCACGGGGATAAACTCATCGAGTGGCTCCGCCGTTCCCCGGATCACCATCTCGTGGTTTTATGTTACGACGACCGCAACATCCGGTTGAACGGAAAACTTGTTGTGGGTCCCACCGGGGGCACGTTTCGCAAAACCCACAAAATGATCGAGCGGTTCGAAAAGGACATGAAACTGGCAAAAACCGAAAAGGACGATATCATCCGTTACCGGGGTCTCGAGGGAAGGGTGGAGATCGTCGTTCATACCAACCCGGAAAACAGGATCCTTCACACGGTTCTGGTGGGGGACATGAACGGCTTCATCCATGCCTGCACCGTGGGGACCGGATACGAGGGGAAGGCTGCCAGCTTCGCCGGACCCGTTGCCTACACAAAATGGATCCAGGAAGAGTGATCCCGCTTCATGGATTCACTCGAAAAGAGAATTGTCCGTCCGGAGTGTTTTTCGCCCTGAGGTAATACGTCAAAAAATCATTGATTTTCCGGCCTGCTTCAGCATCCATAATTCCATATGCCTGAAGAGAAAAGACAAAACCGCCTGCGGGTGTGTTTGAATATCCTGTCCCAGTCGGAAAAACCCATGGGGGCAACCCGCCTTGCCGTTGAATTCGGAAACTTCGGAATCGATATCAGCGACCGCTCCGTGCGCCTTCTCCTCGAAGAACTGGACCGGCAGGGACTCACGGAAAACCTGGGACGACGCGGGCGCCGCCTCACCACCAGGGGCTTCGAAGTGGCTTCCGAACATGTCTCCGCCTCCCTCAGGGGATTCGTGAACGTCAAGGCCGACACCCTTGCCTCACAGATGTCCTTTTCCATCTCGCGGCGAAGGGGAACCATCATTATCAATATCTCCTTTATCCCCCGGAAATTTATGCACACTGCCGTGGAAGAGATCGTCCGCGCCTTCGAGGCAGGCATGAGCTTCGGAGATCTCATCGCCCTGGGAATGCCCGGGGAGATCCTGGCCGGACAGCACATTCCCCAGGACCACATCGCCGTCGGTACGGTTTGCGGCATCACGGCCAACGGGATATTCCTCCAGGCGGGTATTCCCACATCGTCCATTTTCGGCGGGCTTCTCGAGATCGAGGAGGGACGTCCCCGTTATTTTCAACACATCATCCATTACAGCGGAACCACCATCGATCCCCTGGAGATCTTCATGAGGGGTGAAATGACCTCGGTGGGCCAGGTGGCCCGGGGCAGACCCGGCTTGATCGGCGCCGGTTTCCGGAGCGTTCCTGCGGCGTGCCTTCCGAGACTCGGCAGGTTTCAGGAGCATTTGAAAAAGGCGAAGTTGCAGGGGATCATTGCCGTGGGAAAACCGGGACATCCCCTTGCCTCGACCCCGGTAACAAGGGGCCGGGCGGGCGTGATCGTTCAGGCGGGGTTGAATCCCATCGCCGCGGCACAGGAACGTCACATCCCGATCCAGTCCGCGGCCATGTCGCGGCTTTATCCCTATGAAAATCTCATGCACTACTCTGTTTTGAATAAATTCCGCCTTTAGGAGGGGAAACAAAAATGCCCGGTAAAAAATCCATGATCCGATTTACACTGAACGGAAAGGCCGTGGAGGCCTCCGTGCCATCGAACATGCTCCTCGTGGAAATGATCCGGGAACACTTCGGTCTCACGGGAACGAAAGTGGGATGCGGGATGGGGGAGTGCGGGGCGTGCACCGTTCACCTGGATGGCAGGCCGGTCAATTCCTGTCTGATCCTGGCCTGTCAGGTGGATGGGCGATCGGTCACCACCATCGAGGGGCTCTCCCCGGATGGTGAACCCACGAAGCTCCAACGCGCCTTTGTGGAGGAGGGGGCGGTACAGTGCGGCTTCTGCACTCCCGGAATGATCATGTCCGCCGCGGCCCTTTTGGAGGAAAATCCCTCTCCGGGAGAGGAGGAAATTCGAGAGGCGATTTCCGGCAACCTGTGTCGTTGCACGGGATACGTCAAGATCGTGAAAGCGGTTCAGAGGGTCTCGGAAAAAAAGGAATAATGCAGTCAATTTACTTGACGGCAGGGACACTCCTGTTGCAAAACTCTGCTTGGAAGATGGGGATGGGAATAAAATGATAATCACTCCTTCTGACATTGAAAAGCTGGGGATATTTCGGGAGGAGGCCCTGGGGAGGATATACGAGGGCAATATCCGGGGGAACAATCGTCGGGTTATTGTCAAGGAACTCCTCCTGCCTCCCTCCCTCGAAAAAAAGACCTGTGTCCGCCTTCGTATGCGATTCCTCGAGGACGCCGCCGCCCTCAAAGACATCATGAGTCCCGGGATCACCGTCCCGCTCTCCAGTGGTGAAACCAACGAATCGGCATACGTGATTTTTCCCCTTCCCCCGGGCATTCCGATGAATTCCTTTTTGCAGTCCAGGGGTCCCCAGCCTTCACTGGAAACACTTCAGCTCTTCAATCGCATCGTCCATTGTTACAAACTCCTTGTCTCACATGGAATACATCGCATGAATGTCATCCCGAACGATTTTTTCATTGAGGACAATCAGACGATCCATATGGTGGACACTACCCTGGCGGTTTACGACAGGGCCTCCGGTCTCCCCAGTGTGGGGTTTCTCACCGGGGATCGCGCCTTTTATGCACCGGAACAGATCGTGATGGGAAAGGCGGGGGAACAAACCCTGGTTTTTTCCCTCGGGCTCCTGCTCTACTGGATGCTCACCGGTCATCCCCTTTATGGAGGGACCTCGCCTTTTGAAACCCTCTCCCAGGTTTTGTCCCGTTCCTATAAATCCCTTCCCAAAAGCGTGGATGCCTCCACGGAACTTTACGACCTGATGCGACATCTTCTCCAGCGGGATGAATCCCTCCGTTTCGCCGCCATCGAGCAGATCTCCAGATCCGTGGATACGGTCATCGAGCGAAAAAGGATCGAACGGAACATACGGGAACAAAAGGACCGCATGAAAGTCGAGAAAAAACCGGAACCCACCGAAGAGCGTCCCCATACCCTTCGCATGGTTCTGATCTCCATCCTGGCGGTCGTACTCGTTATCTTTCTTTGCGGAAAAATGAAAAATTGGTTCTTCACGGGGTATGAACAAATGCCCAGTCTCAGCCCCTCCGGCAAGGCCATGATTGTGAAGGCTCAGGACGCGATTGCCCGGGGGCAATGGGAGGATGCCGTCATTCTTTCCGATCACGTCCTCAAGATCAGTCCGGATAATCCCGAAGCCAACCTTATGATGGGAGAGGCGGTTTACAGATTAAAGGAATACGAAAAGGCCATTCCTTCCCTGGAAAAGGCCAAAAAATCCCTGAACATGGAAACCGTTTTCCAAGCCTCCGCACTCCTTTCCGAGATCTATATCAGTTTCGAAAATTACCGCGAGGCGGATATTCAGCTGGAACGCCTGGTTGTCCTGGTGCCGCCCGGCGAGCTCCTGACGGAAATCGAAAACCGCCGCGGTCAAATCTTCGAAAAATGTTTCAACGATTCACGGGAGGTCGCTCGACGGCCCGCCGAGTTCGAATCTCCCGTCGAGGATCTGGAAACCCTCGGGCGAACCATGGAATATATCAATCCCACAAGTGAAAAAATCGATTTTCTCCATGCGATGTCCGCATATCTGGCAAATGATTACGATAAAGCCTATACCCATATGAACGCTTATTGTGAAGCCTTTCCGGACGATTCCCTGGCTCATACCCTGTTTCGAAAGATCATTCAACAAAGACAATAAACGATATGGTCCGCAAATCCGTGTTATGAAAAAAGATTGACACGAAAGCGAATTCACTGGTACTTCGTAAACTAGTGATCCTGTAGAAGCTGTTGTTCAATGAGCTCGAATTCCTGCGGGAGTGGAAGAAGATGATCACGATTCGTGAATTTTTCCGTGGCAACCGCCCGATCTGCTATTTGAGCCTCCTCCTTCTTGGCATTATCCTGATTGTATGGCTTTCCATCAACCGCCGGAACCTCCGGGAATGTCTCTCGAGTTACCGGATCAGAAACCGGGAACTGGCCAAGGTGGAGTCTTATCAGAAGCGCATCCAGGATCTCCGGGAGGAAAAACGTCTCCTGGAAAGCGGCATGGAGGAAAATGAGATCGCGGTGCGGGAGCGGTTCCGGATGGTGAGACCCGGCGAACGCCTGGTGCTCGTGGAACGCGAAAATCCGGAATAAAAAAAAGATTGACACGACAAAGCACCCTCGCGTAGGTGTTACTACCTGTTTTTTGACACTGAAAAAGGAAGACGCAAAATTTTGTCGCGGGGTGGAGCAGCTGGTAGCTCGTTGGGCTCATAACCCAAAGGTCGGCGGTTCAAATCCGTCCCCCGCTACCAATTTTAAAAGGAGGTGATTGGAAATGCTTTCCAATCACCTCTTTCTTTCGTCTCTCGTGGCGGTGTAGCTCAGTCGGTTAGAGCATGCGGCTCATATCCGCAGTGTCGGGGGTTCGAATCCCTCCACCGCTACCATTTCACTCTTTTCCTCAATCATCCTCCCGGTCGATCAGGCTGGGAACTTTTCTTTTCGGAGATTGAATCCTCGATGTCTGATTCTGGATGACGGAAGTTTTCTCTTCACGAGGGGCGATCTCTTTTCCCGGAGTTCGAAGGTTTCCCCGCCGCTCGTGTTGAATCGGTGTTTTTTTCTCGCGGGGGACCTCTCTTTTTCTCTTATCCTTCTCCTGTTCCTCGCGGGTTTCCCCTTTTCTCCTGTCGAGCTCCTCTTTCTTGTCGTACTTCCAGTCGCGGAAATCCAGATCCCACTCCCGACGGTAAGGTTCCCAGTGATAGGGAGCACGATATCTTACCATATGGGCCGTTATTGTACTTTGTGAATGCTCATTCACGTAGATGTAACGGACCCAGTCCTGGTATCCCCTTCGACGCATCCTGACCTTGTGGGGGCCGTACGTGAGCTGGATCCTTTTCGATGTTTCCCCGTAATAACGGCTGTCGATGTACAACCCGGCATCGTCCGGGAGGGAGCGGAACCGGATCTTCCTGCTGGGGTGGGGGCCGTACCACGGATCGTCACGGTAGTGCCACCGCGCCCGCACGTAAAAGGAGGTGTAGCTCTCCGCATATTCCCGCCCCGGAGAGCCCGGCCGGATCACCCGGGGACGGACGGCCAGTCCATCTTTCTGGTCCCTCGGGCTTCTGTAGTCATCTGTCTCCAGACGTTCCCCCGGGATTTGGCTCTCGAGATCGTGGCGAAATCCATCGATTCCACCCGGGAGCCGGGGAAAGGGATCAGAGGAGCGAAACCTCTCATATTTTCTCAGAAAGGAATGACGACGGCTGACCGCCAGAATCCGAAGATATTCCCTCCCTGACGGACCCGTCACCTCGAGACGATACCCGGGATCAGGAATCGAATAGGTGCGGCCTCCCCGCACAAAGTTGTCGGAATCGAAATAATTGGGGAAAATCTGACGGGTGATGCCGTTGGTGTCTGTGTTGAAGACATACACGTAAGCATCCTTGTTCGCATGGAAGTAAATCCTGATATCCTCTCCGGTGTAATAGCTGGACTGATCCGTCCACACATCGACGCGGAGGTGGTAATCCGGCGTGACAATGATGCTGCGGTCCCGGCCCACCCGGATCTCGTCCATCTCGCTGGTGATGGTGCTTTTGGCGGGAATCATGAAACTTAAAGAGGCCGCCGCCACACACAGAAGAGAAATCAACACACCCTGATAATGTCCCTTTTTCGTGTTCATGATCTTTCTCCTTTCCTTACTGAAGAATGTTTTCACCCATCTATATTGCGAGAAGCGTGCCATCGAAAAAGACTGAAATAATTGATCTTAACTGCCAGTGTCATCTGTTTGTCCATCATTGCAACAGGGCCTTTTGTCTTTTTTCCGGACACTTCCAGTTTCCCCCTTTCTCTCCCCTTTGACAATTCCCCCCAGGCAAATGTTCCCACCCGGAAAGGGGGTCAGACTCCTAGTTATGAAAGAACTTCGGCATACCAAGTTGGTATAGTTACAGAATATATTTATAAGGTTATCTTAGTTTCTTCGAAAACTGAGAGTCTGACCCCCTTTGCGGAAGTGTCAGAAGGCGTCCTGGAACTGTTTCTCCAGCTCGAAAAGATCGTCGCGATATTGGGCCGCCTTCTCGAACTCGAGCCTTTCCGCGGCCTCGAGCATCCTTTTCTTAACCTCCTCGATCTGTTTCCCCAGGATTTTGGGATCCCGAAACGCCTTCTTCGCCGCAGGTTCCTCCTCCAGGGGAACGGTTACATAATCCTTCTCGTAAACGCTGCCCAGGATATCGCTAATGGCCTTTTTGATCGTTCGGGGGGTGAGGCCGTTTATTTCGTTGAACTTTTTCTGGATGAATCGACGGCGTTCGGTTTCATCGATCGTCTCCCGCATGGACCGGGTGACCCGGTCGCCGTAAAGGATGACCGTGCCCTCGACGTTGCGGGCCGCCCGACCGCATACCTGGATCAGGGATCGCGTGGATCGTAGAAATCCCTCCTTGTCCGCATCGAGCACCGCAACAAGGGACACCTCGGGGAGATCCAGCCCCTCCCGAAGGAGGTTGATCCCGATCAGGACGTCGAACTCCCCCTTCCTCAGATCCCGCAGGATCTTGGTCCTCTCGATCGTGTCGATCTCGGAGTGCATGTAACGGGCCCGCACCCCCACATCACAATAATAATCCGTCAGCTCCTCGGACATCCTTTTCGTGAGGGTGGTGACCAGAACCCTCTCCTTCTTTTCCACCCTTTTCCGGATTTCATAAAGGAGGTCGTCCACCTGGGATGAGGCGGGACGGACGATGATCCCGGGATCGATGAGACCCGTTGGTCGGATCACCTGTTCCACCACCACGCCCCCGGACTGCTCGATCTCGAAATCGCCCGGGGTGGCGGAAACGAAGATCACCTGGTTCATGCGTTTTCGGAACTCCTCGAACTTCAGGGGACGATTGTCCAGGGCGGATGGGAGCCGGAATCCATGTTCCACGAGCACGGTTTTTCGCGAGCGGTCCCCGTTGTACATGGCCCGGGCCTGGGGTATCGAAATATGGCTCTCGTCGATGAACAGGAGAAAATCCTCCGGGAAATAATCGAGCAGGGTATAGGGCGGTTCCCCGGGTTTTCTCCCGGTGAGATGGCGGGAATAGTTCTCGATCCCGGTGCAGTATCCCATCTCCTCGAGCATTTCCAGATCGTACATGGTCCGCTGTTCGAGCCTCTGGGCCTCGAGGAGCCCGTTTTGTTCCTTCAGTTCCCGGAGCCTTTCCCCGAGTTCCTCCCGGATGGTTTCAATGGCCCGTTCGAGCCTGGGCCGTTCCAGAACGTAATGAGACGAGGGAAAGATAGCCACCTGTTTCATACCCCGTCCCTTTTTCCCCAGGAGGGGGTCGATCTCATGGATGGCGTCGATCTCCTCCCCGAACAGCTCGATGCGGATGGCGTTTCGTCCCTCGTATGCGGGAAACACATCCACCACGTCGCCCCGGACCCGGAAGGTCCCCCGGAAAAAATCCACGTCGTTGCGATCGTACTGGATCTCCACCAGTCTTTTCAGGAGATCGTTTCTACGGATCCGTTGTCCCTTCTCGAGGAACAGAACCATGCCCCGGAAATCCTCCGGGGATCCGATTCCGTAAATGCAGGAAATGCTGGCCACGATCACCACATCTCGCCGTTCGAGCAGCGACTTGGTGGCGGAAAGCCTCAGCTTATCCAGCTCGTCGTTGATGGAGGCGTCTTTCTCGATGTAGGTATCCGTGGTTGGGAGGTAGGCCTCGGGCTGGTAGTAATCGTAATAGCTGACGAAATATTCCACTGCGTTGTGGGGAAAGAGATCCCGAAATTCACGATAGAGCTGAGCTGCCAGGATCTTGTTGGGGGCGAGCACCAGGGAGGGGCGATTCGTCCGGGCGATCACATTGGCCATGGTGAAGGTTTTCCCGCTGCCCGTGACCCCGAGAAGAACCTGCTTCTTTTTTCCTCTCTCCAGCCCGGCCACCAGCTGGTCCGTGGCCCGGGGTTGATCTCCCTGAAGATTGAAATCGGTTACCAGTTCAAATTCCGACATGTTTTTCCTTTATTTAGAAATACAAGGTAAAAATGCAAAATATCTTTTCAAAATACAAGGCATAAACGAAATATCGGCCCTCTCATCGGATTTCCTTGCCATTCACACCCCCCTCCTGGTAAAACACCTTATCATTTCATGGAGAAAACCGAATAAGCCGTGAAACCGGAACTCAGCATCATCATCCCGAACTGGAACGGCGAGACGTTTATCGTCCGCGGCATCTCGTCCCTCCTCCTTTCTGCAAGGGCCTGGGGAAAATCCTTCGAGCTCATCGTGGTGGACGATGCCAGCACGGACAGGGCCCCCCAGCTCATCGCGGAAACCTTCCCCGATGTGAAGCTCCTGAAAAACAGGAAAAACCGCGGGTTCGGATGGAGTGTGAACCGGGGTATAAGGGCGGCCCGCGCCCCCTTTGTGATCCTGGCCAACAACGACCTGGTGGTGAAAGAGGATTTCATCCAACATCTCATGGATCCCTTCGAAAAAGAGGAGGGGGAGGATCTGTTCGGGATCAGCGCCCGAACCGTGAACTGGACCGATGGTTCCCCCAACCACCTGAACATGACCGCCCATTTCGAACGCGGACTGATCGAGCTGGATTACGAGGATTCCCCGGAATCCTGTTCCACCCTCTTCCTTCAGGGGGGGGCATGCAGCCTCCGGCGCGATGTTTTTCTTCGACTCGGCGGGTTCCGTTCGATCTTTCGTCCCGGATACTGGGAGGATTACGACATTTCATACCGGGCCGCAAAGATGGGTTGGAGGCTGGTTTACGAGCCCCGTGCCCTGGCGTATCACCTGGGTAAGGGGTCTCTCATGAAGGTTCTGGGGAAAGAGGGGATCGATTCCGTTTCCACGAGGAATTACTTCCTGTTCACCTGGATGAACCTCGAGGATCGCGGCATGCTGGCGAGTCATTTTTGGAGCCTTCCCGGTCATCTGTTCCGGGAGGTTTTCAAAGGGGGAAGCCCTCGCCTCACGAGGGGTTTCTGGAGGGCCGTTCCCCGGCTCTTCCGGGTTCTGAGGGAAAGACGCCGCAGCCGTTCATCGCGACTCATCTCCGACCGCACCCTCCTCAGCTGAATCGAATGGGGAATCAAATGGGGTCAGACCCTTTCCGTGATTATCCATTTCAGAGAAGCGAATGAGTAGTGGCCCCGTTTTATTGGTAAAAGATGAAGCAATCGAATCTCGTGTTTTCTATCCGGTTTTTCGCTTTTCCAGGTTTTCCTTAACCCACAAGTTAATCAGAGTACCGGGCGAAATGCCATGTTCCCGTGCAACAGATTCCAGCTTTTGAGACAATTCCCGATCCAGTGCGAAATAGATCTTTTCCGAATCGATCTCAACATCGAACTGGGCGGGTTTCGTTTGATCCCAGAAATCCGTTAAATCATTGGAGTCCCAGAATTCACCGATTCTTCGATAGGAATCTGCCTTTGAAATTGAGCTTTTATCGGTTTTCATACCCTCTCCTCTCCGAGTTCGTCATATCTCTGGCAGTTAATATCAATGCATGACAGTTTTGTTTGAATATAAATATTACCATGAGATATCGCCCGGTATTCGTTTGACCCATTGCTGAATATACATTTTCTCCTTTACGATGCCCCTTCTCAACATATCTGAATTTTGGATGACTTTTCAATACCTCGATGACCTCTTCTATCCTTACATGATGTTTTTTATTAATTTTTTCAACAATATCATTGAGCCATATCAGCCCACTTATTATCAATCTCAATTCTCCATATTCAAATTAAATATGATATAGCTGATGGAGAATATTTGGTCAATTATTATATCGATCAAAACGCCGGCAGCGAGGGTTCGTCCTTTTCCTTTACCGATACTACCCCCTTGATCAGGAAGGACACACTTTCCCCCTTCGGATAGTTCGAAAAATCAAAACGCATGCTCTGGATGGGACCGTCGAAAAAGTAAAGCGGGTGATCGCTGATTTTTACCTTCCCGATGTAAATCCCCCTCGCCTTATCGTAAGTAACCTCCCCCTCCATGGTTTTTCTCGAACCGAGGGGCTCCCCGGTGGACCAGTATATCCTCATTCCCAGATCGGGATACTCCTTCTCCGAAAAAAAGATCACCCACACGGAATCGGCCAGGAAGGGATTGAACGGTGGTGTGAAACGGACGTGGAGGGAGGCGAAATCCGGCTCACTGGGTTTGAAAAGCAACCCCTTTCCCGGCTTCCACGATATATCGGCCCTCCACGCACTCACCGAGCCATCGACCGGTTTTGAAAGGTCGAGGAGGATATTGTACAGGAGCTTTTGGGAATACTCCCTTCTCAGCTCCATGATCTCCCCCCTGACCCGCTTCCGGTAGCGTTTCCAGCCTTCCACCACCTTATGGGGATTTTCGATTTTCACCAGGGCGGTTTGATCCGATTCTTTGACCGTTTCCAGCCCCGGCCATGTTTTTGCCTCTGTAATCGTCGCGGGGTCGGTGAGCACGATCCACCGGGTGTTTCTTTTGGCGATATGGGCCAGGGATCGGGTGGAGGGAAAATCGTCTATCATCGCGAAAAAATGGTCGTAATCCGGAAACAGGGCGGATGCGGTAAAACCGTTCACCATGGGCCTCCATCCGGGCCAGGTGGAAAGCCCGCCGTAACAGTTGGTGGGATCGGGAAGCAGAAGAAAGGATTCCTTCCCCGATTCGTCGAACTCATCGATCTTTGAAATAATCGAAATCCGCGATGGGGTGTACCGTTTTGTCAGCTCGAGCGGCCAGTGTTCGAACAGGGCAAAGGATACGGCAACCAGGCAAACGGCTGCCCCGGCCGCCCTTGATTTCCGGGATATGGCAGTGAGAAAAATTGCCGCACTCATTCCGGATAGAAGCTGGAAGATAAACGAGAACCGGGAGGGATTCCGAAAAAACCGGGTATATCGAAGGAACACAAAATGAAGGATGTAATAGGGTCCTTTCATCCCGGACTCGGTGAGCCGGGGCCCCAGGCTGAGAAACAGGGCCGCGATCGCGGAAAGAATGCAAAAAAGGGAAAAGGCGTCCAGGGAGGTGAAACGGCGCTTTCCCGCACGAAAACAAAGCCTTGCAATCTCGCATAGGAGAATCAGAAAAAGACCGTATCCGACAAACTGGGAATCCTCGCTACGGCTTGTATTCACACGGTTTTCGTCGAACATTTTTCCAAAAGGCGTGGCCAGCCGGCCCTCCTGCAGGGGGGGATAAAACCAACCCTCGAAACTCGCGGCCAGATCCGCGCTTTCCTCGATCCCTCCCCTCTCCCTTGCCGCGGATTGGGATCTTGCCCTGAAATACACCATCGCGATCGGGGAAATCAAAAGCATGGTGAGAATCATGGCGGGAAGAAACCAGAGAACAGATCGCACGAGTGAAGATTTGTCTTTCCGGAGAATGAGAAACCCGGCCAGAAATCCCAAAGCAACGCAAAATCCCGTCAGGATCAGGAAATACCACGAAAAGAGCAATGAGGCCGCCATGGCGATTACAACGAAAACCATGGATCGCCCTCCGGGTTTTTCAGCGAGTAACCAACCCACCAGAAAACCGATCGCCAGAATCCCCGTCCATACCAGGTTCAGGTGACCCACGATGTGCCAGAACCGATCCGCGTTCACCGCAGCAAGAACCGCCCCCCCGAATGCCCCCCACCTGGATACGGGCGTTATGGTCCTCAGGGTGAAATACACGGCCACAAGGGAAAGGAACGTGGAAAGGTAAAGGGCAAAGTTGTAGGTGAGGATAAAATTATGGCTCAAAATCCAGACCGGGGTTGCAAGAATGGATGGCAAGATGCAGGCATCCGTGTTTGCCAGGGTGCTCGTGTGGGGATAGAAAAAGGGGGCGTTGAACAGCTGGAGGGGACGGGACCACCAGGAATCCGCACACCAGCAGAGGATATAGGTGAAGGAGGTGGCATCCCCGTAATGCAGCTCGCTCCCGATCCGATTCAGGGGAACCACGTTTATCATAACGATTATGGTTACTAAAAGGATCCCGGCGACAAACAGCCAGTCCCTTTTCCTCCACGGTTCCCGACGGGATCCATGAATCCCCATCAGGGATTGATTTTGATTATTCTCATCCATTTTTTCTGGCATAAACCGTCATCAGATCCCACGTGTTCAGGGGGATCTCGAGTTTCAGAAGATGCGTTGCCCTGAGGGCGCGGTATATTCGATCCGTCCATCTGCCCGAGGGATAGGAAAGCACAGCGGAGGCCATGGCGTCCGCGCTCCTCCAGAAGGGTGGATGAAAGATCCTGATCTCTCCGAAACCGAGCCTTTCGAGCAGCGTTCTGATGGACTTTCTCGTGAAGTAATGGAGGTGCGTGGGGGGGTGGATCAGGCGCCACTTGGCCCCGCGGATTTTCGCCGCAAAAGAACCGATATCTCCCGTGCTGAGGGCCAGGGTCCCCCCCTTTTTCATCTCCCGCGATGCCTTTTCAAGGTATAACCGGGGGTCTTTCAAATGTTCCACCGTATCCCAGAGGCAGATCATATCGAACGGGCGTTCCGGGGAGGGCAGGGTCAGGTATTCCCTGTCGCTCACCTCGAGCCCGAGTTTATCCCTGGCGAAATTTGCGGCGTGGGAGGATATATCGCACCCGGACACCTCGAAGAAATCCCGCGCCATCTCGAGGAAATACCCGTAAGCGCACCCGATCTCGAAAAGACGCGCCCCCCTCGGGTGGCGCCTCGAAAGATCCCTTATCCTCGCCCGGAAATTCCTTCTCAGGGCCTCCCTCTCCTTCCCGTAATCCAGGTACTCCTCCCCCTCGTAATATTTCCTGGAATAGATCTTCCTAAACTCCTTCTCAGGGATGTCGAGATCCGCCCAAACGTGGGAACAGCGGAGGCACCTCCGGAGACCCTTGAGATGCGGGGTGCTTTTTCGGGACAGGCAACAGATGCACTCCCGGGAAGGACTCATCGATCTTTACCCTTTTCCCTTTTACGGCAGATATAGATGGGACGCTGCTTGATTTCCTGGTAAAGCCTTCCCACGTATTCACCGAGCACTCCCAGCATCAGAAGCTGAAAACCGCTCAGGGCAAGGGTCACGAGGATCAGGCTCGTCCACCCGGGAACCAGCCGCTTCCCGAAGAGGAAGGAGTAAAGGATGTAAAAGGCATACAAAAGGTCGCAGAATAAAACGAACGCCCCGAGGAAAAACGTGATCCGAAGCGGCCGGATGGAAAAACTCGTGATGCCCTCGAGGGCCAGCGAGATCATCTTCCCGGGGCCGTACTTGGTTTGACCGGCCTTTCGTCCCCTGGCCCTGTAAAGGAAAGTCTCCCGCTTGAAACCGACCCAGTGAACGAGCCCCCGTACGAATCGGGCGCGTTCCGGGAGATTGTTCAGGGCGTCCACAACCTCGCGATCCAGGAGACGGAAATCCGCGGCCCCCTCCGGAAGATCGAAATCCGCGATCAGGTTGAACAGGCGGTAGAACCAGCGGGACGTGAGCTTCTTGATCCCGGTTTGCCCTTCAGTGCGGCGGCGGATGGGTTGAACGATCTCAGCTCCCTTTCGCCATCTTTTGACAAGTTCCGGGATCATTTCCGGGGGGTGCTGTCCGTCGGAATCCAGGGTGATCACCGCGCCCTTTGCCCGGGCCGCCTCGAGTCCCGCTGTAAGGGCCGCCATGTGACCGAAGTTCCGGGAAAAATGAAGCACGCGGTGACGCGAGTCGTTTCCGGCGAGTTGGTCGAGCATGTCGCCTGTTCCGTCCGTACTGCCGTCGTCGACCCAGACGATCTCGAAGGGTTCCCCGAGTTTTTCCACCGCCTCGAGGAGGCGGGAAGAAAGGGATTCGATGTTTTCTTCCTCGTTGAACGCGGGCAACACAAAGCTGAATACCGGTTTAGCCGTATTTCGATCCATGGATTCATTCCAGACTGTTTATGATACAAGCGAATGAAAGGTAATGAGAATCACGGGTGTAAACAAGGAAAAAATAAAGGATAGAGGGAACAAACACCATTTTTCCCTTGCAAATTGAAAGATAGTCTTTCAATTTACAACAATGATTAAACGCAAAATCCAGCGCGATATCGAAAAATCGCTTCATGAATTCCCCGTTGTCGGATTGATCGGGGCAAGGCAGGTCGGCAAAACCACTCTGGCCAGGACGATCGCGACGGCGTGGAAGGGCGGGGTGATCTATCTCGATCTGGAACGCCCCTCCGATTTATACAAACTGCATGACCCCGAACTCTACCTGGAATCACACTCAAAGGATCTTGTCATCCTGGATGAGATCCAGAGAAAACCTGATCTGTTCCCCCTTTTGAGAACCTTGGTCGATTCGGATAAAAGGAACGCTCGTTTTCTCATTCTGGGTTCCGCCTCGCCGGATCTGATCCGGCAGGCATCCGAAAGCCTCGCGGGAAGAATCTATTACTTCGAGCTTTCTCCCCTCTCCCTGGATGAAACAGGTTTTGAAAAGAAAAAAATAGAAAGATTATGGATTCGAGGCGGGTATCCCAGGAGTTATCTGGCGGAGAGTGAGAAACTTTCCTGGAAGTGGCGGGACGCCTTTGTTCAGACCTACCTGGAAAGAGATATCCCCCGGCTGGGAATACGTGTGCCCTCCACGACACTCAGGAGATTCTGGACCATGCTGGCTCATTATCACGGACAGATCTGGAACGCCTCAAAAATCGCCGGCAGCCTGGGCGTTTCCGCCCCTACGGTTCGACATTACCTCGATATCCTCGAATCCACCTTTATCGTCCGTAAACTCCAGCCGTTTCATATCAATATCAAGAAGAGGCTGATCAAATCTCCCAAGGTTTATCTCCGCGACAGTGGAATTCTTCATACCCTCACGAGAATTCGGGATAAAGAGGAATTACTCAGCCATTTCATTGCAGGGGCATCCTTTGAAGGATGGGTCATCGAGCAGATTTCAACAATCATTCCACGGGAATGGGATATGAGTTTTTATCGTACGGTCGTGGGGGCCGAGATGGATGTTATCCTTCAACCGGGAGCATGTAAACCGCTAAGAGCCATCGAGATCAAGTACTCTGTCGATCCCCGGCCATCGAAGGGATTCTGGAACGTAATCTCCGATTTGAAAAATTCCCCGGGATTCGTGGTTTGCCTGACAGATGAGTATCATCCCATTGCCAGGGGAGTGTATGCGGTTCCCGTCCGGGAATTAAAACGCATTCTATAAGGCGGCCTGCGGCCGCATCCAGAGAGGGGAACTGCTTGCCCTGCAACTTCGTTCAGGATAAACTGTGGAGAAGTCATCTGATGTAAGATACATTTGATTTACGAACAAGGATCAACGAAGTACGATTTTAGAAGCAGGATGGGAATGGAAGCGGCGGGAAGATTTACGAACAAGGATCAACAATGTACGATTTTAGAAGTATTTCAATGTTTACGTTCTCACATCAAAAATCGTTAATCCTTGTTCTTAAATCAATCCTGCCTTCTCATATCTTGAAAAAATTCCAACCCTTAATGAACCATCCACCCGGTTGATTTCCGCGGGATGTCCACCCTGGCTTCATCGGCCCCGATATCGAAGTTCGTGTAGTCGCCTCCGGATGCATTCGGGTAATTGAAGGGCCTGGGATCCCCCTCGAAATCGATCGATAGATTCACCGCGCCCCCGGCGTCGATACAGGGCGAAACGGGTTTCAGGTGAAAATCGCCCCCGGCAGGATCTAGCAGCTCCGGATCGCTTGTGATATTGCCCGCGCCCCCTCCGGACCATTCCTGGATGCAGGAATAGGAGGGTGTGGAGCTGTCGTAAATCTGGGTATCCGAGGTGGCGGTGTTTCCCCACAGGATGCAGTTTCTGATCGTGGCTTTACAGAGATACATCCCGCCTCCCTGGATGGATGCCGAATTTCCCCAGATCGTGTTGTTCGTAATCGCGCCGTCGCACGAGGAAAGACCGCCCCCCCGCCAGTCTTCCGATTCGTTTCCACGGATGATGTTGTTTACAATCGTGCCGTCGCACGAGGAAAGCCCGCCTCCGGAAACATAGGCCGAGTTGCCCGAAATAAGATTTGCCGCAATCGTGCCCTGGCACTCATGCAGGCCGCCTCCCTGGTGACCCGCCTTGTTGTCCGAGATGGTATTGCCCGAGATCACGCCCCCGCAATCAGACAGTCCGCCCCCTTCATACATGGCCCGGTTTCCCGAGACGGCGTTGTTTTCGATCGGGCCGTTACATTCGTAAAGCCCGCCTCCGTATGATCCCTCGTTGTTTTTTATACTGTTATTCCGGATGGTCGCCATGGCCCCGTTGCCGTCGATCCCGGCTCCATGATTCGCGTCTCCGTTTGTTACGGTAAACCCGTTCAGGATGCAGGATGGCTTTTCATCACCTTGAAACGTGATCACGGAATGCAGCTTTTCGCCGTCCAGGATGGTGGCGTCCCGGGTGGCCTTATCCTCCGGATTTGTGCTTTGCAAAGTAAGGTTCCTGCCCGGGAAAAGGAGGTTTTCTTTGTAGCTTCCGGGTTGAACCGTGATCTGTTCCATTGGGA
>Ga0272442_10003268_pt1 | contig 22866 bp, 13 predicted proteins | sample SSMForm2O_FD_200262 | JGI IMG/M metagenome (GOLD analysis project Ga0272442, IMG submission 200262) | Marine sediment archaeal communities from Little Sippewissett salt marsh, Falmouth, MA, United States - SSM-Form-2O | ecosystem: Environmental > Aquatic > Marine > Wetlands > Sediment ...
CCAGGTCCGGCAGTTCACGTCCGAGTTACAGCCGCGGCCCCACGACTCCCGGCCGCCGCTGACGGCGCGGCTCGGCCGGCGCCGGGACCGGCTCGGCCGGCTCGTCCGGACGCTGGCGGACGACCTGCCAATCTCGCCGAGGCGGACCAAACAACTCGCCCTGCTCCTGGCGGCCGTGTACGTGCTGTCGGTGGCGGCGGCGGCCTTGGCCGGCTGGCTGCTGGCCCGGTAAGAGCGCGACCATGTCCGCAACCGTCTACAAGCCGTACCGCGTGCGGCCGACGGGCAAAAGCCTCGGGCGGGTCCTGGACGACGTCCACGCGCAGATGTACGTGGCGTACGGGCCGGACGACCGGCACGGGGCGGACCGCATCCACGCCAATCCCCTGGAGGCGTACGAACGGTTCCTGGCCACGCTGCGGGACCGACCGCGGTTCCGATTCGTGCGGCTGCGTGACCTCTTCGCCGAGCCCCGCCCGTCGGACGGCGTGCAGGTGGCGATCCGCCACGACCTGGACATGGACCTCGGGGCCGCCCTGCCGATGGCACAGGTCGAAGCGCGGCTCGGGGTCCGGTCGACGTACTACGTCCTCCACACGGCCCCGTATTACGGGACGTTCTCCGGCGATGCGTTCCACCGCCACGACGCCGTCCGCCACGCGTTCCGCGAGATGCAGGACCGGGGTCACGAAATCGGCCTCCACGCCGACGCCCTTCGGGTCTACATGGACGAGGGGATGGACGGGGCCCAGGCCCTGACCACGGAACTGGCCTGGCTGCGCGAGGGCGGCCTGGACGTGGTCGGCTCGGCCGCCCACAACGACTTCCGAACGTACGGCACGGAGAACTGGGAGATCTTCACCGGCCGCACGCGCCAGGGGTGGGAGCCCGCCGCTCCCGGCGACCGCAAGACCGATGCCGCCATCTGCTACGGCGGCCGGTGCGCCCCGCTCCACGTCCTGGACGAGTCGGCCCTCGGGCTCGTCTACGAGGCGAACGACGCCTTCCGGTACGGGGACGGGCCCGTCGAGTACGGCGCCACCCGCGGGCCGAACCTGTGGCGATGGAACCCGCACATCCGCCGATGGGAAGCGGGCGGACGGCGGCCCCCCGACCAGTACTTCTGCGACGAGGACCGCGTCCTTCGCGACATCCTGGCCCTGCCGGAAGGCACCCTCCTGCTACTCACCGTCCATCCCGTGTACTACGGGTGCCGGTATCGGCCGGACCGCAGCCCGCCGCTGCGCCGGCAGGAGGTGCGGACGGCCGTGCATCCCGATATCGGGTGGGAAACCTACCGCCCCGAGACCGTCCAGTGCTTCCCGCCCACGGACGGCGACGGCCGCCAGACGATCACCTGGGCCAACGAACTCGGGATGCTCGATGCCCCCTGGCCGACACGGGAGGACGCGGACGCATGGCGCGTCCTCGTGCTCGGGGGCGCGGCGCTCGACGGACGGCGCATCACCCGCGACGCGCAGTGCCATCGCCTGCTCCAGGCCCGCCTGGCCGAGGGGCTCAGCAACGCCGGCGTGGTGCGAAAACTCGCCTTTCCCGGCATGGGAATCTCACGGCTGTGGGCGTGGTATCGGGACGCGGGCCGGCAGCTCGCCCCAGACGTGGTGGTCCTGGGCATCGGCGGCGACGTCCTCCGCGTCAACCTGCCGAGGGCGTGGGCTCGGGCCACCGGCTACAGCCTCACGCATCCGCCCGGCGACTACCTGGACTGGGACCCCGAGGCCCGTGCGGTCCGCACGGTTTCCCGGAGTCAGGCGTGGGCGATCCATCAGATGCAGCCGCGAGAGGCGTGGCACGACCCGGCCACGGGCACGGACCTCGACCTCGCCTTCGCCGGCGAACCGCCCCGGGAGGGGGCGCACGCCGACCTCCCCGACAACGTGAAGCGGTTGTACGGCCACGTGTGCGAGCGCATCCGGGCGGACGGCGGCCGGCCGATCCTCCTGGTCGAGACCCTCGGCACCCGTCCGGGGGACCGCGGCCGCGCGCCCGTCGCGGCGGGAACCGAGGCGGCCGGGAGGGCCCAAGCGCGGCTGGCGGGGCTGGCCCGCTCGCTGGACACGCCCCTCGTGGACCCCTATACTGCGTTTGCCGAAGCGGACGCCGATCTTCCGGCGACGGACGCGACCGGCCTCTGGACCCACACGGGGCACCGTCTTGCGGCCGAGTGCCTGTATCACGCCCTGGCGCCGCTGCTGACGGACGGCCGCACCCGTCGCAAGCCCTAGAGAGGCCCACATCACACGGAGGCGACCACCGGGACCGCCGTGACCGACCCGTCATCCATTCCGCCGCGTGCCGTGTCCCGGCTGGGGGCGTTCGGGGCGACGCTGCGCCGCTACGTCGGCGTGATCGGATGGATCGTGCGCGACGGCGTGTGGCGGTACAAGAAGGCCGCCGCCATGGCGCTGGCGGCCGACTTCCTGGGCGTCACGTGCCAGGTGGGGGCGATCGGGCAGATCGTCTACTACGCCCAGGGCCTGGCTAAAGGCACGACCATCCAGGTGCTGGGCGAGGGGTACGCGGTCCGGGAGTCGGTGCCCCTGCTCATCCTGTTCGGGGCGGGGGTGTTCGTGGCCCTGACGGTCTCGGGCGGGATGATCTACTTCTCGAACACGACCATTCTCCGCGTGTGGCGGGACTACGCGGGCTTCTGCGCGAACCGGGTCTTCCTGCTGGTGGCCCAGCGCCGGTCCCTGGCATGGACGGCCGGCCGGATCGCGAGCGACAGGGACGTCCAGTATTTGGCGTCGCGGGATGCGCGGTTCTGCTCCTTCGCCCTGCGGGTGATGCTCAACGCCGCCATTCCCACGCTGACGTTCCTGGTGGCCTTCGCCACCCTCGTTCACCTGAACCTGGTGCTGAGCCTGCTGCTCGGGGTGCTGGTGGTGGCCGCCCTCCCCTTCATCTACCGGGCGAGCGAGTCGGGCGCCCTGAGTTCCACCGCCTTCGAGGAGTATGGCGAACAGGTCAGGAAGGAACAGGCGTCGATGCTTCGCGGGCTGCGGGGTGTGGCGATCCCGGCCGGGGCGGACGACCGGTGGATCCGCGCCTCGCTGGAATCGGATGCCAACCGGCGCCACCTGGAGGCGTTCTGTCACCGTATCATCGTCTCGCAGCGAAGCATGGTGGTCATCAACATGGTCCTGGCCGTCGGGCTGCCCCTCATCCTGGTCTTCTTCGGATACCAAGCGATCCGCACGGGAGCCGAGTGGGGCGTCGTCCTCACCTACGTGGTGGCCGTCCGGTACTGTGTGACCAACCTGCGGACCACCGGGACGATGCTGACGAACCTGAACCGCTTCTATCCGCAGATCCGTCGGTACCGGGATTTCGTGACGGCCCTGTCCGCCCCGTCCGAGCCGGCGCCGCCGCCTCCGGCATCCTGGCCGCTCGAGGTCGAGACCGCCGGCATCACGGACAGCATGCCGACCTGCGAATTTCGCCCCGGCCGCCGGGTGCACCTCCTGGCGCCGGGGCCGCTGAACCGGTACACCCTGCCGTTCCTGGCCGACTGCCTGCTGAGCCCCGGCGACGACGGGCTGGAGGCGGTCCTGGAGCACGCGTATTTCGCGTCCGCCCGATTCTTCTGGCCGCCGGTCAGCGTCCGGGGTTTTCTCCGCCTGGGACCGGACGAGGACCTGGACGCGCTGCCGGTGGAGGCACTGCTGCGCGAGCGCCTCCGGGCGGCGCTGCCGGCGGACCTCGACAAACCGGTCGACGAGGCCGCGTGGGAGAAGACGGACCCCGGCACCCGGTTCGAACTCGCCGTGCTGGCCGCCGTCCGGTCCGAGTGTCCGTGGGTGTTTCTCGACGCCCAGGGCCTGAGTGCGCTCGACCCGCACACCCGCGAGCACCTGCTGGCCCAACTGAACGATCGCTTCGTGGTCGCCGTGTCGTCCGGCGAGACGGAGACACTCGGATGCTTCGGCGAAGACGTCGTCGCCGTCACCGACGGCCGGCGACTGGTCGGCCTCGGCTCCGTGCAGTGGGCCGAGCAGCATCGAAGCGAGATCGACCGGCGCCTCGCCCGCGCCCGGCAGGCCGCCGACGTGGAGTGGGTGGAGGCCGAGGCCGACATGGAAGGTGAAGAGCCGATGGATGTCGAATTGTGAGCAGCGCAGGCCGGTCGCGTGAGCAGAACGCTGATGGGAGTCGCTGTCTTGCCAATCGAGGGGCGGAAACGCTGGGCGGACCGACTTCGCGGCCTGCTGTCTCGCAGGCAGGGGGCGAGGGCTGCAAACACGGCGTCTCCCGCCTCAACAGCCGGGGCCTCCGCTACGTGGCGACACGTTCCGTGCCGCGAGGGCCGGGCCCTGTCGCGGGACGATGTGGCTTGCGTGTTACTGGCTCTGTCGGAAGGCCGGCCGGCGCTTCCGTTCTTCGACCTGGTCCGCCATACGGCGATGCCGGGCGTCGGGGTCCGGCTCGACATGGGGGGAGGCCTGGACACCTCGGCCCGCGACGGCCTGGCGTTGACGGCCGAGAGCGGGTTGACCCCTGATGTCACGATTCCCCTGGCGAAATCCGGCGACCTCGGTTACGCCAGAGAAGGGCGCTTCGTGCTCGACAGGAACGCGATCGCCTTTGTGGATCGGGAAATCGTCGGGCGATACGGTTGCGGAGTCGGGCTCCTGGCGGACCCTTCGGCCATACTGACGCGAACGCTGTGCGCTCCCGGGCGCGTGCTCGCCCAGGTCCAGGACGCCTTGGCGGAGACGGGCCTCCCCATTCAAGGGTGGGGCTGTTCCTTTCATGCGGACCTGAGCACCCTCTATGACATGATGTGGGTTTACATGGTCAGCCAAGGGTACCCTTACGCCTTCAGCGCGGCCTTCGCCGAGACATTCGCCTGCCGAGAGTGGTTGTGGCCCGAGACGCCGCGGCATCCCGCCTTGCCGCCGCTGTTCCAGCACCCGCTGGACGGGATCACGCGGCTGCGCTATCTCGGGGACCAGCCGGTTCGGCCGACGTTTTCGCGCGACTTCCATGCGTGGTTCGCGAGGGCCCCGGCCCTGGGATTGGAACTGTCCCTGGATTTCGTTGCGTACACCGACGTCGACGGCTGGCACACGATGGACCGCCGAGGCAACCAGGCGCACATGGACCCCGGGGAACTTTGCCGCACGATCCGCGATGCCCCCCGCTCCGCTCGCATCGCCTGCATCATCGATCCGGGGGACATCGCCCATGCCGAAAACGACCGGGGCGGACCGCACGCAGATGAGATCTGGTGCCGGGGCGTTCGTGTCCTTCCCTATCCGTACGACCGCTATCTGGCCGTCAACAGCGACGCCGACCACACGACGCCCGGACAATTCGAGAAGATGGCCGAGTGCGTTTGCGGTCAACACGGGCTGCCTCTTGCGGCAAGCGCCTTTCTGATGTCGAGGACGGACGGCTGCCTGGCCTGGCAGAGGCGGGGTCCTGCGCCCGCGACGGAGAAAGAAACGACGTTCGAGCGATTGGCCCGTTGGGCTTCCAGGGGCCTGTTGGACACGATCCATGGCCTGGTGCTGTCGTGCGATACCATCCGGTGGCAACCAATCGTCCCGTCCGCCGAGGGGGATCCCGTCTTTGAGCCCGAGTTGCCCTTTTGCCCGGACGGTTACGACGGCCTGCTGGTCTCGGTCGACCGCGCCGGCGAAGCCGTCCCGGAACTCGAGTTGAAGACCGCCGACGGCGTGTCCGTGTCGCTGAGCCCGTCGCTCCCCCAGCGGGGCGAGGGCGGCTGTCACTTCTTCTTCCCGACGGACGGCCTGGAGCCCGGCGGGGCCCCGTGGCGTCAGGCCACCGTCCGCGGCCTGACGCCCGGCGTCCGCGTCACGAGCCTCCAGACGGCGCTGGGCACGCGGCTTCGGGTGCAGCAACTCCTGGACACGATGCGGCAGGCCAGCATAAGCGCTCCCGTCATGACCTGGCACGGCGGGGGCGAAGGGGTGAAACGCTTCGGGGCGTGCCTGACGGCCGAAGCCGCCCACGCCTTCCCCGACGAGGCGGTCTTTGCCCTGGACCGGCCTGGTACGCCCTACCACCTGCTCGACCTCTTCCGGGATTTCGGGGTTCGCTTCTTCAATCTTAAGGGGGCATTCCTCACATCGAGCCTCGTCCACATCGATTCGCTGATCGAGACGCATGCGCTGCCATCGGGGGAAACGGTCTGTGCATTCCGGCGGTTCTCCAGCAACCGGCATCAGGCAGACGGATTGCCCGACCGCTGGATGTACGGGAAGCAGGCCGCTTCGGGCCAAGCCTTCCCAACCGCCGTCGAAGACGCCCTCGAGCGCCTGCACTGGACCGCCCCCGGCCACGGTGGCATCCTCTACACGCACCTGGGGCACAAGGCGGGCAACCAGGTGTCGGCACGACTGGGCTGGCCCGAGGAAGCCTACGGGGTATGGGAGCGTCTTGCTTCCTTCATGCACGATATCGACACCGGAAACCCGGTTCCCTTCCGCCTTTGGGTCGCAACGGCATCCGAGGTCCTGGCTTACGCGGCGGTCAGGAAAGGGCTGGCCGATGCCATCGAATGCGAAGACGATACCGTGCGAATCACGTCCTGGGACGATCCGGATCTCGGGTGCCACATCCCCGACGCCAAGACGTTCGGCACGGCCTGGCTGCACGGCGTGACGCTCGCTGTGCGGAAACCCGAACGAGTCAGGGTGTTGGTGGACGGACAGCCGCTCGTTCACTATACCGTAAACCCCCGGGACAGCACGGGAACGCCGAGCATCACGCTGGTGGACGGACGCCGGCAGCGATGTCTCCTGCCGGATCCGGATCGTGCCCCGGAGGTCCTTTCGGTGGAGGAAAGGCCGTCAGAGAACGGGGAGGCGCCGGCAACGATGTTAGTCCCGCCAACGGTGGGGGAGACCGAAATCCCGCTTCCCCCCGTTTCGCTCTGGAACGCCACACACTGGACCTTCGAGATCCTGGTGCCCCGCCAGGCAACGGCGTGGAAACTCGGTTTCCGGACCGATACGGGATACTGGTACGACGCGGGGACCACCGAGCCCCTCTGCTGGGCCGTCCCGGGCCTCGAAGCGGGCGCCTGGCAGCAGGTGACGCTGGCGCTCAACCCGGCCCTCTGGACCGCGGGCTGCGGTGGCCGTGGCACGCTGCCGCCGCCGACGGGAAACGTGGTGGCCGTCCGCGCCCGGACCGTCTCGGACCGGGGCGAGGCGCCGGTACGGTTCCGGGGCATCCGGCTCCTCCTGCCGCGTCCCGCCGCCGCCACCCCGAAAGGGGGAGGTTCCCTCGCCGGCACCGTGCGGCGGTGCGGTACCGGAGAGCCCGTCCAGGGGCGGACGATCCGGGCGGAGATCGACGGGCAGATCCACACCGCGACCACCGACGCGCGGGGCGTGTATGTCTTCTCCGGCCTGCCCGCTCGCCGCGCACGCCTCCGTATCGAAGAGGAAGGAAGCGCCACCTTCGTCCGCGGGCCGGTGGCCTTCATGACCTGTGACCAGTGGGATTGGGATATCTTTATCCAGCGGGAGACGCCTCGTGCCCCTTCACCTGCATAGCGACCCGCAACTGCAGCAACTGCTCGACGAGATGCCGCGCGAGGGATGGGAACGCAACTACTACGCCAAATTAGTGACCCGGCACTCGACCCAACTATATGCCGACCGCGTGGATATGGTCCAGTTTGTCGGGGAAAAGAAGGTCCTGGACGTGGGATGTGGGTTCGGCCAGTGGGCGATTGAACTCGCTCGCCGGAACCGGTCCGTGGTCGGGGTCGATCCGAATCCGCTGCTGATCAAGGCGGCGAAACGCCTGGCGGAACTGCACGAAATGGAGAATCTGGCGTTCTGTGTGGACGCGCTGCCGAACCTTGGATTCCCGGACGAGTCCTTCGACCTCATCTGGTGCTGGAGCGTACTGATGTTCGTGAACCGGCCGGCGGTCCTCCGCGAATTTCACCGGCTCCTCAGGCCGGGCGGCCGCTTCCTTGCAGGAGCCGTCAACGCGAGAGGACGGTGGCTGTACAAAACCCTGCAAAGCCTGAACCCTTTGAATCCGCGACTGTTCCGACTGAGACGCCTGCGGCAATGCTGGGCCACGTTTCGCAGCGGCAGCGACGTGGAGGCCGTGCCCAACTTCACCATGCGCGGCGCGTCCAGGGCCCTCTGCGAGACGTTCGGCTTTGAACTGGTCGCTGTCGATTTTGACGGTCACATTGACTTCACCGGCGAGAACCGCAGAATGCCCGTGTTCAAGCCCCGCTTCTGTTTCATGGAAAACAACATCGAGTTCATCGGCCGCAAGGTGCGACCGGCGGACACCACGGCTGCGGCTGCGGGAGCCTCCCTGCATGGAACGCCGGAGAACACCTCATCATGACGCCCTATGGGGCGGTCTCCGGAGAAACAGGCAGGCGGGACGCATACAAGGGCCGACCGTGAGCGCGATCAACCGCAAGACGGACCACAAGCCGTACACCGCCGTCGACTCCGGGTGGGCGGCCGGGGATCTGCTCGCCCTCCTCAACCGATCGTGCGCGACGTGGTCGGCGCCGGGGCAGGACCTCGCGAACCCGCTCGCCTATTTCGAGACGATGCTCGACGACCTGGACGCATGCCCCTCTGTCCGCGCGGGCACGGTGGCCGACCTGGCGACCGGACGAGGCGAGGCCAACCTCGCCGTCCGCGTGGACGTCGACACGGACCTCCCCGCCGCCGTCGGCATGGCCCGCCGGGCCGCGCAGCACGGAGTGCCGGTTTCCTTCTACCTCCTGCACACGGCGGGGTATTACGGCGTGTTCGAGGACGACGTCTTCCGCCGCCACGAGGCCATGGCGCCCCTTTACCGGGACCTTGCGGACCGGGGCATGGAAGTCGGCCTGCACGCAGACCCGTACGAGGTGTACCTCGCACATCACATGGACGGCGCCCGGGCGGTCGTCGAGGAACTCGCCTGGCTCCGGGGACTGGGACTGGACGTGCGGGGCGTCGCCGGGCACAATGCGGCCCCGGCGTACGGCGTGGAGAGTGTCGAGATCTTCCGCGGCTGGCGGATTCGGCCCGAGGCGACGGTCGAGCGCGAGGGGAAGGCGCTGCCCGTGGGCGTCCTGGACGAGCGGGTCCTCGGCCTCGACTACGAGGCCGGCTGCGCCGCGCCGGCCGACGGCGACCCGGCCGAGCGGGAGGCGTACCTAGCGGGTCTGCCGGAGGGGGACTTCCTCCGCTCCCCCGACTGGTTCCGCACCTACATCCTCGACAACCCGTACGGCCGGTGGGGCTACGCGTACCGCGTGTGGCTGCTCGGCCGGGACTTCTGGGCCATCGCCGGCACCACCCGCGACGGCGACGCCGTCTTTCGCTTCCGCGTCGGATGGAAAAAGGTGAAGGCCTTTCTGGATGGGCTGCGGCCGGACGAGACCTGCGTCCTGCATCTGCATCCGCTTTACCTCGGCCGGCGCACCGGCCCGGCGGGATGGCCGGACGGCATGGACGCCGGCGAGGTCCCCGTCTAGGCCGCGGCCCAGGCGCCGCACGGGCAACCGGTGGAAAGGTGACAGCGACATCATGAATCCTCCATGCCTGGTCACGGGAGCGAGCGGACTGGTGGGCGGGGCGGTCGTCCGTCGACTCGAAGGAAGCCGGCGCGTCCTCGCCCTCGACCTGGCCCCGCCCTCCCCCGCAGCCGGCGACGCCGAGACCCTCGCGGCCGACATCCGCGAGCCCCTGCCGGACCGCCCCGACGTGGAAGGCCCGGACGTCGTCCACGCCGCCGCCCTCATGAAAGCCGACGAGGACGACCTCTGGCGGACCAACGTGGACGGCACGCGGCACGTGCTGGACTGGGCCGTCCGCCGCGGCGCCCGCCGCGTCGTCTTCTTCTCCACCGGCGGGGTCTACGGCTACCGCGACACGCCCGCCGACGAGGACAGCCCGCTGGATCCGGTCGGCTATTACGGGCACACGAAGTGGCTGGGCGAGCACACCTGCCGCATGTACGCCCGCCTCTGCGGCTTGACGGTCACGGTGGTCCGGCTGTTCTTTCCGTACGGGCCCGGGCAGCGGACCGGCGTGTTCCAGTTCATCCACGACGCGGTCCGGGACGAAAAGACGATTCGCATCCACGCCGACGGCGCCCCGCGCATGAACCCGGTCCACGCCGACGACGTGGCCGATGCCGTGGAGCGTATCCTTTTGCGTGCCGGCGCGGGCGATTTGTATAATGTCTGCGGCGACGAGACGGTGGGGTTCCTGGACGTCGTCCGAATGTTCGAGCAGCACCTGGGGAAGCGGGCGTCGTGCGTGCCCACGGACGAACCCGCGGGGAACCTGGTGGGCACCAGCGCCCGCGCCCAGCGCGACCTGGACTGGCGTCCGCGCCGGACCCTCGCCGATCTGCCCGCCGCACTCGCACGCGAGGAGGAATGATGCCGAACGACTATGGCATCTCGGGGTCCACCATCTTCATTACGGGCGGGGCCGGGTTCATCGGCACCCGCCTGGCCTCGCGACTGGCCGACGACAACCAGGTCATCCTTTTTGATAACCTCCATAACAATGCGTACGCCCATACGGCGCTCGACGACCACGGGAACGTGCGGCTGGTGAAAGGCGACGTGCGCGACCCGGCCGCCCTCCACGACGCGATGACCCCCGACGTGGAGTACGTCGTCCACTGCGCGGCGATCGCCGGCGTGGACACGGTGATTCAGAACGCCCCCCTGACGCTCGAAGTCAACATCCAGGGCGTCTTCAACACCCTCAAGGCCGCCTGCGAACTGAAAAACCTGAAACGATACGTGGATTTCTCCACCAGCGAGGTCTTCGGCCAGCACGCCTACAACGTCGACGAATTCACGATCAACCCCACCGTCACGATCGGCGAGGCCCGATGGACCTACGCCGTCAGCAAACTGGCGGGCGAATTCATCAGCCACGCCTACCATATCGAACGCGACATCCCCAGCGTCATCATCCGACCGTTTAACATCTACGGCCCCAACCAGGTGGGGGTGGGCGCCATCCATCATTTCGTCGTCCGCGCCATCAAGGGCGAGGACCTCATCATCCACGACGAGGGGTCGCAGATCCGGGCCTGGTGCTACATCGACGATTTCGTGCACGGCGTCCTGCTGGCGATGGCGAGCGAAAAGGCCCCCGGCCAGAGTTACAACATCGGGAATCCCCGCAGCACCGTGACGGTGTACAACCTGGCCCGGATGACCATCGATCAGGCCCGCAGCACCTCGCACATCCGGTTCCAGCGCGTCAACTACCAGGACGTCGCCCTCCGGATTCCCAACATCACGTCCGCCAGGGAGGACCTCGGGTTCGAGCCCGCCGTGGAACTCGAGGACGGCCTCCAGCGCACCATCCGCTGGTACAGGCAGAAACTGGCGCGGGAAGGGGTCATCCCGTCACAATGAAGTCCCTGCACTTGTGCAACCTCGCCAACGTGGCCTACGGCTATGCGAAGATCCTGAGGGCGGGAGGCCACGAGGCCGACGTCCGCTGCCACGACATCCGACACCTCATGAGCCAGCCCGAGTGGGACGACCTGCTCCTCGACTCCGCCGACTTCCCGGACGAGGACGACTTCTTCACGAACACGGCGGCGCTGGGCGACTACACGCGGCCGGAGTGGTTCCGGGCGGAGCGGCTCGTGGCGATGCATCCGTGGCTGTTGCGCCTCCTTCGGCGGACCCTGCCCCGCATCGTGCGAGCGCGGCTGGCCCCGTGGTACCACACGTTTCAGCAGTGGAAGGCCCGGGCCCGGCGGGGGATGCGCCGCGACGACGGCGACCGGCCGTCGCAGTCCGCCGACGCCCACGACCGCTGCCGCCGGCTCGCCGACCGTTCCCGCCGCGACGGCCCCGAGTGGGCGCTGCGCGACGGGGCCGTCTCGGCCTTCCTGACGCACGCCGACTGGGTCGCCCGCCACGCCGAGGGCTGCCACGTCATCTTCGCCTACGTCCTGGCGCCCATCTACGCCATGATCTACCACCGGCTCCCGTACGTCAGCGTCGAAATCGGCACCATGCGCGACCTGCCGTTCGACGGCACCGAGGTCGGCCGGCTGCTGGCCCTGGCGTACCGGCAATCGGATCACGTCCTGATCACGAATCCGGACGTGCGGTCGGCCGCGGAACGGCTCGGCCTGGAGCGCTACTCGTTCTGCCCCCACCCCTTGGACGAGGATGTGTACCGCCCGGCCGAGGGCGAGACCGACCTCCGCCGCGACCTCCTCCGGCACTACGGGGCCGAGACGATCCTCTTCGCCCCCGCCCGGCAGAACTGGGCCATCAAGGGCAACGACAAGGTCTTCCGGGCCTTCGCCCAGCTTCTCGCCTCCCGGCCGAAGACGGTCCTGATCGTGCCCGGCTGGGGGCAGGAGATCGAGCGGTCCCGGCGCCTCTGCCGCACGCTGGGCATCGACGACCGCGTTGACTGGATCCGCCCCATGTCCGAGCCCTGGCTCGTCCGGTACTACCAGGCCTCGGACCTCGTGCTCGATCAGTTCCAGTTGGGCGTCTTCGGGCTGACGACGCCGAAGGCGATGGCGTGCGGCAAGCCGGTCCTGACCTCCTACGATCACGCCGTCAACGCGTGGGCGTTTCCCGAGCCGCCGCCCGTCCTGGCCTGCGGGACCGAGAAGGAAATCTACGAGGCGATGGACGCCGCGCTCGCCTCGCCCCAGCGGCGGGCCGAGCTCGCCGACGCCAGCCGACGCTGGGTCGTGCAGTACCACGCCAAGGACCGCATCCGCCGCGTCCTCCTCGGGCTGGCCGAACAGGCCATCCGGCGCCGCAAGGACGCCCCAGAATGAAGCAACTCCACCTCGGCAACATCGCGAACGTGGCGTACGGCTACGCGAAGGTGCTCCGCCAGTTCGGCCGCGACGCCGACGTGCTCTGTTACGACCTGGCGGACCCGATCAGCCAGCCCGAGTGGTACGAGGCCGACGTCCCGTCGGCGGACCCGGTCCGGGCGCTGGTGGAGGCGGCCGCCGGCTCGTTTCCGCAGCCCCAGCCGCCGGACTGGTACCGCCGGGTCCGCTCGGCCGACGGCCCCGGTCCGGACGAGGCGGAGGCCGGGACCATCGGCGAGGACTGGACCCAGGCCCTGGTCCGGTTTTCCCGCCGCTTCGGCGACCGCTGGGCCGTCACCGAGGAGGACGTTGGGAAGTTCCGTCCCTTGGCCGAGATGCTGGCGGGCCGTTTTTTCGGCCCGTACGACGTGATCTTCGGTTACGCCTACGCCGCCGTCCCCCCGCTCCTGGACAGCCGGACGCCGTTCGTGCCCGTCGAGATCGGCACGATGCGCGAGGTGGTCTTCCGCGAAGACAGCCTGGGGCGGCTGCTCGCGCTGGCGTACCGGGCGGCCCCCCATGTGGTGATCACCAACCCGGACGTCCGCCATGCGGCCGACGAACTCGGGCTGGAGCACACCACGTTCGTGCCCCATCCGATTGACGAGGACGTGTGGCGTCCGGCGCAGGACGAGGCGGCGAGGCGGGCGCTGCTGGCGGAATACGGCGCCGACGCCCTGCTGATCGCGCCCGCCCGCCAGAACTGGCGGCTCAAGGGCAACGACACGTGCCTGCGGGCCGTGGCGGACCTCGTCCGCGAGGGGCTGAACGTCCGCCTCATCGCCATGGCCTGGGGGCAGGAGGTGGAACGCAGCCGCAGGCTCGCGCGCGACCTCGGCCTCGACCGCCACGTCGTCTGGCTCGACCCCGTCCCCGAGAAGGTGCTCATCCGTCTTTACCAGGCGGCGGACCTCGTGCTGGACCAGTTCGGTTACTGCGGCACGTTCGGCCTGATCACGCCGAAGGCGATGGCGTGCGGGACCCCGGTGGTGCTGGCCTACGACCCGTCGGCCCACGACTGGTTGGGATGGGAGCATCCCCCGGTGGTCCATGCCGGGAGCGCCTCCGAGGTGGCCGGCGCGGTCCGCCACTACCTGGCCCATCCGGACGAGCGCCGCGACCTCGGCCGCCGCAGCCGGGACTGGATCCTCGCCCACCACTCGAAACGGGTCATCGACGCCCGCCTGGGCAGCGTCCTGGAGGAGGTCTTCGAGGCCGGCGGATGGCGGGACAGCCTGGCCGCCTCGCTCAAGCAGAAACGGCTCGAACTCGCCTACGAGGCCCCCCAGGCCGAGACGTACGACGACGCGTATCACAGCGACGCCGCAACCCGCCGGATGGACGACCTGCTCGTCGGCCTCCTCCGCCGACACCTGGATGCGGCGGGCGTGGCGGCGCCGCGCATCCTGGACGTGGGGTGCGGGCCGGGGTCGCTCACGGCCCACCTCGTCGGCATCCCGGGCGCGCGGGTCACGGGGGTGGACCTGTCGCCGGCGATGATCGAGGTAGCCCGCCGGCGGCATCCGGAGGCGGAGTTTCGCGCAGGCGACGCCGAAGCCCTCTCGTTCGACGACGACGCGTTCGACGTGGTCTTCTGCTCCGGCGTGCTGCATCACTTCCCGCGTATCGAGCCGGCGCTGAAGGAGTTCCGGCGGGTGCTGCGGCCAGGGGGGCTCGTGGTGGTCCGCGAGCCGAACGAGCACCACTTCGCCGCCCTGCATCCCGAACTGGCATTCGCCCACCTGTGCCTGAAGCATTTTCTGCGGCGGGTCACGGACCGCCCCGCCGTCGCGGAGCCGGAGGCCCACGAGTTCCACCGGGCGTTTCACTTTGCCCGGTTGGCCGAGGCGATGGCCGAGCAGTTCACCGTCATCGATTTCCGCACGGCGCTCATGGTCTCGTACTTCTACAACGTGCCCGCCGGCTCGGCGATGGAAGAGCCGACTCGCCGTCTCGACGAGACGCTCGAGGGCATCCCCGGTCTGCACGTCGTCCTGGTCGGCCGCAACGACGGGACGGGCGGGATGGAGCCCCGCGTCCGCGATGCCGTCCACCGGCTCCAGTCCCCGCCGCCCGTATCGGCCGAGCACCTCCGAACCCTCTTCTCTTTTGCGGAAAGCCTCTTCAAGGCATACGAGCCCCGGTTCCGGGACAACGTCCAGGCGCGGCTCGGGCCGCCCGACCGGTTTCTGCGTGCCGCCCAACGGCTGCTGGTCGTCCATCGCGACCGGGCCCAGGCGCGGCGCCTGTTCCTCGGGCGGTGGCACCGGATGATGGACGCCGCGGACCAGCACGTCGCGCGCCTCCTCGACCGGCTGTCGGAGATGGAAGGATGGACGGCCGGGACCCTGCACCGCGGCGCGGTATGGGTCCTGAAACGGGGGCCGGCGTGGCTGTGGCGAGCGGCCAAGGCCCTCGCCGGGCGCCTTCGCGGCAGCCGGCGGCGCAAACGGACGAGGCGCCCCGCCCGGCACGTTCTGCCCACGCACATGGACGTGGTCCAGCCGCTCGATCCCCCGCATGCCGCCGCTAAAGGCCGGTACGAGGCGGTCCTCCTCGTCCTGGACCGCGACCTCCCCGCCGACACGGTCATCGGCTGGATGCAGTGCGACGCGGACGACGGCCTCATCGGCCTCAAAGTCCCCCACCGCCTGACCCTGACCGGGACCGAAAAGCGCCACGAGGATTACCTGGCCGGCCTGACGGCACTGACGTGGTCCTCGTCGCCCCTGGGCGGCACCACGCTCTACCTGACGCCGAACCTGTACGGGCCGCTGGACTTCTACCGGGCGCTGGTCGTCGCGGTGGAGCGGGAGAAGGCGAACGTTTCCCCCGAGGAGGCGGAGGCGGTGGACGCGGTGCTGGCCGGCGCCCGCGCCCGCTGCCGCGAGCGCCGCGCCGAGTTCAGCGGCCTGGACCGCCAGGACGCGTCGCGCCGCCTGCTCGACTCGGTCTTCCGGCGGCAGCCGTGATCGCCTCGTAGTCCGCCTTGAGGCGAGCGGCGATCTGGAGCGGGTCGTGCCACGTCTCGACATAGGCCCGTCCGCGGCGGCCGACGTCGGCCAACGCGCCCCGCCGGTCCGTCAGCCAGGTCTTGAGCGTCTCGTAGATCGTGTCCGGCCCCGCCGGGATGACGGGCAGATCCGCGCGCATCCCCGCCGGCAGGAACGCCAGGTCCGACTCCCGCAGGTAACACAGGACCGGTTTGCCCATGGCCATGAACTCGACCGCCACCGTGCCGTACCAGCCCACCAGGAGTTGGTCGACGAGCAGGTGGGCCCGCTCGTAGAGGCGGCGGGCCTCGGCGTGGGGGCGGTTCTCAATCAGGAGGAACTCCAGGGGCACGCCCTCGGCCTGGAGGCGGCGGACCGCTTCCAGGACGAAGCGGGTCCCCTTCACACCGCGGCGGCTCGGCGCGTGGGCCACCACCGGCACGCCGTCGGCCGGCAGCGTCCAGGGCACCACCGGCCATCGGCGGGGGTCCACCGCCGCGTACGGCAGGAACGCCGCCCGCGACGGCAGGACGTGCAGGAGGTCCGGGTTGACCGCGTAGATGCGGTCGGCCACGGCGTCGAAGCGGGCGATGCGCCGCCGCTTGTGCGCGTCGACCGCCGGAGCGTAGTACGCGGGCTCCACCTCGTCGGCGGGATGGATGCGGAAATGGTCGCGGCAGTAATCCCCCTGCCGGGCATCGTCGCCCAGGAACGTCACGGCGATGCCCTTGCCGGCCCGTTTGAGCCACGCCAAGTCCCGCATCTCCAGCGCCCGCGCGTACAGGCCGTACAGGCGATGCAGTCCCTTTCCGAACGGCGACCCGGGCCACGCCACGCCGTGCGCGCCCTGGGGCATCGTGGTCTCGCCGAAGTTAAAGTGGACGACGTCGGCCTCGCGGAGGGCCTTCCAGAGGAGGCGGAACCGGCTGAGTTCGCGCCAGGCCGCCTTGGCCGTCGGCCCCGCGGTCGGCGGGCACAGGACCTCGTCCACGGGGTACCGGAACGCGCTCGGATGGAAGACGACGGACCGGCTGGCGAGGCCGAGTTCGCGTTCGGCCCGGGCCAGACCGGGCGGATGCCCCGCCACGCTGGACGGACAGTGCAGCACCCGGATGGGGCGGTGGCGGATCACGGCCTCTCCTCACCCCCGTCGATGAACCGCCGGAACCAGAGTTCCAGATTCAGGGACTTCCAGAGGCTCTGCGACGCGTCCTCGCCCGCCAGGTGCCGTTCGAACAGCCGCTCGACCCGCCCGGCGTCCAGGTACCCCCGCTCCCGGAACGACCGCGACCGCAGCACGTCGCCGACGTACCGGCGGACGGGGGGCTCGCGCAGCCACGCCGCAAACGGCGTCGGGAACCCGAGTTTGTCCGCCCGCTGCCGGACCGTCTCCGGCAGGATGCCGCGCATCGCCTCGCGGAGAATCATCTTCGTCCGGCCGCGACGAATCTTCCACCCGCCGTCCAGCCCCAGTACAAACTCGACCAACCGGTGATCCAGGAACGGCAGGCGGGCCTCGATGCCGAACGCCATCGCGTTCCGGTCCTCCGACCGGAGCAGCGGCTGGAGCCCCAGGGCCGTCCGACGGGCCAGGGCCTCGCCGAATCCCATCCGGCGATACAGGTCCTCCGGCACGCGGCTGGCCGGGCCGTGGCGGCCGGCGAAACCCGGCTCCAACGGGACACCGAGGTACCGCTGCGACAGCGGCACCCGGAGCCAGCGCGGCAGGGAGATCCCGAGGGCCAGCAGAAACGGGTCCGGCGTCCGCCCGTGCAGTCGGAGGTAGCCGGCCACGTCCGCCAGGACCGTCCACGGCCGGCCGCCCAGCAGGTCGTCCAGCCACTGGTACCCCGCCAGGAAGAGGTACCCGCCGAGCAGTTCGTCGGCGCCCTGCCCGTCCAGCAGCACCTTGATGCCGGCCCGATGCGCCAGCCGCATCACCTCCCACTGGGCGAAGACGCCGGCGGCGGCGAACGGCTCGTCCTGGGCGGCGACCAGGCGGTCGATCTGCGCGAGCAGCGCCTCGCCGCCCGTCGTCGTCCGGTGGCTGCGGACGCCCGTCCAGCCGACCACGTCGCGCACGTAAGGCGATTCGTCGATCGGCGTGCCCGGAAAGACGATGCTGAACGTCTGGTGCCGGCGGGCCCGGCCGGCCTCCAGGCGCTGGAGGCTGCACACGATGCTGGAGGAGTCGACCCCGCCCGACAGGCACGAGCCCACCTCTACGTCGGCGCGCGTCAGCCGCAGGCGAACCGCGTCCAGGAAGAGGGCCCGGAACCGCTCGACCGTCTCCGGGCCGTCGCCCGTCCCGCGTCCCGGCCGGGGCCGGATGCGGTACCACCGGCGGCGTCGGACGGCCCCGGTGGCCGGGTCGACCTGGGCCCACTCGCCCGGCAGGAGGGCGTGGATGCCCTCGAAGAACGTCCGCCGACCGTCGCCCGCCCGGTTGAACGCCAGGTAATCGTAGATGACTTGGCCGTCCGGACGGCGCGCCACGGCCGGGTGCGCGAGCAGCGCCTTGATCTCCGAGGCGAACGCGAACTGCGTCCCCGACCGCCAGTAATACAGCGGCTTGATGCCGAACCGGTCCCGGGCCAGCACCAGCCGGCGCCGCCGCCCGTCGTACAGGGCGAAGGCGAACTGCCCGTTGAAGCGACGGAGGCAGGCCTCGCCCCACTCCTCCCAGGCGTGGAGGATGACCTCGGTGTCGGTCCGGCTGGCGAAGGTGTGCCCCAGGCCCCGCAACTGCTCGGCCAGGTCGCGGTAGTTGTAGATCACGCCGTTGAAGACGAGCCGTAGCGACCCGTCCTCGTTGGCCATCGGCTGCCGGCCGCGGGCCGACAGGTCGATGATCGACAGCCGCCGGTGCCCCAGGCTGACGGTCCCGTCGGTGAACGTGCCGCGATCGTCCGGTCCGCGATGGGCCTGGACGTGCATCATCCGCGCGAGGCGTCGGTCGTCGGACCCGTTGAATCCGCAGATTCCGCACATGGGGCGTTCGCATTCGGCGCAGGGGCAGGCGCGGCCGCGGACCCGGCACCACCGCCTGGGCCGCCGCGGCTGCCGCGATTCGACGCCAGTCTAGCCGGGCGGGTCGGGGCGTGCAAGCCGATGTCGAGGCCGGGACGGCCCTTTATAGCGGAGTACGAATATGAGGATACGCCATCACAGCCGGAAGGAGTAACGTACGCCTTGTGATTTTGCGGAGCGGCGAAGCCTGTCTACCCTCCACGCCATCCGGCACACGTCCATCAGCCGGCTCGTCGGGAGGGGGCATAAATGGCGCACGCCCCGCCGCTGGCCCGAACACGCTTCATGAATTATGTGTTCTTAAGGAACGATCCCGCGTATAATGTTTTGCCTAACGCACGCGGGTCGCGGCGGTGAATAGGGACAGATACCATCAACATCCTGCTGCTTTACCCGGAGTGTCCAGACACCTTCTGGTCGTTCAAGCACGCCTTGAAGTTCGTCCGCAAGCGGGCCGGTTCGCCGCCCCTGGGTCTTCTGACAGTGGCGGCCATGCTTCCCCCGGAATGGTCGCTCCGGCTGGTGGACCTGAACGTGACGCGGCTGCGGGGCAAGGACTTGGCGTGGGCGGACATGGCCATGGTCAGCGCCATGGTGGTGCAGCGGGAATCGGCCCGGCAGCTGATCGGCCGGTGCAAGGACGCCGGCCTGACGGTCGTGGCCGGCGGCCCGCTGTTCACCATCGAGCACGAGCAGTTCCCCGACGTCGACCACTTCGTGCTGAACGAGGCCGAGGCCACCCTGCCGCCGTTCCTGGCGGACCTGGCCGACGGCCGGCCCAAGCGTATGTACCAGAGCGCCAACTTTCCGGACATGCGCGAGTCGCCGACCCCGCGGTGGGAATTGGCGGACATGAAGCGCTACGGCTGGATGAGCATCCAGTACTCGCGCGGCTGTCCGTTTCACTGCGAGTTCTGCAACGTCACGGCGCTGTTCGGCCACCGACCGCGCGCCAAGACCTCGGCCCAGATCATCGTGGAACTCGACGGCCTGTATTCACAAGGCTGGCGCGGCGCCGTCTTCTTCGTCGACGACAACTTCATCGGCAAAAAGGGGCCGCTGAAAAGCGACCTCCTGCCGGCGCTGATCGCGTGGCGAAAGACGCACCCGGGGATCCCGTTCAATACCGAAGTGTCGATGAACCTGGCCGACGACCCGGAACTGATGCAGATGATGACCGAGGCGGGGTTTCACATGGTCTTCATCGGCATTGAGACGCCGGACGAGAGCGGCCTGGCCGAGTGCGGCAAACGGCAGAACCAGGGCCGCGACCTGGTGGCCGACGTCAAACGCCTCCAGCGGGCCGGCCTCCAGGTGCAGGGGGGATTCATCGTCGGCTTCGACAGCGACGAGCCCTCGATCTTTCAGCGGCAGATCGACTTCATCCAGCAAAGCGGCATCGTGACGGCCATGGTGGGGCTCCTTCAGGCCATCCCCGGAACGGGCCTGTACAAGCGCCTTCAGCGCGAAGGTCGCCTCCTCGGCCTGACCTCCGGCGACAACGTCGACGGCACCACCAACCTGGTTCCACGGATGAACGCCGAACGGCTGCAGCAGGGATACCTGTCGATCCTGAAGCACATTTACGCGCCCAAGCAGTATTACGAGCGTATCCAGACATTCCTGCGCGAATACAAGATGCCGAAGGAGCAAGCCCGGCTGCAGTTCCAGGACCGTCTGGCGTTCGCCCGATCCATCTGGCACCTGGGCATTTGGGGCAAGGGACGACTCCGATACTGGGGCCTGCTGGCCTGGACGGAATTCTGCCGGCCGGAGTTGCTGCCGGTGGCCTTGACGCTGGCCATCATGGGCTACCACTACCGCAAGGTCTTCCGACTGCACGTGCTGAAAGACGCGTAGGGCCTGGTGGGGCCGTCATCACAGAAAAGGCCCCCGGCTCGTTCGAACCGGGGGCCGCGGTGCTTCGTTGGCGTGGGATCAGACGCGCTTGACGTTTTCCGCCTTCGGCCCCTTGGGGCCCTGCGTCACGTCGAACTCCACTTGGTCACCCTCGGCAAGGGACTTGTACCCCTCGCCCTGGATGGAGGTGTGATGCACGAACACATCCGCACCGCCGTCCTGTTCAATGAATCCGAAGCCCTTCTGGTCATTGAACCACTTCACTGTGCCTGTAGCCACGGGTACTACTCCTAACACACTTCCCGAGATGGGTTACCGGAGGTCCTGAGCCGGGAAGTTTTCCTCAGGGCCTTTTCGTTGGCCGCCACTCGGCGGCCTGGGGCCGCGCCCGGGAACTGCCCGTAAGAATCGGCACAATCCCAAGCAGGGACCACTCAATTTAGACATTCTATCTATTTGTTGATCACGTATCAAGCGGAAATTCCGGGCATTCTGTCGCGTGAATCGCCACCCTCATACTGGCGAAGTGCCGGCTCCCCCAATGCTCGAAAGGCCGCGACGGGTCCATGACGGTCCGGATTCTTTCAGCGCATTTTCGGCGCGCCGCCCGCCCGGGGCGTCATCCGTTGTCATCGGTCGCCAAAACGGGAGGCCGGGGAAAATGAAAGGCGAGGGCGCGCAAGTGCCGCCGCCCGCAACGCTTGCGCGTCCTCGCCATCGGTTGACAATGGTACGCCCGGAGGGATTCGAACCCCCAACCTCCGGTTCCGTAGACCGATGCTCTATCCAATTGAGCTACGGGCGCACCCTACGGGACAAAACGTCGCCAGACGCCTTCACCGCAGCGGCAACCCGCGGCGATAACCGCCTGCCGACCCTACACTTGTATCCGCCCACGGCGTCGGAGTCAAGGCTATTCGCCCCCGCCGGCGGCCCGGGCGTGCGTGATGCGGACGACAATCGGGTTCGGCCAGCGCGTGTTGTTGTACAGCCGCTGGGCCCGGACGACCGAGAGGTGCAGCCCGTCCGCCTTCTGCTCCCATCGGGCGGACGGGTCGGCCTCGGGATGGTACTCGACGACGCGGCCGGACTGGCCCAGCACGCTGACCTCGGTCCGGTCGGTCGCGCGGACGGTCGTCAGGGTGAACGCCTTGCGCTTGCCCTTCGGCCAGTCGGGGATCTTCGTGAGCAGCGCGTAGACGGTGTCGGCGTCGCGGGCGCGCGTGAACCAGATATCGCCCTCGCGGATGACGTGCCACGGCCGGATGCCGACCACCGCCTCGCGGTTGACGAACATCCAGAGGGCGAGTTCGCGGATGCGGCGGGACTGTTCCGGCGGAATCTCGCCGTCCGGCGTCGGGCCCACGTTCAGCAGGAAGTTCCCGCCCTTGGCCCGGATCTCGATCAGCATCTCGATCAGGTCCGTCCCGGACTTGTACTCCTCGTTCGTCGGCTTGAACTGCCACTGCGTGCCGAGCGTGTAACACGCTTCCCACGGGCCGGGCATGGGGGCGTCGGGCGTCTTCTGCTCGGGCGTTTCGATTTCGCCGCGCGTCACCACGACGTTCGGCTGGAGCGACCAGGCGAGTTGCTTCAGGCCGTCCGGCTCGCCGTCGAGGAACAGCACGTCGACGGGGCCGTACCGGGTGAACAGTTCCCGCACCTGGGCCTTGTTGTGGGCCATGAGCGGCGGGTTGTTCGTGGGCATGCAGTACGGGCGCCGGCGGGCGACCTCGCGGCCCTGCCGATGGAGCATCCAGAAATCGTCCGGCGAGAAGTAGAACCCCACCGCCAGGCCCTCGGCCCGGAAGGCGTCGACCACCTCGCGGACCACGTCGCGCTTGAAGGGGGTGCACGTGATATTGAAATCCGTCGTCTCCGTCGGCCACATGCAGAACCCGCTGTGGTGCTTCGTCGTGAAGACGACGTACCGGAACCCCGCCACGCGGGCCAGGCGGGCCCAGTCCCGCGGGGCGAACCGCCGGGGCTCGAACGTCTTCGGCAACTCCCGGATGTAGCGCTCCAGATAGTCCTTCGACGCCCCGGCCATCGAGTGGCTGATGACCGACCCGAGTTGCGAGTCGATGTTCCAGTGGATGAAGAGGCCCAATCCCTGGTCCATGAACCA